>Ga0116107_1001318_pt1 | contig 15047 bp, 13 predicted proteins | sample June2015DPH_6_10_FD_88969 | JGI IMG/M metagenome (GOLD analysis project Ga0116107, IMG submission 88969) | Peatland microbial communities from SPRUCE experiment site at the Marcell Experimental Forest, Minnesota, USA - June2015DPH_6_100 | ecosystem: Environmental > Terrestrial > Soil > Wetlands... | reverse complement strand
AGAAGAAAATGGAGATGGCCGAGGACATTATTGGCCGCTACCGCAACACGCTGCACACGCTGGCCAAGTGAGAAAGCTTCTCTGGATCGAGGAGCGCGACGCCCTGGCGCTTCATGATCGTCTACTGGGGCTCGACGGCGGCGCGGCGGGCGTGCGCGATGAAGGACTGCTGCAATCCGCCCTCGCCCGGCCGCAACAACTTCACGCGTATGGCGAGCGGCCCGACACGGTAGAGCTGGCCGCCGCTTATACAGCCGGTATCGTCCGCAACCATCCCTTCATTGATGGAAACAAGCGCACCGGATTTGTTATCGGCGTGCTGTTTCTCGAAATGAACGGCTATCGTTTGACCGCCAGCGAAGAAGATGCCACACAGGCCGTGTTGGGCCTTGCTGCGGGTACCCTCGACGAATCCGACTTCGCGGCCTGGATGCGTGCGAACGTGAAACGACAGTGAGGTCCCAAGATCGGATCACAGTGAGCAAGACGTGGACCCTCTCTTCAGGGGCTAAAGCCCACTGGATATAACGGCTTTTTGCCGGGGCTGAAGCCCCGGCCTCCTAACGAAACTAGTTTTTGCGCACGCTACAATGTCATGCATTTCCGTAGAGCGTTCCGACCTTGTGAAGAGGGCGCATCTTGAATCGCGCTGAGGATTGGTGCCATGATGCAAGTGCTCCAGGGGTCCGCTCGCCCGCTTGGATCATCATGGAAAATCTGGAATCATCGCGCTCAACGGCAGGAGCAAAATGCCCAAAGAAGTGAAGTTCCACAAATTCATCAAGCCCTATGTGGTTGCTACGGGCGAAGGCTTTCGGCTGAAGGACCACGACCCCGGCGATACGCACAAGCTGAAGTCGCAGGACAAGCCCGAAGCCACCAAGTGGCTGGAGCAGGGAGTGGCGCAGCTCAGCGCATTACAGGACATCCTGTTTGCGCAGGGCAACTGGGGACTCTTGCTGATCTTTCAGGCCATGGACGCGGCGGGAAAAGACGGCACCATCAAACACGTGATGAGCGGCGTGAACCCGCAGGGCGTGAATGTTTATTCGTTCAAGGCGCCCTCCGCCGAGGAACTGGCGCACACCTTCATGTGGCGGAGCATGGGCGCCATTCCTCCGCGGGGCAAGATTGCCATCTTTAATCGGTCCTATTATGAAGAAGTGCTCGTGGTGCGTGTCCATCCGGAGTTTCTGGACCGCCAACGCATCCCCGAATCCCTGCGCGGCAAGCACCTTTGGCGCGACCGCTACGAAGACATCAATGCGTTTGAGCGCTACCTGACGCGCAACGGCATCGCCATCCGCAAGTTCTTCCTGAACGTCAGCAAGAAAGAGCAAAAAAAGCGCTTCATGGAGCGCCTGGACGACGCCGACAAGAACTGGAAATTTTCCGAGTCCGACGTCCAGGAGCGAAAATTCTGGGATGACTACCAGGACGCCTACGAAAAAATGATCCGCAACACCGCGACGGAGTATGCACCCTGGATCGTCGTTCCCGCGGATAACAAGTGGTTCAGCCGGCTGCTGGTAGTGGCAACCATCGTGGATGCCTTGCACAGCATGGATCTGAAATTCCCAAAGCTGACTGATGCCCAGCACGCGGAGCTGAAAGTGGCGCGCAAGCAACTGGAAAAGGAATAAAGCGCGCGCGGAGGCGGCGTCCGGAATAGCAGCGGGCTACCGCGAATTCTTCATTTGCTCGGCGGTCGGCTCGGATGACGCGGGTTTGGGGATTACCCCCAAATGATTCAGTCCCATGTCGCGGAAAATCGTGGGCCAATAGTTCTTGAACATGTTCCCCGCGAATTTCCAGGCCAAATCAATACCGTACCGCTCCCCGGTCTTCGCGCCGGTCTGTTCTGTCTTGGGAAGGTAAGTGTTGGCCAGAGTTTCGCCGGCCAGCGGCCCGATTAAACCAGATGCGTTGAACACATCGTTGCCGGAATCGCTGCGCGTAACCACGAGGCGCCGCGCGGAATACTTGATGGAACCCCAAAACGATGGGTGAGTTTGCGGGAAGAACCGCGGATCCTGATGTAGCAGAGAGGCGCCCAGGAAAGTGCCAAAGAAACTACTCGACGCATTGGTGGCCATGTACGAGCCGAATCGCTTGCCGTAGCCCTCCGCGCCTAATCCATAGCCCGGCGGCGTATCACGCCACTGCTCGAAGCCCGTGCTTATGCTGGAGACAAGGACGGTCTCCGGAGAAATGCTTTCGTCGACGAACAGCTCGAACTTGCCTCCCGTCGAGAGCGGATGAGGTGACGCGGCGATATCAGGAAAGAACAGCGAGCGCTTGGTCATATACCCGACGAGCTTGCCGGACCCTTGTTCGGGGGCGGTAGCAGAGGGCTGTTGTTTTGGCTGAGGCGAGTCCGGAAGGGATTGCGAACCGGCACCCGCGCCAGCCGGTTGTTGTGCTGCAGCATTTCCGGCCATCGAGATGAATGCCGCCAACGTCAGCCATGCGCAGCTTGGAAAATGGAAACGAACAGTGCGTTGACGTTTCATCATGATCCGATCTCTCCGGATTGCGATTGAGAAGCAGGCCCAGCTGCCAGTCCCCACTTTGGTGGAACACTTTGATGTTGCACTCCCGGTCATGGAATGCCGGCAAACAATCCCGCCGGGGTGTCGCCTCTCGACTAACAAGGTTCGGGGGTGCGGGCAGGAGGCGCAAAGCGTTCGGGGAAAGTATCACGCTTGCCGGGGCCGCGCAACCTTTTATCCGGAAAAGTGATGGAATCGCGGACCTGGATTTTTCGGAGCAAATTTGCAGGGGAATCCCTGTGTTGACGCAGTGCGGAGTCCCGTTTTACTGTAGAAAGGTTGGACAGCAGTTGTGGAAGCCGTTCTTGCCTCCTGGACTGTCTGTGTTCCTTCCTTCGGCTGGGAGGTCGTCCAATTGGTAGGACTCCAGACTCTGGATCTGGCTATCCTGGTTCGAGTCCAGGCCTCCCAGCCAATCTTTTAGTTTCAATGGCTTAGGCTCCTTCCTAAGAGTAAATCCTAAGAAATCTCGAAAACCCAGTATTAGGTTTCGAGGATTTGCTATGGCCCAACCGAAATACACTCCATATAAGTATGTCCGACTCAAGGGCGGCTCTTGGCGCTACTGTCGCGCCGCGCTCTACGCCAACCGCACCGTCAAACCTGATCTCGTATTGGTCGGAGGCAAAGAAGAGAAACACCCGGAGGGCAACTATTACCTTTACCATGCGGGGCAATGGATTCCAGCGGGTCCCGATGCCTTGGCGGCACAGCGGCAGCAACACGCCCTGCTGCATGGCAATGCGTCGGAATACCGAATCTACTCTTCCGGTAGACAGATGCCCGAGCCGCTGGAACCACAGCCATCTGCGGACAGCGGAAGGAAAAAGATCAAAGAGGAAATCACGGCCTATCTCGACGACCTCATCCTGAGCAAGCGCCCGGCGAAGACTGTCAGGATGCGTCGGAATTTCCTGACGGCTTTTGCCGATCTCATCGGCAAGGAGCACGCCGACGATTATCGCCGGGGGGATGTGCTGGTTTTTCGCAATTCTCTGATGGCTCAGAAATATGAGCCCAAATACATAGACACCCAAATGAACGTTGTTGTGACGTTCTTCAAGCAGTGGCTTAAGATGCCCATCCGCATGGAGAAAAAGGATTGGCCCGAGTGCCCGCCGAACCCGCCCGAGCCCTACACGGACGAGAACATCATTGCGATGGAGCGGATAGCCAAGGACAAGTTCAACCTGCTCATCCGCATGTTCCGCTCCACTGGCTGCCGTCTGCAAGAAGTGACTCACCTGACAGACAAGGATATCGATCCCCGCACGAAATGTGTCTCTATACGCCAGAAGCCTTGCACAGATTGCCCCGACTGCCGTGCACAGGGCGGCATTTGGAAGCCCAAAACGCCTGCGGGCACCCGCGAAATTCCCATCAGTGACGGGCTTGTCGCCGAGATTCTTGCGCTCCCGAAGGGGCTGCTCTTCCCCGACAAGCACGGAAAGGTCGAGGGGCACATGCTCCACGAAATCCAGAAAGCCGTGAAGGGCTCGGGCGTTCGAAAAATAAAGGTGCACAGGTTCCGCGACACGTTTGCGACCAACAAGTTGCGGGACGGCGTGGACTGGCGGACGCTGCAACGCTGGCTCGGGCATGAGACTGTTCAGCAGGTCATGGAATATGCGGCATGGCTCGATTCGCAGAGCAAAGCCGCCAGAGCACACGCAAACAGGGAAGATACTCGTTACCAGATCGCTGCCGACTGAAAAATCACTCGCTGGCCTACCCAGTACATGACCATCGGGGAAGCTGCCGCTATCCTTAAACACCACGAGCAAACCCTCTATAAGGCGGCCCGGTGTGGACGATTCCCCGTCGTCCGCACCTTCGGCTCCATTCGGGTTGACCCGGCTGCCCTGATTGGTTGGCTCCAGAAGCGAGGGGCATGAGCAAGCGAGACGAATCATTTGCCGTCTCATAACGAGCTTTCGGCCCAAATTCACAGAAAATTACGACTGGCTGCTATTACTTGTTGTGGTTCTGCTTTGATCCTTCGCCGGGCTGGGCTGTCTGCGCCTCTTGGTCGCTGGATAACAGGCCAAGGATGGTCATTGGAATCGCCCTCTAGGTGGTCTCACCGTAGGAAAGCTCTTTTCGAGAGCCGGAGCCGGGGCCTCAGTCTCACGCCCCTACAATTTATCCAGCGAATGTCTGTTCGACAGGCGCCTGCAAGTTATTGCAACTGGGGATGTTAGCTGCCGCCTCGACTTGTAAATTTTTTTCTGCGCAAATCTCAACAAATCGAAAACAGAGAGTATTAAGCAGGTAGCAACGCGATCCGAAGGACGCTTGCCAAGGGAACCAAGCGCCGCTTGCAGCGGCTAGGAGAAAAATGATGTCTACACCTCAATTACCAAACAGTAGTGAATTCAAGCCGATAACTGCCACACCAATCGTGCCAGTTGGGAAACCGTTTCCGAATCGCAAGAAGCCTCAATACGCATGTCCGACGCCGGACGGTCACAATAACTTGGAAGCAAGATCGGCGTTGCAAAAGGAAATCCGCCTTTGTCCCGATGGCACAACCGAGGAGGAAACCATCGAGAAACTCAAGGGGGAAGTCAAGGCGTGCAACGAGGATGGCATTGACGATACCGTGCTTACGCTGCGTGAACAGAACGCCATGTACTGGACGGACCAACTTTATGACGCCGGTGCGGCCATGTGGAAGAAGGTCTTCACCGTGTTGTATGAGGACGTGGCACTCGCAGACTTGACGGTGTGGGACGAGATCCGCAAGATCGGCCAAGACGTGCGGGACTACGGACTCCGAGACGGTAATGGCGGGGACCGGAACGCCGTGCGTGCCGCAATCCTTCTCTTATGCCGTGCGAAGAAAAGCCGCGCCACAGACAACGTGTCCGTGAACACGCGTCTCAATCCCCAATGGCGTCCCAACTCGGAAGCCGACATCCGTGCCGCCGAGAAGGCCGCCAAGATCAAGCGTGATGTCCCCGATTATGCACTAGACGGTCACAACGCCAAGGGGAAGAAGATGGGACGTGGATTGGAACACTTCATCGAGGTAGGCACGAAGTTGGGGAATCCCGGTGATGTTCGTGAAATCTTTTCCCCCGACTACATGCGGGGATATCAAAAGGGATTCAAGGATGGTGTGGTGTCCGTTAGTACGCCGTCAACCGAAGGTCTGCCGCCAACCAAGCCGGAATTGCCAAAGCCGATGAAGAAGCCTTCGAAGAAAAAGGCAGCTTGAGAGTGTTGTGGAACTCGACGAAAAGCAAGAGTACAGTCTCTACAAGGACACGGGCGTGTCCAAGATAGAACACGACATCAACCTGTTGTAGCTGGAGTGGGCCGAAGTTGGAGCGGCCCATTCCGATTATCCAAATCAAAAAAGGAGGTGAGTGCTGACGTTGGCTTTTAAGCCGTGCCGGGGGATGCTGAGGAATAGGCCATTTTGGGCGAGGTCTCTGTCAAAGGATTTATGTTCCCAATCTCCTTCCCTGCCACTGACAGGCTCGGTCGCAAGCTCACGCGAAGCTCGCCCGGTGACCGATGGGCAGATCGTTTAGTTGATGACATTGGCCTGAGCCTTCGCGGTATCAAGAGTTTGTTGTCACTCCTCGAAAGAGGAGAGGGTTGAAACAAGAACAAATTGGGAAAGGACACCAAATTTCCGGTCGGGAGAGAGGACGCCAAAGTATCCCGATGCAGTCTTTGGCGACAGGGTTGAAACGACAGGAAAACCAAACTTGAGCCCGACAGTTCGCTTGAAACCAAAGTGAAAAGGACATGGGTGAAAGAAAGAGTACCCCGGTTCCAGAAATGGGATCGGGGTTTTCGTTTGAGCGGCCACACGCAGAGATTTGCCACATTCCTCACGGGCCAGCGACCGGGCAGAAACGAAGCCTATGAAAAGTCCCAAACAAAATTCAGAGCAGACGCAGAACGCAGTATTAGACATCGTGGTCGTAAATAGGCCGCAAAAAAATTCACTAAGGAATTTATATGAAACAAAACTTTGAAACCCCAGAAGCAGTAGAAGTAGACTTCGACACTGAATTCCCAGACCAAGACCACGACTATGAACCCACAGTCGTAAAACTGACCAACAACCCTGCACCTGCCGTGCGGCCCAAGGACGACGACGGTCTGCTCGATCTGAGCGACGAGGCGACCCTTGACAAACTTTCGACGGGCGGCTTTTTGCGTCTGCGGCCCGAAGGGCATAACGTTATCCGATTGGCGTTTTTCAAGCCAGCCATCCACGAGAAGACGCATTTTTCGCAAGAGCGGAGCAAGACCTTCCGGTGCCTGCAATCGCCGGGTGCCATCTGCTGCAAGCAGTTGGGCGAGGCCCGCGACGCGATCGGCGTTCTGGCTGTCCAGTATGTCGGGGCGTCCGCGAAAGACGGCGCGTTGAAAAAAGGCACCGATCCCGACCTTCGGGCGGGATACGTCACGCTCTCCAAGTCCGCTCTGGTGTCGATGCGGAGGAGCCTGCCCGAGGGCGCATCGCTGTACTCCGTCGATTGGACGATGTGGAAAAGGGCGAGCGGCATCGGATACGAGTACGCCCAGCGCCCGCTGGCGTACAAGGCGCTGGGCCTCGAAAAACAGGTCGAGGAACTGATCGCGCCCTACAAGGATGGCGTTAGGTTGCGGCAGCGCGTCGCGAAGCCCATGTCGGCGACCGAAGTGACGATGTTGATCACGGGCGAACCGCCGGACCTCGACGACGGCAAGCAGCTTGAGGACATGGAGACTCTGTAGTCGATCATCCAAAGGGGAGCCGAAAGGCTCCCCTTGTTTTTCCCCGGCAATCCTTCCGCATTCTCCCCCGACCATCAGCCGCAAAAGACAAATCCGGACTGCGTTCCGAGTATTAGGTGGACAAGAAGGCCGGGAAACGCGGACTTGTCACCCGTATGTTTCCTTGTTTGGCGACTACCAAACTTCTTCTGTAGGCGGCGGTTCGACGGAATCGCAATAAAGGTGGGGACGGTTTGCACTGACCTGTTTCCCGTCCCCCATACCTTGCCAACAGCGGGTCAGGAAAGCAAACAGGTCAACATGTTCGAAGACACATCAAAACCATCAAGAGTTCACAGCTTCAAAGAAATCGCCATGCCGCTGGCCGAGCGCGGCATCAAAGTCATTCCCGTATACCCGCTGTCAAAGCGTGGCGTGCTGGAAGACCAATTCAAGCACGCGACCACCAGCATCGAGCAGATCGAAATCTGGAACGCCGAAAACCCCAATTACAACGTGGGCTGCGTGGGCACACCGGACACCATTGCCGTCCTTGACTGTGACGCGAAAGGGCTGCTGAAGAGGATCGAACAGGAAACCGGGCGCAAAGTCCCGGACACCTTGATCGTCCGTTCCGCTGGCAAGGGCTGCGCCCATATTTACTTCCACCAGACTGACGCCAGCCGGGAACTTGGCAACAAGAAAGCCGCCGGGCAGTTCGATCTTCAGAGCGTTGACAGATATGTTGTGGGGCCGGGATCACGGCTGGAGAACGGCCGCACATATGAAGTTGTAAAAGACGGACCGATCGCGGATTTCCCAGACTGGCTCGCGACATGGATCATCGCCCACGCCGACGCTGACAAGCCGAAGTCCGACGCAAACGATGCACGCCCGGTGGACGAGTCCTTCGACATTGCGGATTTGCTCGAACACTACGAAATCGGCTACCGCCAAGACGGCGAATGGTTCATTACGGACGTTTGCCCGGTGGCCGGATACAAGCACGAACAGAGCACACGGACTGGGTTCTTCTTCGACGGCCGTAGCCTCGGGTTCCATTGCTTCGCCACTGGCTGCGATGGCAGCAGCATGACAGTGGGGCAGGTCATCAAGTCCTTGAACGAGACGCACAGTCCGTATCGCAGCGTCATTTGGGAAGAAGAGCCGATTGAAGACGTGCTCAGTGATTTGGGCGCGGAAGAAGCGGGCGGCATGCAGCCGGGAGGGGCGGACGGCGAACCCTCCGAGGGACCGCCAGCGCCAGCAACGCCTTTGGCGGCAAGCGTCCCCCCTGATCGAACCCACCTTAGGGCATCGACACCGAAGCCCGAGAGCCCTCTGGCCTTCCCCGAGCAGTTCATGTATGGCGAGGCCGGGAACCTAGCCAAGCAGATGAAGATGCCGCTCGGCTTGGCCTACATGGCACTGATAGGCGAGTTCTCCATCAAGTGCGAATGCGACGTGATGTGCGGGACGAGGGTCAACACCTACACGGTCTTGGTCGCGCCTGTCGGCGGCGGCAAAAACGTGGGTATGGACCGCGCGAAGGCCCTGCTCGAATTGCGCTACAAGGATGAGTATCTCCCGGCCTCCCCCGCAGGGACGCGAGCCCTCATGAACCTGATCGGGGACAAGCCGAGCGGGAAACGAGGCGCGGGGAGGGAACGAATTCCCGGGCCAAAGAAGCTGCTGCTGATCACTCATGAAATGACGGATGTGCTCAAGATGACCGGGGTGGACAACTCGACACTGGCATCGCGCCTCTGCGACTTCTGGGATGATAACCAGCACGTATATCCAACGGGCAAGGACGGAATCATCAGCGTCGATTGTCGGCTGCACTGGATCGGCGGGGTGCCAGCCACGGCCGACAATCCCACCCGCTTCACGGAATTGTTCGACAGCGAGACCGGCAATGGCCTCTACGACCGCCTGCTGATCGCCTACACGGACGCGAAGTTCAACTACAGGCCGTGGGAACCGCCAACAACCGAGGGCGACGGGGTTTTTGATTCCGACGATTATACGGCAGGCGTCAGGCCCGTTCCGCACGTGAGGGCGCTCAGCGATGGCGCACAGAGGCTCTTGGACGAATGGCAGCCCGCTGGCGGCGGCAGCCGCATCAAGCAAAACTGCATGAAGGTCGCGCTGATCACCACAATGATGAACCGGGAAGAAATCGTCACAGAAGAATGCCTGCGATGCGCTATCGGCCTCATGGAATGGCAGATCGAATTGCGGAAAGTATTCCGACCGGGGGAAGCCGTGAACGACGAAGCAAAATGCCGGGTGGTAATCCTAGCAGCCATGGAGGCTGTGGGAGCCAAGCACTCCTACGTGAATGTGAAGCGCATGGCGCACGACCGGAAATGGGGCGACAGGTTCGGCGACCGGATCGTGAAGACCACCATCGCGAATCTCGAAGAGATGGGCGAGATCGTCCCCAAGGTGGTCGAATCGACAGACGGGAAGAAGAAGAGCAAGAGCGAATACATGCTCAGGAATTGGTCGCCGGACGGCAACATGGGTGGGGAAATTAGGGAAGGTGGGGATTCCCCTTCCACCAAATCTTGGGCAAAGATCAATGACTTACAGACATGATTGATGGATGGGGATTCCCCAATCCCCATTTCTCTTAACTCTATATATATGAAACACACATATTTATATGAATTGGGGAAAAGGGGAGAGGGTCTCGAAATTTGTGAATGTCCGACTACGCACATTGATTTAGAAATTTTCCCCATGTTCGAGTCTGGGGCTTTTCCGGCAGGCTCGGCATCGGGGACACCGATGAGGGGCTCGTGAACACAAGGGATTTGGGCCGGGACGATCTCGTCGCCTTGGCACAGCAAACATACGAAAAGAATGAATGGACGCTGGACGACCTCCGGATTCTGCGGGCCTGCTGGAACGAGTTCGAGAGGCGCGGCGGTGACAATGCCGTCATGTTCTTCCGCCCGGCATTCTGGGGTGTCCTCAAACTGCACGAGATCGAGACTGGCGAAGTCGATGAGGACTATGTGTGTATGCTGGAGCGCACTGGGTCAGAGATCGCTCAGGACTACCGGGAGATCATGCGGAAACTGGAACGTGCCGTCCTCGAAGACAAAGGAAACCCACAGCAGCATTGACCGGCCTCCTCTTCAGGGATTTCCAAAGACTATTCGTGAGCATTTCCCGGACTTTCAATCCCCATTTGTAGAGGCGCAAGTATCGGTTTGGTTGTCGGTCTCCGGTTCACGAAGGCCCAACAACACTGGAAAAATCGCTGTTCCCGACGTATCGGAACGGCGCTATCGGAGGTCACATGCACGCACGACCGCAAATTCGAGAAAAGCTCATCGAGCTAAAGATGAAAAAGTGGTGTCAAGTAGCCCGATGGTACCCACTTGATCGGCGCTGCCCACCTGCGAGAGCCCGGCGCAATTTTTGGCGCTTAATCAAGGCCCATCCTCAGATTGCGGAACGGCTAGGGTACACGGCGACCTCCGTCTACGAGTAGGCGGACAGTAGGAGATGAAATCAGATGGCTAAAAAACTCAAGAGATGCAGAGCGGCTATCGGGCCGCAACGCCGATGCCAAAAGAAGGCGGTCGCTGAGGTGTGGTCGCGAGGGCGTTGGCACCCTATCTGCAACGAGCACGCACTTTATTTCTTCTCTCTGTTGAGATTTTTAAGGGAGGCTCGATCAAGTGGCGGGACGAAAGCAGGTGGGTGTCCCGCATGAGAGGGCTTGAGGCCAAATTTCAGGACTTAATCGCCTGCAACCGTGCCCACGGCGACGAAGTTTCCGTCGAGACGCTGCTCATGCTCGACGAGCTATGCAACCGCTCGCACATCAAACCGGACGACTTGATCGGGGAGATAGCTAAACGTGATGGTCTGGTTAAAGTGCGGCTTGATAGCGGCGAGACGATTTTGTGCTTCCCGGATCAACTGCAACCCGCAGAGTAGGGTTGCCTGCGCCTTTGCGGATTTCACCCTGCGGAAGGCAGGAGCGGCAGGGCGGCGGGACCTGAAGCGGCGGCTGACCGAGGCGGGATAGTGGGTCGCCCCCGGTCTAAGCTGTTTGTTGTTGGTCGCCTCCAAGTGTTCCGCGCTAGGTCACGCAGTGTTCCGGCCCGTGTCGGGCACAAACAGCCGCTCTGCCTAGCGACCGCGACACCCACCTCCTGAATTCAATCTTCTCTCTGAAGAGAATGCAGAAGGCTTCGGGGAAATTCTTCCGGCCTCAGTATTATGGAACATGATTGCCGAACCCAAGGCCGCCCACGCGGTGGAAAAACGCAGCAGAAGATAAGCATGACACTAAAAAATATGCGGGCCCACGACTATCCCTTCAATTTTTGGGTCGGCTGCCAGAAATACAGCGAAGGCTGCAAAAACTGTTACATGTTCCTCAACCAGACGGCCTGAAAGTCGATCCAACGGATATTCACCGATGCACAAGCACGTGGGGCAGGCCGCTCAAATGGCAGCGCGAAGCTGAGAAGGCGGGCGAACTCAGGAGCGTGTTCGCCTGTTCGTATTCGGACTTCTTCTTGTCCGAAGCCGATGCTTGGCGGGACGATGCATGGGCTCTCATTCGCATAACCCGAAATCTTATCTTCCTGCTCGCCAGCAAGCGGACGGATTTGATCGCCGACCGGCTCCCCCCGGACTGGGGCAGCGGCTATCCGAACGTTTGGCTGGGGACTTCGGCTGAGATGAAGAAATATCTCTTCCGTCTGGATGAATTACGCAAAATTCCATGCGTGCTTCGCTGGCTTGATTTTGCGCCATGCCTAGAAGATTTGATGCCCGATCTTGCTGATCACATTGACGGCTACGACTGGGTTAATGTTTCCGGCAAGCAGGGCTGCGGCCTTGTCGTGCCGCGCCCGTTCGACCCGGACTGGGCGCGAAACATCCGAGATTTGTGCAGTGAGCGGGGGATAGCGTTCAGCTACCCTTCTTCAGGCGGCAAGCGTCCGGTGCCGTTCCCACTGCTGGACGGCGTGCGGCATAACGCTATGCCGCCACTGTCCAAGAGATTCTGACGTAGTGACCTGTGGGCGCAGCCAGTTGGTTAGGGGTTCTCAAAGCGTTCGAGTGCGGACGCCCGGCTGGAATCCATATGTTTGGTATGTGGCTCTGTGCCGACCACGCAGACGAAATGGAGTGAGAAGGGAGGCTTTATGCCACGCATGAGGAGCACTGAATTGGTTGCCCGACGAATGGGCGGAAGCTTCGCTTCCTAATTGCCACTTGTCCGTTTGGGCATCCAGCCCCTTACTACCCCGGTTGCATGGCATAACGTTGTCATGCCCTCGCAAACCAAAATCCCGACATTCCCTTGGGATGGTGGCAAGTCCAAACTCGCCCCCGACATCCTCAAGTTCGTCCCGCAACGGGGACGGAAGTTCATCGACCTCTTTGCGGGGCGAGGGAACATCACGTTTCGAGCCATCCATGACGGACTGGAATACGAGGATTGGGTGGTCAACGACATCCTCACCTCGCCGTTCTTTCGGGCTTTGCGTGCCTACGGCGACAAGTTCGTGGCGGAGGACTGTACGGACGAATGCCCCCAACACGTGTACGACCGCTGCGAGAGACTGGCGAAGCAGGGCGACCCCTACGGTTTGCTGATGGAGCCGTACGTCTGTTTCAATGGCGGCACGTATGCAACGAACGGCAAGAAAGGACCGGGCGGCGGTCGGAGGAGACCGGACACCTATATGGAGATGTGCCGCCTAGCCTGCCAGTTCTTAAGGGAGAAACGTGCCAAGATAACCGATCTCGATTGGCTGAACTGCCTGCAAGCCGAGAAGCCGGGGCCGGATGACATGGTTATTGTGGACGCGCCCTACCTCGGCTGCGATGTCGGCCCCTATGATGCAGAATCCATTTGTCCGACAGAATTGATCGAGCATCTCAAATCGGCACCTTTCCGCTGGATTCTGTGCGAATATCGCCAGCCGCTTTACGTCTCGGCTTTTGGGGAACCAGCACACCAAAAAGACGTGCAACTGAGGGCGGCGCAGCTACGGGATGTCAGGAAGTCCCGCACCGAATGCATCTGGGTGCATGAGCCTAACGCTGGACGAACCGTGACAGTCACGGTTCCCGAGGTTCGCAACGACGCTTACTACAAATCGCTCTCCGTCGAGGCGCTGCTCAAGGAAATCCAAGAGTGCATTGGTTCTATCACCTACCACAGGAATCAAATGAATCGCGAGATGCGGAGACGCTTGCTTCCGGCACTGCTGGAACTCCGCAAGCGGACGTACCGCAAGAGGCCCGGCTTTTACGAATCGCTCGCAAGAATAGGATTGAATGCGGATACCGTGAGGCAGTGGTTTTACCGCAGCAACACCTCCGATGAAGCAATCGGTTTGCTGGAGGAAACTCCACCCGAATCCGCAAGGCGAGAGCACAGGGATGGGCAATCGCCCGAGGAAGTGCTGCTGGAGCACGCAGACCGAATGGCAAAAGCGATCTTGGCAGGCAAGTTCATCCACGCCAAGAAGCTCGCCTCGCAGTACCTTGAGACCCGCAACGAGGGTCAGGTCCGAACAGAACCCGAGGCAGCCTAACTGCGCTGGCCTTTGACAATGCACTGCGCTTCTCGATATGTACGGGAACTTGCGGAGCAGGCGGTTGAAAATGTGATCCATGAAGAGCGTCGCAGAAAGCGGAGTGGTGGTTGGAGCTTAGCCCACCCTTTCTTTTTATCCCCTTACTTTCAACAGGAAATCTTACAGACGGGGTTTTCTGCCTACGCCACAGATCCAACCCCTACGATCTTCCTCGAACACCTGAACACCTGAATAGCCTGCCGCAGCGAAGAGTCCCCCGAGTTCATCGCGGCTTTGGCAGGCGACGTTTATTAGCTGCGCGAATCTCTCGTTTCGGGTACTGTGTCTCCCTCCTTTGTAGGCTCCTCCAAGGATCATCAGCGTGCCGCCGGGTTTCAGTACGCGCAAGACCTCCTTCATGTCGGCTACGAGGTCCGGCCAGTAGCAGTGGGAATTGACAGCAGTGACGAGATCGAACTCGGAATCCGAGAACGGCAAAGAAGACACGGAACCGTGCCGAATCTCGACCTGGCCCGTCTCTATGAACTGCTTGTTGGCCCTACGGGATACCATGACACTCGCCTCGGAGGAATCGATACCGTAGACCCTCCCGCGGGTAGCGATTCCCGCGAGCTTGTGAACGGTCCTCCCCCCACCGCAGCCCACGTCCAGAATCGCATCGCACTTGCGGATCGCGACATGCGTCAGACCCCAGTCGGTCAGTCCGGAATGCGTGATGTTCATTCCCCGCAGCATCAATCTGCCGAGCCAGCCTGTCGGGTTGCGCCACTGCGTCGTGATGCTCATTGCTCGCTCCAACCGTCAGGATTTTTGCAGTATATTCCGTTGATTGGCCGTAGCCGCAGGTTCGCACTCTCGGTCTCAGCCGGAATTTCCGATTTGGACCTCTGGCTTGTGGCTCGCCTGATGTCATTCTCGCAGTCGGCCTCCGTGCCCAACGTCAGGAGACGCACATTGTGCCCGGCATCTTCCGCCGCGCCGGCCACGCAGGCTAGCCCCGGTGGCAAAGGCGTCATGGCACCTGCGTCGTTCGCTGCCGAGATCAAGAGAACTCGCACCTTCGCTGATTTTCTGCGATTGCCCGCTCGGCGTCCATTTTGTTTTCTGCTTTTGGGCTGTGACGCAAAACCCTGAACCCGCTTGCGGTCATTCATCTTCAGGGCGCAGGGATGCTAGGACGGCGGGCGGT
>Ga0116107_1001316_pt1 | contig 15111 bp, 26 predicted proteins | sample June2015DPH_6_10_FD_88969 | JGI IMG/M metagenome (GOLD analysis project Ga0116107, IMG submission 88969) | Peatland microbial communities from SPRUCE experiment site at the Marcell Experimental Forest, Minnesota, USA - June2015DPH_6_100 | ecosystem: Environmental > Terrestrial > Soil > Wetlands... | reverse complement strand
GTATTCGGGGCTCCTCTCCAGCTTGAGAAGTGACAGGCGGACGACGTTGGCTTGAGGGGAAGCTCCCTACCCCGAAGTGCAATAATTGAAGCCTGAAAGGTTGCGGTCATGAAGAGCAGGCAGGGGTACAAGGGCTACGTTATCGTGGCACGATCTTGCGAACTACAGGATGGGGGATTCGCAGCGGAGTTCTCCGTCGAGGAACATGATGCGGATGGGGTCATGGAAACTGAATTCTACCTGCCCGACACGTTCCCCACGCAGGAGTCCGCGATTGAGGCAGCAATTCAGGCTGGCCGACAGAAGATTGACGCGGGTTTCGAGCGGGGATCAGCGGTCGTGAACGGCTGAGCCCGCTCTCCAAGAATGGCCGCTCACTCCGAGGATACGTTATCAGTCTGGGTCTCTTACATCGTCAGGGTCACGTCACCCGATGTCCGATTGCCGATCCCGATGCGCTCGGCAGGAGTTGAATCGCTCCGTTGCTGAGATCGTCGTTCAGCGACAGAAAGAAATTGCGAGGTAAGCCGCTCTAGCTTGCGTTTGTTCGAGGTTGTGTTTCGACTGCGGCTACCCATTTCGAGGATGAGCCGTGCCATCTCGAACGCTATACCCATCGCGCTGGGGAGAATCCTCTCCGAACCTAACGACAAAATGTCGTGAGGTCTCGTTTTCCAGTTTTTCGAAGCCTCAGTCTTACCGCGCAGTAGGCGCTGCACCGAGCGCAGGTTACGCCCCAGTTTGCTGCGCTTGGATTCAACCCAAGCCGTCCACGTAAGCCCAGCGGGAGCGCCTTTGCGCAGGTCGGTACGCTTGCCCGGTGTGCTCAGCCGTCTGTTCATCTCCAAAAGATGTGGCACGACCGCGTTCCAATCTTTTGCCACGGTTTCCAAGCCTTCATCAATCCTCGAATTGAGCGCCGGAAAGGATAATGACGCGGCGTCAGCCATGGTAAGAAGTTTGGCGTCCAAACCCGGCGGCAAAAGATGATGGCTCTTGTTCTTCTCTGGGGAAAAGTTGCTCCAAAGGCATTCGGTTCGCTCGTCCCGCCCCCTTTGTTCACGAACGCACAATACTTGCAAGTCTCGCGCCCAGACCGGATTGCCAAGCCTGTGCAGGACGGGGTGCAAGTATCCACAGAGAAGCCACCTGAACTTGGCTCGCAGCAGAACATCAACGAGCCGCTCGTAATCGACGGACTCGTGCGTGTACCTGCACAGCAAGTTCGGACATCGAAAACTGGATGCGATTCTCAGCTTTTTCCACAAATGGGGCACAGGCGCTATTGCCGTCTCTACGGCGGCGCCGTTTCCATGGCCCACAAGCGTACTTTTCGCGGCGGCAGGTGCTTCGAACTACGGCGTCGGAAGATTTCTGACGGTGGTGACTATTTGCCGGGGTGCGCGTTACGCATTCATCGCAATCATCACGGATCACTATGGCCGCCATTTCATCCGTGTTCTGCGCCATCCGGCCCAGCATTGGGGCTGGTTGTTGCTGTTCGCGGCGGTCATCTTCAGCCTGATCATGGTTGGAGTTGTGCTCAATCGACGACTGGCGGCTACAACCAGTGCGTGACGCTCGCTGCTGTCCAAATGTGAACGCCCGTTCGATCTGCCATAATCTCCCAATGTGCGGACGCTACCGACTTTCGCGGAGGAAGCAGGTCGTCGAAGAATACTTCGATAGCGTCTCGGGAGATGAAGATTGGAGCCCTCGGTACAACATCGCCCCAACCCAGTTGATCCCCGTCATCCGCCAGAATCCCAAGGAGCCCGTCCGCGAACTGTCACTGATGAAGTGGGGACTTATTCCTTCTTGGGCGAAAGACTCGTCTGCCGCCGCCAGAATGATTAACGCAAGATCGGAAACAGCGTCCGCCAAGCCATCATTCCGGGATGCGATGAAATATCGCCGATGCCTGATTCCTGCGGACGGCTTTTACGAGTGGGCGAAAACAGCGAAAGGTAAACAGCCCTATTGCTTCGAAGTGAACGACGGAGAGTTGTTCGCTTTCGCAGGGCTTTGGGATCGCTGGAAGGACCCAAGCGGCAAGACCGTTGAGACATGCTCGATCCTGACCACGACTCCAAACGCCGTGACCTCACCTGTCCATGACCGAATGCCCGTCATTCTTTCTCCAGACGGCTACGACCTGTGGCTCGATCCGGGGATGAGGGACGCGGGTGCGGCGTCCGAACTGCTGAAGCCCTACGATGCTCGGCTGATGCGGTGCTATCCCGTTAGCACTCGGATCAATCGCGTGGTGAACGACGATGCGGAATGCTCCTCACCTGTGGAACCCGCCTAGATTCAGAATCGTCTCTTTTCGTAGCGGGACTGTGGGGCTCCGGTTCTCTCTACTCCCATCTCTTCACAGGGAACAAGTCGTGGATGGCAGAAGCGCGATGACCCGTTCCCCAGCTTCTCGCCGACCGCACCGATAGCTTCGTAACTCACTTCTGGGAAATGCCTCGTCTTGTGACGAGATAGACTGCAAAGCTCCCCAGCCAATGGCCGCCTTCGTAATGCTTGCCCGTCACCGCCGCAAGCCCGGCGCGTCGATGGGCCCCGGCAGCCGTCATGATCGTCGGCAGGCGCTTGTCGCCTTTGGGCAAGCCCGCAGCGATGCCTTCCAGCATCCATGCGCGGCTCAGGTTGAGCCCGTCCAGATGCGCTAACTTGGGGTCGCTGGGATCGGGCGACACCACAGTTTCTAACCACGCGCCCTTTCTCGCCGGGGAAATCTGTGGCAGGAAAGTTTGGAGCCAACGGGCAAACTCGCCGCTCGGCAGCACGCGCCGCATCACGTCCGCCTCGCCGAGGCATGGCGAAAGGAAATCCTCCCCGGAGGGCTCATATTCAAGCGGGCAGCTTCTGTCGCCGAGATAGAACTGCCGGGATTTTGATGCCAGCAGGTCGGCAAATTTTGTGTCCCCCGTGGCGTGGGCATAGTCCAGCATCAAGCCGAGAGCAAAGGCAGTTTGCGAATGCTCCCCGATCCGCACAGGATAAGAGAGCTTGGGAAGCCAGTCGTCCAGCCGTCCGAGCGCAGCCTCTTCCAGCGGGCGCAAGTTCGCCGCTATCTCGCGGGCCTCGGGATCGTCCCATTCGCGCAGTTCAGCGACAAGTTGCAGCAGCCACGCCAGTCCATAGGGACGTTCGAAGCTGGCGCGTCCCTCAGCCCGCAGGTACGCCGCTTCTTGCATGATGTGATCTGCCGTCAGGCTCTGGCGCAGAGCCTCGCGTGCAGACGGCGCGAAGGCAGCATTGGGGAAAGTCCTGACCAGCCGTACCAGCAGCCAATGTCCGTGCACCGAAGAATGCCAGTCGTAACAGCCGTAGAACGCGGGCGTCAGCTTTCGCGGCGGGGCCACATCCGCATCGCTGTTCAGGTTGTGACTAAGCTTGTTCGGATATTCCTTGTGGACACACGCGAGTGCAAGATTGGCGAACCGCTCAGCAGCGTTACTGTCAAACGTGGGATGGGGTGTGGTGTTTTGTGCACTCATCTGGTTAATGGTGAGTAGCAAGAAAACTGTGCGGATCACGTATTTCATTTGCGTCTACTTTATACCGATCTTTTCCCCCATTGTCTTTACGGTACCGAACTGTGCTGGAATTCATAGCGGTGTCGACGAAGTTCGTCCCACGTCCTGCGTTGCAGAAAACTCCCCTCTACGTTTTGCTCCATCTTCAGAAACAACGGCCACGGCGTGGTGAAGGACAGGACGTTGGTTCCGAGGGACGCCCGGACATTCAGGCGTGCCGAGAGATCGGTCAACCCGATCAATGCGCGAGGGTGCTCACGTTCCAGTTCGCGATAGGCGAATATGCCCATGATCTGGCATGCCGCCGCCCATGGAACCGCAACATTTTCAAGATCGGGCTCCGTATAGTTCGCCAAAACCACGAGTGCGGAGAATTGGTCGGGATCGACGAAAAACGTGACGCTCTTGATGTCTTCCCTTGCGGGATCGGCGAGCCCAAGCGGCTTCACGACGACGTAATTGGCCGGGAGGTCACAGATTGGCATGGTGGCGAGAAAGCTCCGTGTGGTGTCCGCATCTTTCAGGTATCGCTCACCCTGCAAGAAATCATCCGCGAACCTTCGGTCGCCCGAACCGACCATCTGCTCTCCGATGCGCCTGCCGTCTTCGCACGAGTCGTTACCGTCCGCAAGGAAGCGGCAGAAACCTTTGACGCCACCGGGGAAGCTCTCGTAGCAGTTGCCGAAGCCGAGCCCGACTCCACCGCCCCAGCAGCCATATGTCTGGCGGTTGAAAGCCCCAACGCGCCCCTTGGCGGCAGCGGCAAACATCGACACCACGCAGCCCCACCGACCCGGCTTGAATCGCATTGCGCCTTCGGGGGCCGAATCCGCCCACACAACAACGACGGGTTTCGAGTTCAGCCCTATCGCATCCGCCACCTTGCTGTTCATGCCAATGCCCACAAGTTAGTCGCCCGTTCCTTGACGCAGCTATGACTGTCATCACCCAACAATGTGATCGTGCTCGGCGGCCAACCGTCAGAGCGAATCGCTGCCCGAACCCGTGAGTACTTGTGCAAATACATGTGGCGGGTAGCCGATGAAAGACCAAGGATTTACCATGCTGACCCAGCAGTGCCGCCACGTGGGACGCAGGAGCCATTCCCACAGGGCAGATCAGGTTGTTAGGCTGGAATTTCTTAAGCGGACATTTCGAGTCGCAGAATCCCCCTGCTGGGTCCTAATTCAGGCGCACACTTTGGCAACACCGTTGCTTATTGTGATGAGTGGAACATCTCGGTATTCGGAGAAGAAGCCATGTGGATGAGGCCATGCGCTGTATGTAGAGCACTCATGATGAAGCTCCGATTGCGCGATTCCGTCCGCTGCCAGTGTGGGTGGAAGTGGGAGTGGTAGGGGCGATCCAAATTGACGAATCGCAGTTGACCAAGACGCAGAGATTTTACAAGATGAAGGGGAAGCTGTTATAGCCCGAGTAATTGAATTCTACATACCGACGAACTTCCGAAGAAAAGTGGCGTCGGTTCCGCAGTCGCAACCGGGAAAAGTGATCGATTTTGCCTACCGGCAAAGAAGTCAGCGTAGCGCGACCTTCCGCAACCGCACACCACTCGCAGGCGTGCCCACGACCAAGAAGAGCATATTTGATCTATCAAGTGTTGCCTAGCCGTATGACTCCAGAAATACCTGTCTCTGGTCGTGTTGTGTAGAACTTCGCTTTGGCATCGGGTTTGTGTCAAACTTTAGGTATGGCAAAGAAACGCACCAAAGCCGATAGATTAGAGCGGCAGACTGAACAACTGGGGAAAAGGGTAGATCGCCAACCAGACGAGATCGAGAAAGAGCCATCAACACTCGCACCGAAGTCGGACGAGCCGACCGTCCTGATCCCGATTGAGCAGCAGATTCAGCAACGCGCCTACGAACTTTACGAGCAGCGCGGAAGGCCCGACGGTCACGATTTGGACGATTGGCTTCAAGCCGAGTGTGAGATAAAGGGCACGCAGGCGAACGCGGCAGCGGCATAACTTCCGGCAGTCCTAAAGAGCCGTTCGTGGGACGGAGGGGCTTGTCGCAGGTGCCTTGGGGTGTCGAGGCAGACTCAAGGGGTGGATGTGAAGTTCCTTGAGCGTGTCAACTGTTGCAATTAGACACAGCGCGGGCGTCCACGGGCCATTTCTTTGCACAAGTTCGCGCAACTTGTCCCCCCTTTTTGGGTTCTCTCCTTGTAGTACTACTTCTCACAGCTGACTGGAGTTCAGTCGGGATGCACTACCTCCGGAACCTTCACGTCGACAAAGGGGAGCCTTTAAGTGCCTGAGCGCTTAAGCCGCACCCGGATGAGTAACGCCGATGCCGACGTGTCTCGCCCTGTCACAATCTTGTTCTCAATGGCCGGCCGTAAACAGGAATGGTCCTCAAATGACAATGCAGCGTAAACTTGACCGTGCTATCGCGGCTTTGGAAGTCGAAGCCAAAATGCTGGAGGCCCACGCCGAGAAACTTTCCATCATGGCTCGTCAGTTGGCCGATCCCGAACACCAGCGAGAAATCATCAAATTGTCGCACGCAGAAACGGAGAAGACTGAGAGTATAAGGCGGCAAATCCGTTTGCTGAAAGATCATCTGTAGACATTTGTGCCTCAAGACCGTGGTTTGCGCTGGAAGGCGAGAAGCTCTACCTCTTGCCCGTGAAAGGCTCGGACACGATGGCGAGTTCTTTCTGCGATCTTGAGCAGAATTGAACAGCGATTAACTATCATCTGCCGGCACAATTGAATTTGCGGTGTCTCGCGCATCAGAAATGTGCTGCTTCAGGGAATACTGTAAAACTGTACACTTTTGGCCAGCTTTCTGCCTTGGGCGCCACCTATCATCTCTATGAATCAGCCTTGCCAGCCTTGGAGGAAGTCATGGAAAACTTCGCCGAGTTGATGCAAAGGTTACTTCAAATTCAAAGTGGCGGAAGACAAAGAAGCCCAGAGCTGATCGGGGAAGACGAGCGGTTGATGGATGGTCTACAGAAGAGAAATTTGGCGGGAAAGCCCCCACAAACGGTCAGGCTTAGGCAAGATAGCCCAGAGCGGGCGCGATTCAAGGCTTAACTCTTCCCCCCATGGAGTAATGATGCAGAGATGCAGAACAGGGCTAGGCAGCAGGTCGGCTCGACGACTGGATTTTGTCCGCTACCTTAAATGCCAGTCTGTGCCAAGTACCCACCATGATTGTTTTCATATTTCACGCACAAAAGAACGCCGCATTTGCGGCGACAAGGAGAAGAACAGTGAATAAGGATCAGGTTTCTGGCAAGGTTGAGCAGGCGGTGGGAAAGGTAAAGCAAAGAGTGGGAGAAACTGTCGGCAACGAAAAGCTAGCCAATCAGGGAGTTGTGGATCAAGCCAAAGGTGCGGCAAAAGAGACGTGGGGCAACGCTAAAGACGCTGCCAAAGAGGTGCAACAGTCCCACAAGGACGCCGCAACCGACAAGGCGCACGAGACCCGAGACAAGATGAGTCAGTCGGTACAAAATGCCAAGAAGAAGGTCAACGAGAAGATCGACAAATTCAAGGGGCGTCATTCAGCCTGATGCGCCGTGGCTTCGATCATCTCTTTCTATTGCCACTCTCAGTCTGTTTAAGACCTCGGCCCGAGGTTTTTTGGTTTTCATCCGGGGATAACGATTCCGACTCTTAACAGGAGGTTCAATATGAAGAACGTTGGCATCATCGGTGTCTTACTGCTGGTGCTCGGATTATTGTCTTTTGTCGTGCCGGTACCTCACAGCGAGAACCATGGTGTGAAAATCGGAGATACCAAGATCGGCGTCCAGACCCAGAGTAGCGAGAAACTACCCCCGGCTGTAGGTATTGTTCTGCTGGCTGGGGGCGTCCTCGCCTTGGTCCTAGGGAGCCGCAAGACCTAGCAGCCCTTCCGACTTCAACCGCGTCTACTCGGAGCCCATCGAGTGAGTTGGGTCCGCTTTAGCTTCGCTCTTAGATAGCAGGCAGCAGCGAGTCACGACAGGCGCAGGCTCCGGAGCGAGGCGCGAGCCGCTCCTCGACTGATGTCGGGCACAATGACCAATTCAAGAACCGTGACACCCGAGAGTTCAACCCGATACTCCTCGACCTCGCGTATTGAGTTAGGGGGACTGAAATTCCACTGCTGTCGCACAATTTCTCGAAACGAGCGTCCGCCATCTGGAGACCATCGCAAGACGAACTCTTGGGTACGCTCTGTCTCGGTTTCTTCGAAGACGAGCGCGATGCGTTTGAGTCTTTGCGGCTCGTCGAAGATTAGCCGGATGGTCTGAGCGCCAGAATCGGCGGCACGCCAGCCCCGCGTTTCTCCTGAGACCAGCGCAGACTCCACCGGATAATCCTTGTTCTCCGATGTGACCTCGACCACGGCCTCACGGTCGAGGTCCAGCCAGCCTTCGTCGGGAGCCGGAGCATCCTTCGGAATCGGCGTGATTAGGCGCTTGCGCATAATGCTAGTTTACTCCGGCCCTGCTCTGGCGATCCAAGTATGCCCCGAAGCGCCTGCACCAAGACCGTCAATAAGGTTCCGCAGACTGTTCCATATTGAACAGTTTGGGTTGATTCGTAACGGGTATTGTCGGCTATGTCGGGCTTTAGAATGGAGGTGTCCCTTGCCTACTAATCAAGAAGAATCGTGGGATAAGGTCGTCTCCCCGGAATTAGGCATTCAGAACAAACCGCAAGGTACTGTCGCCTCCGAAACGGCAGCGCATTCGCGGGAGAACATCCCGGCTACAGAAGCAAAGGCTGCGGATCAATTCCGCTTTCGCATCTTAGTGGTAGACGATCAATATTCAATACGCGAAACCGCACGGCAGATTTTGGAAAGTGGAGGTTATGAGGTTCTCACGGCGGCGGACGGGCTGGATGGCTTACACGCGCTTAGCAAGGCGCTGCCTGACGTAATCATTTCCGATTTGAATATGCCTCGGATGTCAGGATTTGAATTTCTGGCGGTAGTACGAAAGCGGTTTCCGCACATCGCAACCATCGCTGTGAGCGGAGAGTACATCACAAGCGGAAATCCATCCGGGATTGTGGCGGACGCTTTCTTGCAAAAGGGACACTACACTCTCAAGGAGCTTTGCGGCGAAGTCGCGAAACTTCTGGCTGCTTCTCCGATCCGCTCCGAAAGAAAGAAGAGTGAGATCGCCCCACTCTTCGTGCCGAGAGACAACGCGGGGTATCTGATAATTGCGTGTCCCAAATGCTTGCGGGCCAACAGACTGGAAGCGATGAATCTGAACGGTGGGTTACACGAAACAACTTGCCAGTCATGCGGCACGCCTGTGAAATTTGAAATCAATCACGAGATTGAGCCGCTGATGAAACGCAACCACGCCTGAGCGAGGAGCAGTTCCACGCTCCCGACGATCTTGCTCTGGGAAGTGCTTCTCCGGTTCTTAGATCGGCTTGGGAGTTCTGGTCGCCACCAGCACTGCCAATATAGTGGCAGTGTTACGAACGCTTCGCGCGATTGTTGTGAGTGGTTCTGACACGAGCGGATGTTGGTCCGCCAGTGCCTCAAGACGCGTGCTGACGTTCTGGAGTTGATCGACTTCGCGCAAGATCGCTTGAAAAGGCATCGGTACACATCTCTCGCTGAAAAACCCTAAGGTGTGGGAGAACTTCAGATGGACTGGCTTACGGCCAGAAGACCTGAACGAGGAGAAAGTGGTAACCACTCCATCGCTTATTATGGCAGTAGTAGTTGATCCAAATTGACCTGTTGATGCCACCGGACTCATGAAATCATGGGGACTATGGGTAAAAAGAAAACCAAGAAACAATCAGCCAAAGCGACACTCGCCGAAGTCATCAAGGAAATGGCGAAGCCGAGAGTAGCTAGTTCTGCACGAGAGCAATAGGCGACATTTGTCGGGACGAAGGTCTAGTCGTGGAGAACGATGTTGAGAAGTGAACTGTGAACTTGCAGCCCACTCCCGCCGTCATACTCGACGAAGCCTAACTTTCTGAACCTATTCATGAAAAAGCTAACCCGCGACCGAGTTGTGCCTATCATCTCTGCGAGGGTCTCCTGACTCATCTTTGCGATTACAGTCTCGGGCTTACCTTCCTTGCCGAAATGAGCCAGCAATAGCAATATCCGAGCCAGTCTTTTCTCACTGGAATTGAAAAGCTGGTCAACCAAATCCTCTTCGTATCGGATATTCCGTGTCAGCAGATACGCGACGAACAGATCAGACAATTCGTGTTCCTCGTGAAGCGTTTTCACCATGGACTTCTTGTCGATTCTCATCACGACGCAATCGGTCATTGCGGTTGCGGAGCATAGACGGAGAGGCTGCCCTGTAAGGCAACCTTCGCCGAAGAAATCGCCCTCGTTCAGAATGCCTATGGTGGCTTCCTTACCAATCTTCGAGACAACGGTGAGTTTTACCTTTCCATTCTGTATATAACAAACAGCATCGGACGGATCGCCCTGAACGAAGATCGTCTGCTTTTTGGCAAAAGCTGCGATCTTTCTACCGCCGTCCATGGTCGAAAGGAATCTCTTAGAATCAAACTTGATGAGTTTCTTGGCCGCTACCACGGCTGTCATGATTGGCCCCCTCTCAAGAGTTCCGAATGCGCAGAAGACAACTTCCTATGATGAAGGATAAATAAATGCGCAAGAAGGCGAGAACAACGTCAACTTTGCGGGCAACGCTACTCCGCACTCGACAAAATAATGATTTCACCCTTGGTGTCGAAAGTCAATCCGTTCCATCTTGCTGATTTCGCTGCCCATAGCGCTGTTCTGCGGTGGAGTCCGCTCCTGCTGCTCGAATAGTTCCTCGAGCGGGGCATTGGAAATGCCTGGGTTTTGCCAAGGGGTACGGGGCGTACCATTTGGGGCATGAGCAGCATACATCCAGAATGCTCCGACTCAGCCGCTCCTGATCAGTCGGTGGCTGCCGATGTTCTTCTTCGCCAAGAGCCAGACGAGGAAGATGATGATGATGATGATGATGACGACACGACCGACGACGGCTACTCGGAGTGAGCGTGCCCCTATTTATTTCAGTGGGTGAAGGATGAAGCGCGAGCATTTCGTCAAGGTAGTCGAGGAGGCGCTCGACTCGCTCCCACAAGAATTTCGCCGTCGCGTTCAGAATGTTGCGGTGCTGGTAGAGGATGTGCCGCATAACCAGCTATCACCGCAGGCGGGGCAGCAAAGGCAACTGCTTCTGGGTGTCTTCCATGGCGTGCCCACGACCAAGAAGAGCATATTTGACCTACCGACCCCGATCACATCGTGCTTTATCAGAAGAATATCGAAGCGGTCTGCTCTAGCGAGGCCGAAGTCCGCGAACAAATCCACCTGACTGCACAAAGGGAGTAAGCTCGAATGTGTCCGATATAGTGCTGGGTTGGGGGTGATGAGTTTGGCAGAAATTCGACTGCAAGAGGGTGAATCGTTGGAGAACGCCCTGCGTCGGTTCAAGCGTAAGGTTCAGACGGAGAACATCTTTGGGGAAGTGAAGCGTCACTCCTACTACCTGAAGCCGGGCGCGAAGCGCCGGGTGAAGCGAGCTTTGGCGCAAAAGCGTGCCCGAAAAAGGATTCGCAAAGAGCGGGATTAAGTTGCAACAATTAGGGCCGCTGCTGCCAAGCACAGCAGCCTACGTGAGTTAAGGGCCAACTGGCGCTCTGTACAACATGGTACTGTGAGCAGCAACAGGAGGAGCCAATGTCAAAGCAACATTCTGTCAACCGCCGCCGCGTACTCGCGGCATCATCCTGATTCAGGTCAAAAACAGTGCGCCACGTAAGATGTTCGAGATGCATCGGATGCAGCACAGTATCAGCCATGTGCAGCAATTGCTCTTTGGCTGACAAAATGACCAACGCAATATGTCCCGGAGTGTGCCCCGGTGCGGGAATAGCCCGGACTCCGGGCACGATCTCTTTTTCGGCCTCAAGCAACTCCATGCGCGGCTTGAGGGGCGAAAGATTTTTCAATGCACAATTGACCAGCAGTTCTTTCACGTGGTTACCAGTCTGGTTTACCCGCAGGTGTATTCAACGCCACCTATCGCTAATCCCTAATGCCCACTTTTGAGAAGATTTGGACCGGAGGAAAAACTCTCTGGGTGGTGAACTTTTGGGCATCGCCAACTACGCACCTGCTATCTGGGGAATGCCGCCATTGTCCGCAACGACTGTCCACAGAGGCGGTACTCGGGGCTCCTCGCCAGCTTGAGAAGTGACACGCGGACGACGCTGGCTTGGGGGAAACTCCCCACCCCGCAGTGCAATAATTGAAGCCACAGAGGTTACAGTCATGAAGAGCAGGCAGGGGTACAAGGGCTACGTTATCGTGGCACGGTCATGCGAGCTACGAGAAGGCGAGTTCTCGGCAGAGTTCTCCGTCGAGGAACATGAGGCGGATGGGTTCATGGAAACTGAATTCTACCTGCCCGACACATTCCCCACGCAGGAGTCCGCGATTGAGGCAGGAATTCAGGCTGGGCGGCAGAAGATTGATGTGGGGTTTGAGCGGGGATCAGCAGTCGTGAACGGGTGAGGCTGCTCTTCCAAAAAATGCCTCCTCATCACGAAAACACATTATCAATCTTCCCCATGCTCCGCTCCGCGATCTCCGCGCATCGGGATTTCACCCAACTTTATTGAAATCCACACCCTCATCGTGTGGCATAATACGCCGTGCCTCCCCGAAGAGCAGTTCTCGCCGTGAACGCAACACCGGAGAGGCGAATGACCCGAATCCTGCGAGGTGGGTCGTGAACCAGCTACGTTGGAAATGCTACCTGTTGTCCCTCCTGAGAATCCAGCATCCGGACTGTGAACTTTGCAATGCTCGTGAAAAGTACGGTGTTGAGATGCGAAAGCGGCTGGAAGAGTTGAACTGGCGGGCGCAGCCGCGTTCGCTCAGCAATGGGGATCATGGAGAGGTAGTGGAGGTCTTCGATTCCGAGCCCGCAGAAGTTTTAGCAAGTCCGCCTATTTCGTTGGCGCAGCAGCAGAAGAAGATTGCTTGAAGCCAACGGAGCCTGCTGCGCTTTTCTCGGCGCACCCTGAGGGGCAATTCAAGATGGCTTGAACGCCGGGCCCAGTCCACGCCCAGACTGCCCGCCAGACTGGTCACAAAGGCTTCCTGCACCTCTGAAACGCCGCAGCCGACCCAAACCCCCTCCGGGCAGCCAAATCCCCGCAGAAGGGGGTTCGTTCACTTGCCCAAATGCTTTTTCAGGAATTCCAGAGAGCGATCCCGCGCCTGCTTCGCTGCCACGGCATTGTAGCTTGCCCGCTCATCACAATTGAACCCGTGATCCGCCTCGTACCAGAAAATCTGCACCTCAGGATGCAACGTATGTACTCGATCTATGCCTTCTTTCGGAATGTGCTTGTCCAGCGTGCCGAAGTGGAGCATTACCGGGCAGTGGGGATTCTCTTGAGCAAAACTGGCGATGTTTCCGCCGTAGTAACCCACGACTGCATCGGGGTTCAAGCGCGTAGCGGACAGCCATGCCATGGTTCCGCCAAAGCAGTAGCCGATGACCCCGCACTTCTTCGCCCCATGTTTCGATAAGTATTCCAGAGCTACCGCCACATCCGTCGTGGCGTCTGGGGGATCAATTCGCCTCGCCAGAGCGATCCCTTTCTGTAGGTCTGCGCCTCCATAACCCAGTTCCACGCCCCGCTCAATTCGATCAAACAATGCCGGGGCAACGGCGAGAAAACCGTCCTTGGCATAGCTGCCGGCCACCGAACGAATGTGATGGTTCACTCCAAATGCTTCCTGAATCACCACTAGCCCCGCAATTGGCTCGTTGCTGGGCTGCGACACGTATGCGTCCAGCTCCTGACCATCGCTTGCCGTTAGCCCAACTATCTCGCCCATGTCCCATCTCCTGAAAGATGTTCTAAAAACCTTCATCCGAAAACAGCAAGCTCCCTACCACTCTTCCGAGTCCGCATCTCTGCAACGCCCAAGCCCCGACCCAAACCCCCTCCGGGCAGCCAAATCGTAGCAGAATCAGCCTGCTGATGGGGTCACCCAAGGCAGAGCGCCAATAGCAAAATGAACCCTCGCCAAAATCACGACTGCGTTCTATGAAACACGAAAAAGAACACCATCACGGTTAAGCAACCGAACGCATAGATGAACGACGAGAAGAGCACTATCGGAGCCTCCGCGCCACGGAGAACATTAAGGACGTTGGAGACGAAATTCCACACCAAAAGAACCGTCATCAATATCGTCCCGACCAAAGCCAGCAACGCCGCATTTTTGAGTGTCATGGTCGGAGTATGAACGCTCGTAGTGTCAGCCGCAACTCTGGCTCCTACCCATCTCGGCTTCGACAACGAACTCGTCGCCTGCTTTTCCGACGGAGCCCTTCGCGGACAGTTGCTCAAGGGCGTGCCGGATCGTCCGGGCATCGGAGCGGCTGACGCGTGCCTTGAGCTTGAGTTTCATCTGGTGTGTTCCTGCGTCTCCGCTCCGGGAACGTAACTGCGCAAGAAGCATGGGGCAGAGCTATTGACAGGAATCACTGACCATTTTCAAGCTGGTAACTTGAAAATCGGAATACGGCTTCCCCTCAGACTTCCGCGTCCGTCCAAGAATTCGAGCCAAACATCACTGCGCGAGCAGACTTTTCCAGCGTTTCCACGCGTCATCGCGGGCTTTTTTGTTGGCGTCGCTAGCGTCGGGCGCTTCGCCGGCGCGCATGAACCCGTGCCCGGCGCCGTCATAGGTCACAGGGTCGTACGATTTTCCCGCGGCTTTCATCGCGGCGATTGTGTCCGGAATCGTGGCGTCAATGCGGGCGTCGTTCCCGGCGTAGAAGCCGTAGACAGGTGGCTTGATGCGTGGCATCGCGTCTTTCGCGGGCGGCGGACCGTAGAAAACAAACGCTGCGGAAAGATCGCCCCGGTTCGTTGCGAAGCGGAAGCTTTGTCCGCCGCCCCAGCAGAATCCTGCCACGTACAATTTGCCGTTCGAGGCAGGCAGCTTTCGGCCGTAGTCCGCTGCGGCGTTCAAGTCCGCCGTCACCTGGTCGGGATTCAGCTTGCTGACAGCCTCGGTGACCCCTTCGGGAAAATCTTTCGTTCGGCCGCCGTTCGGCGCCATGCCGCTCAGCAGGTCTGGCGCGACGGCGATGTAGCCGGCTGCAGCCACTTCGTCCGCAAGTTCCTGCGCCCAGTCGCTCAATCCGAAGATTTCGTGAATCACCAGCACCACGGGCCGCTTGTCTTTCGATTCCGGGTAGACCACCAGCGTCTCCACGTTTCGGCCATCGTGCTTCACCGTAACCCACTCGCTGTGGCGCGGCGATTTTTCGATTCGCACCCGCGCCCAGGGCTGCGACCATTCCTGCGCGGCAACCGTTTGCGCGCCGAGCAACATCCCCATCACCACGATCATTGTCCCTGCGAATCGCTTCATGGCTCACCTCATGGTGGCATAGCGTGCATTCAGGATAATCCCTGGGTGACGGTGGGAGTGCGGCGGGGGGCGTGGAGGCTCCAGGTTCCGTCGTGCACCGGGCGTTTCTCCTTCTCGACAGCGTAGTTAACCATCTT
>Ga0116107_1001314_pt1 | contig 15134 bp, 12 predicted proteins | sample June2015DPH_6_10_FD_88969 | JGI IMG/M metagenome (GOLD analysis project Ga0116107, IMG submission 88969) | Peatland microbial communities from SPRUCE experiment site at the Marcell Experimental Forest, Minnesota, USA - June2015DPH_6_100 | ecosystem: Environmental > Terrestrial > Soil > Wetlands... | reverse complement strand
CGCAGAATCTGTGTGCCGTGGTGGTGGCCTTCATGGGCAAGGAGACAGGATGCCCGTTTGACACCGGGTTATTATCTGCTTATTGACCACATATTGACTCGCATTAACGCACCTTTTATAATTTCACCTAAGTTAGCTGGTATCCCCCCCAATGAACGCCGCGAGGCACCCAATGATTATTGCAGAGCCGATCGCTGTTGGTTCCTATAATCTCACTGGGATTGCAAATATCCGTGAAATTGTGGGCAGCATAAACCAGAGTATCATTCTGATGCAAAATGGCCGGAATGAGCAAATAGCTGAGATCCTAAAAGATATCGGCGGGGCAATTATTACGAGTCCTCGCATGGACGAGGAAGCCCGCCAAACAGCAATGGAGATCCTTCGAACTCTTGCATGGGAAGCCAGCCTCCCCTCGGCAGAACGTCAACTCGGCATCGTTAAAGCCGAACTGGCATACATGCCTGAGCTTTTAAGAACGAATCCCGAGGTACTCAGTTATTTTTAGGCCCGTTTAGGGGATCTCAGGAAGTTCTTTAAAATATCTGCATAATCGGACAGGCCAAGCCGATCTGCAACTATTCCAAAAACCAGCAAACTTGCAAGGCTCGGGTTATAGCTAAATTCTGCAGGCAATTCCGCAGCGGATGCTTGGGAGGTGATTCTCGCAGCTGGCCGAATTTTTTGACCCTACACGATCTGAAAAAAGAAGGGCGCGAGAAAGCAAATCCCGCGTCCTTCCATCCTTCAGTAAATTTTTGATGCCTTAGAACCGAAAGCGGGCCGAAACCTGGAACCGGCGGGCGCTGGTTCCGTCCGGAGGAACCGCGGTCGTGTTCGGCAATCCCCAGTTGGTGTATTGCGTTAACACAATGGGCGTCGAAATCGGCATCGTCGCATTGGTTGTGGAAATGTTGTACAGATTATAGTTGTTCCCGAAGTAGTTCGGGTGGTTCAGCAGGTTGAAACCCTCGCCGATCAGCTCAAACGCGAATCGCTCGCTCACATGGAACTGGCGCGAGATTCGGGCATCCCAGGTCAGCCTCCATGGGCCGTAGCTGCTGTTGCGCGGAATCCAGGGGACCAGGGGCAAGCCCCCCATGCCGTAAGTCCCGCCCGCCAGCCCTTGCCATTGAGAGCCATCCGGCGCCGTGAAGTTGATCGTCCCGATGTTAAACTCGGCCGAATAGGGCCGCCCGGATTCGGCAGTCATGATGGTGGCAAAGGAATAATTTCGGACCAGTGCGTTCACGGCTTTAGAATCGCTATGGAATTTCGGTTCCCAAACCATGTTTCCAACCAGGCGATGGCGCTGGTCAGTCGGCGCAGTTCCTTTGGTACCCATGATGTCGAATTGATTCATGACTGAACTGCCGCCGTAGCCGGTTTCCGGCCCGGATCCATAGCCGCTGGCATAACCGGATGTGTTCTCAGCCTTCGATAACGTATAGGAAATGTCCAGCGCAAAACCATTTGCGAAATTGCGCTTCAGCTCAAGAAGCATGCCGTTGTACCAGCTGTCTCCCAGCGGGCGCTGCACTGTGATCGCGCCGTAAGAAGGATTTGGACGTGAACTATTCTTCTGCACCGAGGCCCCGGCGGCCGTTTTAGTCATCCCTGCAGCGAAGGGAATCTGGTGGGTGGCGCCGTCCGGAGTCTGAAGGGTCAGCGTGAAGTTCGGCTGAATCATGTTCGCGTCATAGGGAATCACGAAGCGATCCCCCTTTGTGTAAATATAAGTGACCGTGGCAACGAACTTCCCCGGAAGCTCGCGCTCAAAGGCAACGCTGATGTCCTGAATTCGCGGCCGGCGCATATCGGGATCCATCTGGTAGATCGTTGTAACCCCGGTCGCTTTCGAAGGTACCGAACTGAGTATGTTCGGAAACAGCGGTCCGCCCTGAGTAGCCTGGAAACTTGCGCTAACGGTGTTTTTGGTAGGATCGTTCAGACCGGTCTGACGCAAGGCATCCTCGATGGTTGCGTTACCGTTTCGCCCGAACATCATTCCGTAGCCGGCTCGCACGACAGTCTTGCCGTTACCGAACAAATCCCAGGCAAGGCCGGCACGCGGGCCGAAGTTTTTGTGATCTGCATTGAAGCTCTGAGTATTCGGGAAAGCCGGGTTCGGGAACTGCGGATCGGGCCACTTCTGATATTCCCAGCGCAAACCGTAGTTTAGTGTAAGGTTGCGCCGGATCTTCCACTGGTCCTGTGCGTAGACAGCGTAGTCCCAAACGTTAAACTCGATGGCGCTTAAACCCCAGGTCTGCGAAAAGCTCGAGTAGCAGGGCTGTGTAAACAACGTCCCGCTTCCGTTGTAGGGGCAGCCAAGGCCATTATGCAGCAGGTCATAGCCGAACCCGGTTGCAGTGCTATAGGAATAGCTTCCCAGGAAACCACCGGCCGAATTGATGAGCTCGTGGGAGCGAAGTGCGTCGAAGCCGAACTTGAAAGCGTGCGCACCGTGCAGCACGGAGAAGTTGTCCACAAATTGCACTTTGCGCTCATCAGGATAAGCCCAGCGAGGCAGGTAAGACGCCGGTCCCCAACTGAGGCCGTTGGCGCTGACCGACGGATATTGTGCGTTTGTGTTGGCTACCTGTTCATCAAAGTCCTTTGACCATAAAAATCGCAATTCGTTCAGAAGATTCGAACTGATAGTGGAAGTCAGGCGCGCATTCACGCTGTGATCGCGAAGTTCATCGCCCCCGTTTTGCAGCGTCGTCACCACCGACGCCGTCTGAATGCCGTTCATGGCGCTGTGGCGCAGATAATTGTAGGTAAAGGAGGCGGAGTTTTTCGAATTGATGTTCCAGTCTACCTTCGTCAATCCCAGCCACTCGTTAAAATCCCGCGGCATCTGCACGCCCGGACCGTTGCCGCCGGGGAACTGTTGAGCCATATAGTTGATGCCGGTCTGCCACGCATTCAAATCCGAGTTATATTGTTTCTGTTGGGCCGATGTCGGATTGTTCGGAAGTGTCGGCTTGTTGTTAGTCATGTAGCCGCTGGAGTCCATTACCAGCAGTGGAGTGTCGCGAAGTTGCTGGTCGTAGTTGACGAAAAAGAACAGCTTGTCCTTCTTTATTGGCCCGCTGAAGGACCCGCCGAACTGGTGCCGCGACTCGTCGGGTTTGACACTTGCAAATGTGTCACGCGCACTCAGGGCTGAATCCTTCAAGTATTCGAATCCGTCGCCGTGGAACTCGTTCGTACCGGAACGCACTACGGCGTTGACGTTGCCGCCCACGGCTCTGCCGGTCTCGGCCAGGAAGTTCGCCTGACCCACCTGGAATTCCTGAATGGCGTTCTCGCTCATGGTCTGAGTGATGCGGCTGTAGCCGCGCGCCCCGCCCCAGTACAGGCTGTTGTCGTCGTTTCCTTCGACAGTGAAGTTGTTGAAGACGCCGGAAACGCCATGGTAAGTAATGTTGCCGTAGCTTCCATCGCGTGTCACCCCCGGCGCCAGGAGAGCGAACTGGTCGTACCTTCGGCCATTGATCGGCAATTGATTGATTTGCTCTCGCGAGATCAAACTGCTCACGTCGGTTTTGGTCGTCTCAATTACCGGCACCTCACCGGTCACTTCGACCACCGATTGCACCGCCCCGATCTTCAGTTGCAGGTTCAAATCAAGATCTGCCCCGACGTTTACGACTACGCCCTTCTGCTCCAACTTCGAGAAACCTGCCGCTTCAACGCGAACGGTATACTCGCCAGTCGGCAGAACGGGAGCATTGAACGTGCCGGCGCTTGACGTTGAAACCGTGCGGGTCAGACCGGTGCCCGTGTTAGTTATGGTTACTTTGGCGCCCGCCACTACCCGCCCGCTGGGGTCCATGGCAGTCCCGGAGATAGCTCCGGTTCCAAGTTCCTGGGCCGACGAAACCGTATGGAAAACAAGCAGAAACAAGAGCACTAGGAATGATGCAATTTTCATTAAAGCCTCCTCGTATTGGCAACTGCAATTGCCCGTGATCCACGATTTACCGGAAGGGATTGGCAGGGAAAAACAAAAGAACAGTGGAAGATTCTCACAACGTCGAACATCTGAACCACGGTAGTACGGCCCCCTCATGCCAGCGGAGTAAGAAAATCCCTGCCTAAATGAGCGAGTGCCCTTGCTTCCGTTATTGAGGCACTCCGGCTACTCAGTGAAGAGGCGAATCTACAGCGCCTTTGTTATATTTTTATGAAGGTCCGAATAAATGTTGGTATATAAAGCGGACAGATTTTGTCTCAGGTCTTGCTCATTAATTCAAAGCATCGGGAATAGAACTCACAAGAGTACTTAGGATGATTCCAGAAGGGCGGATAGCTAATTCTGCTGGATCATTGCCGTGAATGATTAAGAAGTCTTTTGAGCCCCGGCAGATTTCTCAAATCGAAAATCGACGTGCTCGCCGGCCGCAGGTATATATGTATCGACCGCGTGGCTGGAATCGCCCGGCGTATTGCTGATGTAGATCCGCCATGCGCGGCCATCGATCCCATTCCTGCGGTTGCCGATTCCGACGATCTCGGCCGTGCCGCCATTGGCCGTCGTCTCGACGCGGTAACGCTCCCGCAATAGTTGCAGCACTGTCTTGCCAGGTTTCGAAAACACCATGACACGCTCGTTTAGCCATTCTTCGTTTGAGATCACCCATGCAGAGGACCAGACGTCACGCAGCATGGAAGCGGCGTCGGCCAGCCGGGCCGAAACAAAAGGCTTTGCCCCTGGCGATTCATTTCCGGAACCAAATGCACCAGCCTTGTCCAATGTGTACAACTCCTCGACAAATCCGTTGTTGCGGCGTATGAACGACTCCATATCGGAAACCCATGAGCCAACACGGCGTGGCGGCGACATGAATGGCTCGATATCTTTCTCCTCAATTACGCTGTTCACATAATTGACCTCGAAACGGGCATGGATTCCATTGGCCGCTTGGCCAATTGCGAAATTGTTCGGATTCGGATATCCGTCTGCCCAGCCGTTGAAGTGCACGGTGCAGTGCAGAGGGTTTCCCAGGTCGGTCACGTAGTGCGCCAACACGCCTGAGAGATAAATGATGCTGTCTTCAATTTGTCCCCTTACGAGGCGTGCCGCATCAGTGTCTTCCGTGGATTCGCGCCAGTCGCGGAAGTTCGAGATCAGCTTGGCGGCCGTTTCCGCAACAGCGTAAGGCGCCGTCCCAACATCGCTGACGAATTTTTCGCCGCCTGGCAGGTCCCGGCGATTTGCGGCAGCCAGCGGGTCGTAATGAACAATGCCCTTCTTGACCGAAAGAACCACCAAGTCATAGCGCGAGTTGGGAAGCGGATCAGTGCCCCAGGCTTCCAGATCGAAATAATGATCCGGCGCGCTCACCTGATATAGCGCTTGTGAAGAAGAGGTTCGCCAGCGATCGGGCTCCGAGCTGAGATAGGCCAACCGTTCTATGGAATTGAGGAAGAATGCCGGCATATTTTGGGGCAACCTGCGAGCTGCAGTGCGCGCACACATAGCGTGACCCTTTTCTCCCCAGGCGTCTGCTCTGACAGGAATGAGAGCAATACACACAACCGCGATCGGCAGAATAATGCCGTGCCTTATCCTCATGGAATTCTGACTTCCGGGAAATAGGGGAGGTCCGTCACCGCTGGGAGTTGATAGCAAGCATCATCCAACGGGTGTTCTTTGAAAAGGCGATCTAAATATCCAAGGCTTCGCAAAACAGAGATAATGCGATCTTCAGAACCCCAATCGCTCCACAACACTCCTTCCATTGGAACCACGGACAATTGTTGGCGTGAGTACAAATCGAGACGTTCAAGCAGGTCCCTTGAAAAATTCAGAGGCGTCATTTCTTTGTAAACCTTTTCAACGGTTAATAACTCATGGCAAGTGCCCAGGGACTGAGAAATCTGTTGAAATGAGCGATAGAGTTTTGGCGCTAATAGGTTAACCAGATGCAGCAAAATCTCCGGTTTGAACACCATCACCATTGTGTTCCATAATCCACCCGATGACATGATCTGCGCGGCAATTCGGGGCTCCGGCTTCTCAACAAATGCTTTCACGCCCCGGACCGGTGACCCTAGGTCCGGATCTTGATGCTCCGGAAGGATATAGCCGTACTCCTGCTCCGGATCGGCAGCCCTCACTCCCAGAAACACGACTTTGGTAGGCCATTTTTCCACCACCTCAAATGCCTGCCTTACGCAGGCCGTGAAATGGTCTTCCTGCAAAACAAAATGGTCGGAAGGAAAAATCCCGACGGTAGAATTTGGAAAGTGTTTTAGGAGATGCATTAGAGGAAGAAGGAGTCCAGGCCCGGTTTCCCTATTGATTGGCTGTAATATCACCGTGTGAGGAGGCCTGTCGCTTATCTGTCTTTGAACCTCGATATAGTCAAGATGATCGCGAGCCACGACGACAAAAAGACGTTCTGGAGAAATTAACTGCTCGGCTCGGTCGAATGTGTGTTCCAGCATCGACCGGGTACCAATAAAATTTACATACTGCTTGGGAAGATCTGCTCCCAGCACCCGGCGAATAAAGGGTCGGATGCGTTTGCCCTCTCCACCGGCCAAGACGATCCCGCAGCGGAGCGGTTGCTGAACTTCAAATGCCATAGATTAAATCCTTTCACATGCGTGGCAGTGATTGACCTCAGAAAACTCCATCAGGTCCTTTCCCAGGCGAGTATTGTTGCAGACGATTGTTATATCCAGGTAAAGGGATCGTGAAATTTCAGCAAGGGTCGCGCATTTGGGAGATGTAGTGCGGGGTGACAGGCAAATTTTGGCATAAACCTGATGGGGTGCCGATAAGATTGGAAGCCTGAAAACAGGACCGAGCAAAAAGTACGAGCATCATCGTTATTTACTTCATAAGCAGAAACTAAAACCTCATGCCGCCTTTTATGGCAAGTATTTCATGTTCGGGTATCTTAGTGTCTTCCTGGTGACTTTTGCATTGTCGACGTTTCCTCTGCTGAAACCCAATAATTAACAACTCGAAAACCCTGGGACTTCGCCGGAGTCAGGGGAGATTTCACATTTACGGCAAGCGCGTTTATCAGGAGTTACCGTTCCGGTGAGGAACGGATGTGCGACTGAACGAGAGGAAGAGGGCGGCTGCAGCGACACAGAGCCAGCCGAAGAGATTGCCGATACGGGTGTAGAGGGTGGGCAGGGGGTTGCCAACAATTGCTTTTGCGAGGAGCGAACTGCCGGGCATGGCGCTGCTCGGACGTTCCGCCAAGATCCGGCCATAGGCATCACTGACCGTGAGCAAACCTTCGCGGGAGGAGCGGACGACGGTATAGCCATTTTCAATGCCGCGCACGACAGTGGTGCGAGCCTCTATCCAAGCATCCAAATAATCAAAGTCCCAGGCAGGTACGAGCATGACGGCCGCGTGTCGTTGTCCGTAAACGCGGCCGAGCGCGGCGAAATGCATGTCTTTACAGATGGCGAGGCCGTAGGCGTGTCCGTCGATTGTGTATACGGAGTAGTCCGTTCCGATAGAATATCGGTCGCGGCGTTCGGGCGGAGCCATGTGATGCTTTTGATAGCTGGAGGCGATCGTGCCTTGAGGCGTGAAGAGCCATGCCCAATTTACGGGGCTTTTCCCATCATCGATTCCGACGCCGACTTCCAGCCAGACGCGGTTTTGCAGGGCCACGGCGCTGAAATGTTGTTGCCAATGCGGAGCCAGGGCCGGGGTGACGAGCGCGACTTTTTCAGGGAGAACGATGACTTGAGCTCCTCGGGAAGCTAGCGAGGCGACGAGTTGGTCATAAAGCTGAAGGATATCCGAGGCATAAGACGCGGATGCTTTAAGCCCGATTGCGTCATCAATGGAAACAAGTCCGAAAGTGGTTTCCACGCCATTGGCAGGGCTCTGCAAGCGGAGGAGACCGTAGCTGAGGGAGATGACGATCAGTAGTGCTGTTAGCGCATAGGCCGTCCAACCATGGCGAAGAGCGCGCCCATAGGCGATTGCCAGGGCCAGCGCGGCAGGAACGAGGGCGATCAGGAACAACAATCCGGAAGTGCCAAGCAGAGAAGTGATCTGGAGGATTGGCAGGCGATCCGCTTGCGAATAGGCCAGGCTGGCCCAATTGCCATCTGGGAGCAGGGCAGCCATTAGTGTGTCCGCAGCCACGCAGAGAACAGGATAGACGAACACCGTCCACCAAGACTTGTAGCGCACGACCAAGCGGCGTGTGGCGATGATGAGGAATCCCCAAAGCAGGGTTTGCGCGGCAATGACTGTGATGACGGCTGGCAGTGGCATGACCAGGAGGAAGTAACGGAAGTTGCAGCTGGTTCCTATGATTGCAGCAAGAATGACGAGCCAGCGTGCTTTGTGCGGACTACAACCGAAAGCAATGAGGAGCAGCGGCACAGGAGCGACCCAGACCAGCCACCAGATGGGATGCAGGCCTACGACGAAACGCAGAAGAATCCCGGTGGCCACGGCGGCAGCGATTTGGAATAGGAAGAGTTTATGCCGATATTTCATTCAAGAGTTTTATAGCCCAGATGGAAGTAAAGTGTCCATGAAAGGATTTGGTGGGGAGAATTGGAAGGTAAGAACCCTGTTGCACGTTTGGAGCGACCCTTTGTACTCATCAGCTCCCGATTAGTCAACTTGACCATACCTTTTTGCGGGCAAAACCAATTTCGAATAGGCGCCGCCATCCACGATATCTCCCCTTTCTTATCTTCATATTTATACCGGCAGTGATATAAGATTGTTGCATCGGCTTTGATGCAAGGCCAGCGATACATATCATAACAGATTGCTATGAAAATCATCAAGGCAACCCGCAAGTATGAAGCCTGGCTTTCAAAACATTGCCCGCTCTTGAAGCACGATGTTTCGTTGAAACACCAACGAATGACCGAAGATCTGTTTTGTTTCCTGCGAGCGACCTTTTATCGATGGCTGCAATTATGGGAAAAGTTTTGTCCGGAGTTGGCGGATGCACCAAGAGTTCTGGCCGTGGGCGATCTGCACGTTGAAAACTTTGGTACCTGGCGCGACATAGAGGGACGGTTGGTATGGGGAATTAATGACTTCGACGAGGCTTATGAGATGCCCTACACGATCGACCTGGTTCGGCTCGCGGTCAGCGCTCATTTGGCGGTCGCCGCCGGGCAATTGGCTTTAAAACATGACCAGACTTGCGACGCGCTCCTCGAAGGCTATCGCAGTAGTCTTGCCGCGGGCGGGGAAGCGTTTGTCCTGGAAGAAAAACATGAATGGCTTCGTCGTCTGGCGGTGAATGAACTGCGCGATCCGGTTCACTTCTGGGGAAAAATGGATAATTTGCTTCCGTTGAGGCAGCCGGTTTCCCGGAGTGCACGGAAGGCTCTCGCAAGCTTGATGCCCGAACCGGGATTGACATTCGAAATACGGCATCGGATTGCAGGTTTGGGGAGCCTGGGCCGCCAACGCTATGTCGCTCTGGCGAATTGGCACAGGGGCCGAGTAGCCCGCGAGGCAAAGGCTCTGGCTCCTTCCGCTTGCGTTTGGGCAAAAAGCGGAAAGGGTTCAAAGCGCATTCTCTATGGGAGGATTCTGCGTTCGGCAGTACGATGCCGGGATCCCTTTGTAGATTTGAGGGGGCGCTGGGTTGTCAGGCGTCTTGCCCCGCACTGCTCTCGAATAGAGCTTGCATCACTACCTAAGGAGCGAGACGAAATCAAACTGCTGCATGCAATGGGGTGGGAGGCTGCCAATGTGCACCTTGGAACTCCGCGCTTAATCAAGACTGTCCGGCGTAGCCTGGAAAAACTTCCGGCTAAATGGCTTCATGAATCAGCCCGGACAATGATGAAGGCAACGACTGCGGACTGGGAAGAATGGAAGCAATCCACTAACTGGTCCGATCGCCTGTAGGTTTTGTCCGGGCAAAGAAGCTATCCCAATCGGCAAATGCTTCAGGCAGCGACAATCGCTGGCGCCAAATGGCAGAGGAACGAGCTCTGCAGGAGACATTTCGTGAGCACGAAAGATTCTGCAATTCTTGACACACAAAAATTTTTCAGTAACACTCCAGCCTATACAAATCTCATTCTTACGGAGCTTCGGAGTTCCTGATGCCTCGGATCGTGGGAATTATTCAGACTAAAGGAGGTGCCGGCCGTTCCACTCTTGCGACCAACCTGGCTGCCCATTTTTCCTTGAAGGAGCCGACGATCCTTTTCGACTGTGATCTGCCGCAAGGAACAAGCTCTTCTTGGTATGCGCTGCGCCAAGCGGAACTCCCCTCGAAAAACCTCCTCTTCGCCACAGCACACAACCATTTAGAACTCATTCAAAGGGCGAAAGAGCACACAGCTGATTCCAGTTATCTGATCATTGACGGTCCGCCGCGACTTGCGGAGATGACTCGAGCGATCATGATTCTCAGTGATCTCTGCCTCATCCCGCTCGGCGCGAGCGCTGCGGAAATCTGGTCGACGACCGATTTGTTACGGACCCTGGAAGAAGCCAGGAACTATAAGCCTGACGTCGATGCGCGTCTGGTGTGGACTCGCTTTCGTGCACAAACAAGGGAAGCGCAGGAATTGAAAGACGCCGTGCAGAAGGGATTGAAATTCAGGGATCTTCAGTCTCGGCTTGGCTATCGCGTTGCCTTCAGCGAAGCGCTTGCCAGAGGGCAGAGTGTTGAGGAAGGCAATGACCCTAATGCGCGTACCGAGATGCTTGAGCTGGCCGAGGAGATTGGGAGAATCCTTGCGGAGAAGAAACGATGAAAAAACAAAGAAAAAGCGCAACCATCCTGAAACCGGTGATCGATGAGGAAGCTGTGCTCCTGTTTGCTTCAGAGGGTTCGGGGCCGGCGTCGGAACTCTCGACGGATAGGGCGCCCAAAGCAGAATCGATTCAGCCCGAGATTAAAAAAAGTTCACACAATAGGGTCGAAAAGGATATGCGGCAGATCTCGCTGGTAATCAGCAAAAGTCTTTACGATAGGATTGCGAAGGAAGCAGCCCGCAAAAATAGAACGGTTGAAGAGCATCTCAAAAAGCACCTCACTAAACGATTCCAAAAGTAACTTGCCGTTTTTTCAGCATGCTCTTGCTGGTGTCTCCCGTCTGTATTTACATATCCTTAATCAAATCTTGTTGAACAGATCACCAAACGGCCAAGAAAATTCTGGTATATATCCTTCATCTCACTTCGTGGGGGTGGAGAACCCTTTATCTCCACCCCCTGGCTATCATCCCTAAAAAGAGTTCAGTCAACTTTTTTAAACGCACCGGCGCTTATGCAGGGAATTCATCAAATCTCTATCGGGAATTCATTACAGATTAGAACCAGCAATCTATATTCATTGCAGCGGATCGGGCTACGAGGATGATTGCATGACCGGAATCAGCAGCTCGCATTCTTGGATGTTATCGCGCCATTGAGACCAAAACACCAGCTTCAGGAGACGCCTGGTTCCAAAAGAAAACACGCCCAACTGCGGCCAGGAACCTTCTGCTCCGATCCATTCCTCGCAGAAATATCCGAGATCTTCTAATATCTGTTGCGCGGCTCCTTCAAATCCTTCGGGACCTCGCCGTGCTATTTTCAGCTGGATCCAATGGGAAGGATAGATCCCAAAAAACTTTTCCAAGTCCCGCATCTGCTTTCTCTGGCGGATTGCAACCCGCACCGGCCTTCCGGGGTCAACAGCCAGGGATGCTTGATATGTAAGTTTCTCAACCAGCTTTTCAAGGCGTCGATCGGGCCAGAACAATTTGGAGGAGGGAAATGGATTTGAAAGCTGAATGGAAGATCCGGTTCGCGAAAGCAGTTTGTTGCACCGGAGAATGACGCTTTGCATCGATGCTGTAAGGTGTATTTTTCTCATAGGCAGCCTCAGCATATAAAACACCTCAATTGTTAGAGGTTTATGAGCAATCGGCAAAGGTTTGATGAAATTTCAGCGAAAGGTCCGGTCATTTCGAGGAATTTCAGCCCTTTGCAAAAGTTTCATTAACTCTTTACTCGATCCAAATAATCGTCTGAGAGAATATCGACATGCAGGCATACGCATATGACCTTGTAATCATTTCCGATCTGCATCTCGGGTCGGAGATTTCCAGGGCGCGTGAAGCCCTCGACTTATTGCGATCGCTCAGTTTTAAGCGCTTGGTTCTGCTGGGCGACATCTTCTGCGATCTCAATTTCAGGCGTCTGAAAAAGGAGCACTGGCAATTCCTCTCCTTCATTCGCAAGTTATCCAATCCAAAGCGAAACGTGAAGGTAATCTGGGTGGAAGGGAATCACGATTACGGGCTGACCGACGTCATGTCGCACCTGGTGGGAGTGCCGGTTTATCAGGAGTACATTTGGGAATCTGAAGGCCAGCGGAACATCGCTATCCACGGGCACCAGTTCGACAATTTCATTATAAGAAATCACATGTTCCTGAACGGCTTGACCGCCCATCTGTACTTGCTCATCCAGAAACTCAGTTCAAAGGGAGTGTTGGTCGCACGGTTACTCGACAGGCTGAATACATGTTGGCAACGATTGACACCCAAAGTCGCCGATGGCGCACTGGCTTACGCCCGGTCACGCGGAGCGTCCCGCATTTTTTGCGGCCACACCCACGAAGCAGTTACAGTCGTGCAAGAGGATGTTTCGTATTACAACACCGGCTCATGGACAAACAACAGGAGCACCTACGCAACCGTCCTGGGACAGGAGGTTTCCATTCATGAGTGTATCGAAGGAATTGACTATTGTTATACCGGCAAAGAACGAAGAGAAATTGCTGCCGCGCCTGTTGAAGTCGCTGTTGAAACAGGATTATCCGTCGATTTCGAATACGAGAATATTCCTGGCTGATGCGGATTCGACGGACCGCACGGTTCAAGTTGCCGAGGAATTCAATCGAGACTTAGCCATTACGGTCATCAGCGGCGGACTTCCATCGGTCGGCCGCAATAACGGCGCCCGGTGCGCGCAAAGCCGCTATCTTCTGTTCATCGATGCGGATATCGAACTGGCGGATTCCACTCTGTTGAGACGCGCAGTAAATCTGATCAAACGCAAGTCGCTGCATTGCGTGACTACGGACATTCTGTGCCGGGACGGCGGGTGGGCGGACGATGCGCTGTATTTGTGCAACAACATCGCGCAGCGACTCTCGCGATTTCACCGGCCGTTCGCGACGGGGATGTTCATGCTTGTTGACAAAACTCGATTCGACGAGATCGGGGGATTTGATGAACAAGCACTCTTTGCTGAGGATTATCAGTTAACCCGTCAGATCAGTTCCGGCAGGTTCCGGGTTATTCGTGGAGGAATCTACAGCACCAATCGGCGATTTCTGAAAATGGGGCATGGGACTATCTTGCGTTTCTTTTTGAAAACAGCGCTGCACAGCCGCCAGCCCGACTATTATCGAAGCAAGCTGCACCAAGCTTACTGGGAAGCTTACTGAGATTCGTTTGAATGCGGCGCCTGCTTTCCTTTGAACTGCCCTGGTGAGATTCTCGCAGATAGATCTTGGAGTTCACTACCCGACCGATGTCCTGGCGGGACCTTTTCTGGCAACTCTGAAGGTCAAAGCGGGACGGATCATTGGAAATTGCATCGTTGCTTCATTGGTTGTTTGATCGGTATGTTCCAGCCCACATTGGAGCTGGCGTATTTCCCATGAGCCCCGTCCATGGCTTCTCATGCGACCGTTGCAGACGCTTCGGATCTACTCCTCACAATCCTTTCAGGCTTACCGGGTATCGCTGAATTTCCGGGTTCCGCTTCGACCGTCATAAACCGCGCCTCCAGGCCATACAGTTTTTCAAAATATCTGGATTTGCGCTTCGCGGATTGAAGGTCCAGGTCGGAATCAAGAGACCGAGTCCGCGTTAAAACTCGAAAATCGATCACGTTGCCATTGCGGAAGCATCAGACCTCATCGGCCAACTGGGAATGGCTGCGGTCGAGACTATCCGCAATCCGCAGGATGGCGGAGAGGCATTTGATCATTCTCTGAGATTTCTTCGGGAGCGCAGCAAAGGGTTCATGAGAAGGCTTGGGCTTTGCCCCGCGGTGGTATCGGACCAATTGTGCCAGGATTTCCCTTTCCTCAGGCGCGAACCCGCTCAATTCGCAGTTCATAATCAGGTAGGCGCCGTGCTTATGATGCTTGTTATAGGAAATGTGATAGCCTATGTCATGCAAAATGCTTGCGTGTTTCAGAAGCCGCGCTTCCCTCTCCCCCAATCCATGCAGGTCTTTGGTTTGCTGGAATATCTGATCGGCAAAATGAGCGACCCTGTGCGAGTGTTCCCGCGGATAGGCGCATCTGGATGCAAGATCAAGAACGGCCTGATGACCCAAATCATCGGAGTTTTCTTCTTTCTTGCTAAAAAGAGCCCCATGGTTTTGGGCAATGAAATCATAAACCAGCCCTTCTCTTAAACTATAAGGACTGACAATAAACTCGTCAGCGCCTATTCCCTCTACGATGGCCTCCAGGCACAGAAGCGCTGTTGGAAAATATTCCGAGCGCGAGATATCCATGTCCAGTTTGTTGGCTCGCTGCAAAGACTTTGTCTTGAGGGCGATCTCCAGGACCGATAGCATCTGGTCCTTAGTCACGATCATGGATTTTCCCGGCATCGTTTGCTGCCGCTGCACAATTCGCTGCAATGTTGTCGCCATGCCGCTGGTTGCAACAACAATTTCCGGACCGTATTTGCCGATAGCCGCCAGGGAATTCGACAGAGTGGATTTGAGGAGATTATTCAGCAACCGCCTGTCACGATCGCTCATGGGATCGCTGGTCACACAGCGGCTATGAAGCCGCAAAAACCCAATCTTCTGGCTGGTGCTGAAATATATCCTGGAGGAATCGGCAACGGTCAATTCTACACTTCCCCCTCCGATGTCGATCAGCAAAGCTTTTCTTTTGCCAAAGTCGATGTTTTGCCTTACCGCCAGATAAATGAGGCGGGCCTCTTCCCGACCTGAAATCGCACGAACCGCTATGCCGGTGGTTTTTCCGATCTGATGAATGAGCTCCTCTCCATTTTCGGCTTCACGGATCGCGCTGGTCGCCACAGCAAAAGTCCGTTCCACGCGCCTCGCCATTGCCAGGCGTTGGAATTCCTGCATGCACTGCATACTGCGTTCCATCGCT
>Ga0116107_1001290_pt1 | contig 15404 bp, 10 predicted proteins | sample June2015DPH_6_10_FD_88969 | JGI IMG/M metagenome (GOLD analysis project Ga0116107, IMG submission 88969) | Peatland microbial communities from SPRUCE experiment site at the Marcell Experimental Forest, Minnesota, USA - June2015DPH_6_100 | ecosystem: Environmental > Terrestrial > Soil > Wetlands... | reverse complement strand
ATTTCTATTCCTCTTTTCTTTTTACAAAGAAGTACATTTCATATCTCCTTGCAATACCCACGCTGGCGTCCCTGACCCCGCCTCATCATGAAATCAGGGTTTTCGATGAAAATATCGAGAAGATCGACTACTCCTGGAAGGCAAACCTTGTCGGCATCAGTGTCAGGACCATGTTTGCCCAGAGGGCATACACCATATCCGATAAGTACAGAGATCTGGGAGTTAAAACAGTTCTCGGTGGAATTCATCCTTCCATGTGTCCCGATGAGGCCCTGAATCATTGTGACAGCGTTGTTATCGGCGAGGCTGAAGATGTATGGGCACAACTGCTTGCGGATGCCCAAGGCGGTCATTTGAAAAAATGTTATGCATCGGGATCATACAGCGACCTGAGCCGATCCCCTGCAATTTTCCGGAAAAACCTTTCTCGAAATATGTATTTTCAGGATATCCTTCAAACCACCAAAGGGTGTCCCTTTCACTGCGAGTTCTGTTCCGTCTATGCATTTGACGGCCAAAAAAACAGACATAAATCCGTTGATCAGGTCATTCAAGAGATTCTCGATATAAAAAGCACCGGTTCCAAGTACAAGTCGAAGAAAGCCATTTTTATTGCCGATGACAATATCATCACGAATCGGAAATTCGCCCGTGAGCTATTCTCGGCCATCAAGCCCTATGACATCAACTGGATGTGTCAGTCATCAATCGACATTTCCAAAGAAGACGAACTGTTGGCTCTGATGAGGGATAGCGGGTGCGGGGCGATTTTCATTGGCTTCGAGTCCATCTCCATCGATAACCTCAAAGCCATGCATAAAGATGTTAATCAACGCTTTGATTATGCCGAAGCAATCAGGAAAATTCAATCCTATGGAATGCTGGTTCACAGCTCTTTTATCGTGGGATACGACTACGATTCAGAAAAGACCTTCAATGAGCTTATAGCTTTTATCGATGAGACAAATCTCCTCATGCCGCTGATCAACGTCCTTACCCCCTTTCCGGGAACAGAGCTGTTTGGTCGTCTTGAAAAGGAAGGCAGAATTAACCACAAGAACTGGGATAAATATGACACACAAAACGTTGTCTTTTCTCCACGCTACCAGACTCCCGAAAAACTCGCCGCAGGGTTCAGAAGAATTGTTCAGGAGGTGTACTCCTTTGATTCCATCTGGAAAAAACTAAATTATTACTGGGATATCGATTTCTGGAAACGTTCAAATGAGTTAGATCCGGTAAAATTTAGATACCGCGTCCTCTTTGCCCTGCGCCTTTTTACTATGATCTTTTCCCGCAATATCGAGCGGTCAAAATTCATCATGAAGTTATTGCCCAGGATTTTCGATAAGCGAGTGAGAATATCCACTGTCCTGACATTGATGGCATACAATGATTACGCCGCTCATCTGAAGAACATTCCTGTTAATATTGTTAAGTAATGCATCCTTCCCTTGAACATGCAATATTGCTTGACTTAAGGCCGTTCTAAAGATAATTATACGCCATAGTTCAGGAAGAAGTAATTATTATGAAACGTGATAAAATCAGAACATTAATTTTTCCACTTGTAATTTGTACAGCCGTTTTGTCTGCGCTTTCCTGCGCGCCTAAAACAAGAGTGGCTGTAAATCAACTGGATACCCCCGAACGCCATACCTTCACCGGATTGAAACTGCTGGATCAGGAAAAATATACTGACGCCGATCGCGAATTCAAAATGGCAATTCAACTTAATAATAATTATTCCAGGGCTTATACCGGCATGGCTCTGGTGGATACTTTTACGAATAAATTCGGCACGGCGCTGGATAATCTGACGCTGGGTTCTAAATATGCAAAGTCGGACGAAGATAAACTTTTCGTCAATATCGGCAGGATTCAGTATTACACCATCAGCAAATCTGACCCCAAATGGCTGGAATTGGCTCAAAAACAATTTGATGAAGCTGTAGCCATTGATTCCAAACATACTTCTGCTTATTATTTCATGGGCTTGGCATACAAAGAAGCGTTGGAATTCAATCTGGCCGGTCTGATGTTCGGCAGGGTTATTCAACTGAAAACCGATCATATCGCTGATGCCGACGCGCAATTGAAGTTTCTGCAAAAAGTTCAACAGGCTATGCCTTTAACAGAAACAGGAAAGAGGATTGCTCTGGTGGAGCGCATGACCAGAGCGGATACGGCGGCTTTATTTATGGAAGAATTAAAAATAAAAGATATTTACATTAAAGAAGCGCCGATAGCTTTCGACAAGCCTTTAAAAGAAACCCCGAAAATTTCAGGAGAAATAACGGAACCCGCAAAAGTTTCGACAGATGCCAAGGCAGATGCAAAGGAAATGGAAAAAATTTCCGCAGCGATTCCTTTGCCGTCAGCACCTGTTAAATTGATGGCAAAAGATATAGCAGACAATCCATTTAAAACGTACATTGAGGGCATACTGGAGGCTGGTGTACGCGGTTTGGAAAATGATCCGAACGGCGATTTCAATCCGGACGAAGTCATCTCCCGCGGTGAATACGCCATAATGCTGGAAGATGTATTGATAAAACTGACAAAAGAGAAGGATTTATCCACAAAGTATATTAAATCAAAAACATTATTCCCCGACGTTCCATCGGACATGCCTTGTTTCAATGCAATTATGTTATTGACCTCACGGGGAATTATGGAAGCCAAAAATACTAAAACGGGGGAATTCGCTCCGCTTAAACCATTATCCGGCGTGGAAGCTCTTTTGATTATTCATAAGTTCAAGGAAAAGTTGAAAATCAATTGATTAAGATATTGAATTATAAAGACATATTTTAATAGGGCGCAAGCCCTTTTTATTTATGGCCTCCAATTATGGAACCGTATATGTGTAAATTCAATGATATATTAGAGATTACTAAATCAGGGAGTAGAATTAAATGGCACGCAAAGAGTTAAGCAAGGCGTTTGAACCGGCCGATACCGAGAAAAGATTATATGATTACTGGTTAAAAAATAAATATTTTCATGCGCAGGACGCAAGTGATGCTCCGGCTTTTTCTATCGTTATTCCTCCTCCAAATGTGACCGGAATGTTACATATGGGGCATGCTTTGAATAATACGTTGCAGGATATTATTACACGCTTTAAAAGGATGCAGGGCTATAACACTTTGTGGATGCCGGGTATGGATCATGCGGGCATTGCCACACAAAACGTCGTTGAACAGCAGTTGATGAAAGAAGGAATCTCCCGCCATGATTTAGGACGCGAAAAATTTATCGCCCGCGTCTGGGAATGGAAGGAAAAATACGGCGGTGTCATTATCAATCAGTTAAAGCGGCTTGGCTGTTCCTGCGATTGGGAAAGAGAGCGTTTTACGATGGATAAGGGCTTATCCCACGCCGTGCGGGAAGTTTTTGTAAGGCTTTATAATGAAGGCATGATTTATCAGGGCGATTACATTGTCAACTGGTGTCCCCGCTGCCACACAGCCATTTCCGATCTGGAAGTGGAATTCAAACAGGATCAAAGCTTTTTGTGGAACATCCGTTATAAATTTGAAGACGGCAGTGGAGAAATTGTGGTAGCCACAACCAGACCGGAGACGATGCTGGGCGATACAGCCGTTGCCGTTAATCCCGACGATAAAAGATATACAGATAAAATCGGCAAATACGTTATTTTGCCTTTAATGAATAAAAAAATTCCCATCATTGCCGATGAATATGTAACGATGGATTTCGGTTCCGGCGCTGTAAAAATCACCCCCGGTTCCGATCCCAATGACTTTGCCATAGCCCAGCGGCACAATCTGGAAATTATTACAATCATAAACGGCAAGGGAATCATCAATGAAAACGGCGGAGCTTATAAAGGGCAGGATCGTTACGAAGCCCGTAAAAACGTTATTGCCGACTTGGAAAAGCAGGGCTTTTTAGTAAGCCTGGAACCTTACGCGCATAATGTCGGCCAGTGTTATCGCTGCAAAACGGATATTGAGCCCATGGTCTCCAAACAGTGGTTTGTCAAAATCAAGCCTTTGGCTAAACAGGCGATAGCGGCCGTCGTAAAGGGTAAAACAAAGATCGTTCCCAAGTCGTGGGAGGCAACTTATTTTGACTGGATGAATAACATTCGTGATTGGTGCATCTCCAGACAGCTGTGGTGGGGGCATCGTATTCCCGTCTGGTATTGCGATGGTTGCGGTAAAATTATTGTCGCCACGGCTGATCCCGATAAATGTCCCGAATGCGGCGGTGTTTCCCTTCGGCAGGATGAAGATGTTCTGGATACCTGGTTTAGTTCCGCGCTGTGGCCTTTTTCCACTCTGGGCTGGCCCAACAGGACAAAGGCTCTTAAAACATTCTATCCGACCTCATTGTTAATTACCGGCTTTGATATTCTTTTCTTCTGGGTAGCCCGCATGATGATGATGGGCATTTACGTTATGAAAGACGTCCCCTTTAAAGATGTTTATCTGCACGCGCTTGTGCGGGACGAAAAAGGGGAAAAAATGAGCAAGTCCAAGGGCAACAGTATTGATCCTATTTTGATGATCGATCAGTACGGCACAGACGCGTTTCGTTTCACGCTGGCCGCCTATACCGCTCAGGGGCGCGATGTTCGGCTTTCGCCGGAACGAATTGAAGGCTACAAATTTTTTGTCAATAAAATCTGGAACGCGTCAAAGCTGACGCTGGTTCATCTGGATGACTTCGACGAATCCGCCGCCTCCGGCGTTTCCGATTCACTGCCGGACAAATGGATAAAGGTAAAATTAAACAAGGCCATTGAAGATGTCACCGGGGCTTTGGATGAATACCGTTTCAATGATGCCGCCGCTGCTGTTTACCGTTTTATCTGGCATGAATTATGTGACTGGTATCTGGAATTAAGCAAACCGGTTTTTTACGGCAAAGAAAACCCGGAGCAAAGACAGGCTGCCCAGCGGACTTTGCATGAGGTTTACCAGAAAATGCTGCAACTCCTGCATCCTTTCATGCCTTTTTTGACGGAAGAACTCTGGCAGATTCTGAAAGGCAGTGACGAAAATTCGATTATGGTCAGCAAATTTCCCGTTGTTAACGCGCAATGGGAAGATATGGAAGCAGAGAAAGAGATGGAGATGATTATGGAGATTATTACATCCATCCGCAATATCCGCGGTGAAATGCGCATTGCGCCGTCGCAGAAATTGAAGGTTTTCATTTCCGTCGCTGACGAACAAAATAAAAAATTCATACAGAAGGATCAAAGCTATATTCTGAATCTGGCCAATCTCGAATCATTGACTGTCGAAATTAATATGGTCGAGCCCAAAGGCGTTGCGACCGCTGTAATGGGCGCTACAAAAATATTCGTTCCGCTGGCTGGCGCTGTGGATATCTCCGCGGAGAAGGCAAGGCTGGAGAAAGAACTGGGCAAGGTGTCCAAAGATTTGGAACAGTGCTCGAAGAAACTTGCCAACAGGGACTTTTGCCTCAAGGCAGCGCCGGAAATTATTCAGAAGGAAGAAGAAAAGTTAAAAGACTTCCAGAAAAAATTTGCGACGCTCGAAGGCGCGCTTAAAAAATTAAAAGGGATTTCCCTTTGATAAAGTGTAGAAAAATGCTTTCTCAACCCATCCTGAAAATCATTAAAAACGCTCTGGCTGAAGATATCGGCACCGGCGATATTACAACGCAGGCCACTGTCAGCGGCAAAAAAAAGGGAAGGGCATTGGCAATCGCCAAAGATGATTTTGTCATAGCCGGAGTGGATGTCTTTGCCGAAACATTTAAGTGTCTTGATAAAAATATTAAGATAAAAAAAATAATCAACGATGGCAGCCGGGTGAAAAAAGGCGCTTTGATTGCCGAAGTATCCGGTAGTTTATCCAACATTTTAAAAGCGGAGCGTGTTTCACTTAATCTGTTTCAGCGCATGTCAGGCATTGCAACACTTACGGCAAAATACGTGGAGGCCGTGCGAGGCTTCAAAGCAGTCATTCTCGATACGCGCAAAACCGTGCCGAACCTGCGAATTCTGGATAAGATGGCCGTACGCCTGGGCGGCGGCACTAATCATCGCATCGGTTTGTATGACGGAGTGCTCATCAAGGATAACCATATCGAAGCAGCAGGCGGTATCACCGTCGCGGTGAACGCGCAACGCAAGCATCTGCCTCGCAAAATGAAAATCGAAGTGGAAACTAAAAATTTAATGGAAGTAAAGGAAGCTCTCCGCTTCGGCGTGGATATCATCATGCTTGATAATATGAGTGTTCCTGCTATGAAAAAAGCTGTCGATTTGGTGGCCGGAGGGGCGCTTATCGAAGCATCCGGAAATGTAAGCCTGAAAAATGTAGCCAGGATTGCCGCAATCGGAGTGGATTTTATTTCCGTGGGAGAACTTACTCATTCTGTCCGCGCCGCTGACATTTCATTAAAAATTATAGCTTGTTAGTAGTAGGGTGGATGAAGCGAAGCGCATCCACCGATTTTGATTAATTGTGGAACCTCTACGTTTGTCCCTTCTTGTAAATGCCATGAACTTTAATGAAGAAACCTTAAAAAAAAGTCTTGCCGGAAAATGCTTCGGTCATCAGCTTTATTATTTTACTGAAACAGGATCGACAAATGATGAGGCCTTTTCTTTAGGACTTGCCGGAGCGCCTCAAGGGACGGTGGTTATTGCCGATAGCCAGACTAAGGGAAAAGGACGCATGCAGCGTCTGTGGCATTCTCCAAAAGACAGCAGCATTTACACGTCTGTAATATTGAGGCCAAAAATTCAATTATCCAAAGCCTCGCAGATTTCCATAGCAGCCGGTGTTGCCGTGGCCGAAGTTCTGGGAACATACTGCCCGGACAAAGTGCGCCTGAAGTGGCCTAATGATGTTCTGATTGGCGGGAAAAAGGTCTGCGGCATTCTGGCGCAGATGAAAACCGCTGCTGACGCCGTTGATTTTGTGGTTCTGGGAATCGGCATCAATGTCAATTTGAGCCGTGAACAATTTCCACAAGATATTCAGGAAATGGCTACATCTTTAGCCATTGAAACCGGTCGCGAAATTTCCCGGCTGGAATTGATAATTAGCCTCTATGAAAATCTGGAAAAATGTTATAAAAAGCTATTGCAAAAAGGGTTTGGCACGATCAAAGAAAAGTGGCTTGAACTTGCGCCAATGATAGGCCAGACGGTTGCGGTGAAATTTAAGGATGAAGCAATAGAAGGGAAGGCGACAGGCCTTGATGATGACGGTTCCCTGATTCTTCTTACAGAGGGAATCAAAGAAATTAAAGTCTCCGCGGGAGACGCAACGATAATAAAACCGGCCAAGAGATGATTATGCAGATGAAGAAGAGGAAAGAAATGAAAATAAATAGAACCGTCGCCTATATTCCGTTCTACTCAATAAAAGGGTGACAAAAAATGAAAAGATTCAAAATTATAACATTAATAATTAGTATTTTATTGCTACCCTACGTTGCCGCAGCACAAAACATATCAGATTATTTAATCCTGCAAGATATAGGCCCATGTAAATTAAGTACACCGGTAAAGTATTTACCAGGAGAACCGCCAACTGGCGGGCCGCGTGTAGATGACAGTTCTGGTGTGTTAAAAAGTGCTGATCATTTTCCTGACCATACGGATAGATCGTATGAAGTAATGTATCTAGGTGGTGGAGTTAATCCATCGCCAAAAGTAGAAGTCACCCAGCATGCCGGTGGTGATTCGGACAGATGGCTGTTGCATGAAATTGAGGATTCATTTAGAAGCAGTAAAATCGAAAGACTTGGATTGCTTATCAAAGGATCAAGAGTAGTAGAAATAAATGGAAATAAAATAATTGCGCGTACGGGATATAGATGGGTTAGCAACAATGTTGTTGTCGATATTTCCTATACGGATTTAGACGGAAATAAATCTGAACCACTCGAAATAGTTCAGGCATATCTTGCTAAGTTTCCTTCAACGATTACAGCTACAGATGCTGTATTTAAGAGCAACGACTATAATGTGAAATGGATAAAAGACGAAATGGATCGCCGATTGTGGCTGTGCGATAAATGGAACGCGCAATATCAGGCAGGGCAGGCAAAACAAAAAGACCTGATAGATGAACTTGCAGATAACATGGAAGATTTTTTAAATTACCAGCAAAAGTATTATGGCGTGACGGCTGATGCTGATCTTGAGGCATTATTCAATTATAAGCAAAAGAATGACCTCGTTTCCATCCAGACCAAATTAACGGAATACAAAACCTGGTGGAACGCGAATAAGACGAAGGCGATAACGTTACCGTAAAGATGTGGGGACTGTTCCCCGAACAGTCCGAATACTGGATTGCCCAATCTAGTTGGGCAATAACGTAAGGAAAAGAGAGATTGCCACACCGTCTGAAAGACGGCTCGCAATGGCAAAATTAACACTGGATATCGGCCTGCGCCGGTATGACAGATCTAAGGAGACGTTATGCTTATAGTAATCGACGTTGGTAATACCAATACGGTTTTGGGACTTTTTGATGGAAAACATTTGCTGCATGATTGGCGTATACGAACTGAAATTGATCATACAATTGATGAATACGGTGTGCTCATATATAATTTATATCTGTCCACCCCGATGAAAGCCAAAGAGATGAGATCCGTGACAGCCATTATTATTTCGTGTGTCGTGCCGCCGATGCTCAATATTCTTGAGCCTCTCTGCATCAAGTATTTCAACATCAAACCGCTCATTGTAGGCCCCGGAATCAAGACGGGGATGCCTATATTTTACGATAATCCCAAGGAGGTTGGAGCGGACAGAATCGTAAACGCCGTGGCGGCTTACGAAAAATATCACAAAGAATGTATTATCGTTGATTTCGGCACCGCGACGACTTTTGATTATATTTCTCCCAAGGGAGAATATATGGGGGGATGCATCTCTCCGGGAATTGTCATTTCCAGTGAAGCTCTTTTTGAAAAGGCTTCTAAATTGCCGCGGGTCGAATTCAGCAAACCCAAAACGGTCATTACCAAAGATACGGTCAGCGCCATGCAGGCTGGGATTATGTATGGTTACGCGGGGCTTGTGGACGGTATTGTCGATAGAATGAAAGCGGAAGTAAAAACCCATCCGCTGGTGATTGCCACGGGAGGCCTGGCCAATATCATAGCGCCGGAGACGAAGACGATTGAAAAAATTGAAGAGATGCTGACATTGGACGGTCTGCGTATAATCTATGATCTTAATAAAAAATAAATAAATTAGAGCAAATTATGTTGAATGTCGGATTAACAGGCGGTATCGCCTGCGGAAAATCAACGGTGGCGAAGATGTTTGTGAACAGGGGAGCGCACCTGATTGATTTTGACAGGCTTACGCACGAAGCGCAGGAGCCGGGAAAACCGGCGTGGCAAAAAATTGTTGATTATTTCGGCAGGGAAATTCTCAAGCCGGACAAAAAAATAGACCGCGTTAAACTGGGCAATATTGTTTTTGCCGATAAAAAGAAACTCGGCAAGCTCGGTAAAATTGTTCATCCTTTAATTTATCAGGAGTGGGAAGCGCGTCTTGAAAAAATCGGAAAAAAGGAAAAACATGCCATTGTTCTTTCCGATGTTCCTCTTCTGTTTGAAGGGAAAATGCAGTATTTTTTTGATCTGACCATGGTGGTTCTGGTTTCGCAGGAAGATCAGATAAACCGTTTGATGAAGCGCAACGGGTGGAGCAGGGAAGAGGCTCAAAGGAGATTGAACAGCCAGATGCCGATTAGTGAAAAAATCGCGCTGGCGGATATTGTCATCGATAATAAAGGAACAGTCGCCGATACGGAAAGAAAAGTGAATGAAGTATGGCATGAACTATTACAGCGTGAAAAACAAAAAAATAAATAAAACCGATTAAAATGTTAATAAAAAGTAAAATATCCGCCGGTAATAAACACAGTTGCCTTTCCTGCGGCACGACAAAAAATATTAAAAACCGCCGTTATTGCTCCATAAAATGCCGCCAGCACCTGAGGCAGAAACTCAATATGAAGAGCGGCCTGCTGCAGGCTTTAAATACCCGTTACGCTACTTTTTATTTCTCCGATACAAATATTGTTCTGGATATTGTGCCTCACGGGATCAAAGAAGTATTCCGCTACGAAAGCAAGCGTAGGGCGGGTAGTAATCCGGCCGTCGATTTCAGTATAATGACCAATAATCTGGGAGAGGCCTGGTGGGCGGAGTCGCGGCGGACAAACAAAAATTATCTTGCTTCTCAGCACGTCTTGAAGCTGGCGACACGCCACGCTATTTCAGACGGATCGCAGCGTCCCAGATTAATAAGGATTCCCACCGTAAAAACGGAATCTTTAAATTGCCTGGAAATCAATAAGGCTGATCTTCACTCCCATGAATTAAACAAGATTATAAAAAATGCCTACCGGCAGCAGGTTAAAATCCACCATCCCGATCTGGGCGGGCAGGCTGCGTCTTTCAGAAAAATTCATGACGCTTACAAAGAACTTTTACGCTGGGCGGACAATCCTGTATTTGTCCGGCGCCGCGGCTTTCCGGATAAATGGTATTATAACGGGGAAAATGAAAAATGGGTTCAACCGGTATCCGCAGACAAATAGGATGAGGCGACCGGAATTTAGAAAAACCATTGAGCGCCCAGAAAAGCGCCCACCGTGTTTACGCCGTTGTTCGGCATGGCAATGCCGGCGTCGGAGATGTGAAGATATTGAATAGCTATATTGATACTCCAGTTGTCTTTTAAAAAATAATCCGCTCCGATAATTGCCTGCTCGTTAAACTCGAAAGCGCCGCCAAGATCCGGCCCCCGAATTTCCGTAAGCAATACGCCTCCTCCCGCATCGATAAATGGAATCAGCCGGGTGCCTGTTGCAAAAATGTATCGTATATGCGGCGTAACCCCTGCAAGTGATAATCTTTCCGAATTAAACTGAGCGCCGCCGAATAACTCCGCCCGCAGCTCTATATTCCCACGATACCATTTATCAGTTCCTTTCATGTCACCGGTCATCTCTCCATAAGAGACCGATATCATGGACAGTTGGTGATGTTCAATGCCGCCGAACACTAATATGCCATAAGATGTCCCGGCGGATACGCTAAAATCACGTGTTCCTGCGCGAAATCCTTCGCCCACACCAAAACACCATATGTCCAGGTTGGGTGTAGATGGGGTATTTTGCAAATTGCCGGGAAGATTGTCGTCCGAAAAAGATGTGGCATACGGGTAGTCGGCCGCCGTTGCCACTGACACGGAAAAAGAAACGATCAGGCAGAAGCACAGAAGAAAACAATATACATATTTCCCCGAATGGAAAATATGAAATAAAGAATCTTCTGCTGTCATCTGAGAATGGGAATCAACCATCCGCATTTATCAAATCTTCCGGTGCATTGAGGTTGAGAAAAAGGCGTCCGTCTTTATCGAACGGTTTTATTTTTTCTTCTGTAATACGCAGTATTCGCGATTCTTTGTACAATCCTGTAATCTTGAGTTCATTGGAATCGATCATTCGTTTCATAGCCAAAAGGCAGTTTCGGGAATAAAGCGCGTGCAGGGGCTGGAATCCTTCGGGAAGTTCGGGAGCGATAATTTCATATCTGCCCCTTAGATTAATCATATAAAGTATAAAATCTTTATTGAGATAGGGCATATCGCAAGCGCTGACAAAAACGTAAGAATTTTTCGCGTAAAACAGGCCTGTGAAGATTGCTCCCGCCGGGCCCTTGCCTTTGTAAATATCCGTAACAATAGCGGCATCGGCAAATTCAATATAGGCAAGAGGATCGTTTGTGACGATAATAATTTCGTTGAAGATCTGACGATAAATGTTTAGCGTTTTTTCAATCAGGCGTATCCCGTCAATTGACAGAAATGCCTTATTGACGCCCATTCGGGAATTTTTACCGCCTGCTAATATAATTCCGGTTATATCCTTCTTCATAATAATGCCAAATCATCTTTGATTTAGAAATGGTATAAAATCCTATTCCGAATTTGTGCTTATATTATCTTTATCTCTGAATCTCTGCACATTGAGCATAAATATTTCCAGTTTGTTTAACACATTGGGCGGTAAAAGGTTTCCGTCAATTTCAACCGACATTATCGGGTATTTTTGTTCTCTTGCCCACGGAGTCAGAACACCTTCAATTATCCGTCCGATTAAACAGGCAAAAGGGGAAATGTTAACGATACCTGAATATCCATCCATCATTGCAGTGGCGGCGGCGCCGCTCGAGATGCTTATTTCAGAATAAAGTTCACGACTAACAAAGTGTTTTTCGGTATTTTCCATGATCTCCCGCATATTTTGAGGAGAATCGGGAATCAACCCGGTCAAAGCCAGTATCCCGTGAATATCTTTTTCCACATGATGCTTGTAAGCGTGTTCAATATTCCACTTTATTAAATCCATAAATTCTTTGGCAGCAGGGCGGCGATACCATGGAAGCAAACTCAACTTTTTTTTGAGTTCATTATAACGCATAAAATCGCAATAATAAACCCATTCGGAAACACCCGATACCTTGCCGATGATTCCGCGACGGCTGAAATGCTGAATTAATTCATCCACAGAAAAATCATCACGGCGCACGTAAATCTCTCCTACAATCAGCACCTTGGGACATTTATCTATATTATTCTTTAATGGTATTTTGGCTATATCAGCGGATATTTCCCTTAAAACAGGAAGCATTTTGGTAACATCTTTTTCGGCCACATTGATCATCTTTTGCCAGAGCTTATCGTAATCCTTCATTGCTTGTATCGGATCAGCCGCGCATGTTTTTAAAGATGTTTCTATGTCTTTCATATAATCGCCCAAAATAAATGCCCACCATGCATACTTGGAAAATTCCGATCCAAGCTCATTGTAGGAATTATCCGAATCCAGCGTGAAGACGACGACGTTTTCCATGCGCAAATCCCGGAAAAGGTTTTCAAAGAAGACAAAATACTGGCCGGTTCGGCAAGGCCCTGTCGTTGTCGGAAGAAATAATATATAGATTTCGTCTTTACGGTATTTTCCGGAAGACAAATATTTAAGTATGCTGCCCAGAATAAGATGCGAGGGGAGGCATTCCTTTCCGGAGGTGTGATTACGGGCCATTTGCAGCGTGTATATATCAGGCAAAGACATGGTCTCCGCGTTAATGCCAAAACCACGGGTCGCCGCGCCAATCAATTCCACCGATAGCCTGCCCATATTGGATAAGAGCAGCTTCACACGAGGGTTGTTTTTAACCGGTATCTTTTCTCCGGTGATCGTGTTTTTAATGTGAATCTCTTCACCGGGATTATTGATGAACCGCAAACCATTGTCGTATCTTTCTTCACGGATACCGGAAAGCTTTAAGCGATAACCTTCGATGATGTCCAGAAATGCTTCAATACGGGTATCCACGCCGGCATCAGCCGTGTGGGAATCCAGTTCCAGAACAAGGAAAGGTTTGACGCCCATCATCCACTTCAGATAGTGCAGCATAAAGGAATCCGGCGCACAGGAAAAGTTGGATATGTAGGTGACAAAGATGTTATCTTCTTCTTTGATGAGCCTGACTGCCTTCATATCCTGCTGACCGTAATACCAGTACATGTTGGGATAGATGGCCTGAGTTTCAAATGGAAGAATGTCAAAAGGGATAACCGAATAACCGCGGGATGTGTATTTGCGGGGAATATCCATGTTAGCGTCCGTCGTAAAGGCATTATACGGCCGCCCCAGAATCGCTATTACCGGCCGTTTGGCCTGACGGGCATCAGCAATAGCCTGTTTGCCCAATTCGGAAAACAAGGCATTGCACTCCATTTGTTTTGTGTAGGCCGCGGCAAAGGCTTCTTTTGCCTCGGTTTCGCTAAAACCAAGTTTCGCGGCCATTTCAATAAAGGGCACGGCGGCCTTCTCCGTTCCATACATAAAGCTGACAACCGGCGCTAAATATTTTTCCTCCGGAATCTCCGGGAAAGCTTTCCTGATATAATAGGGAAGGCTCTGCGTTATAGGGCAGAAATTGGCCGGAGCCTTTTTTTCATAGCTTTCCATGTCGCGGAAATGCGGCAGAAAAATGTAATCTATTTTTCGGTTAAAGATATCCTGAACTGCTCCGTGCGCGATTTCCGCGGGAAAACAGTAATTGCTTTCCACTCGCGAGGTTCCCTCCGGCGAAATTTCCCGAGAGACAAATGTTTCCACGCCCAGGTTATGGAAGAACCAGGAATATAGAGGCCAGAGCGTATAGATGGAAAAACACCGGGGAATGCCGACAACATAATCTTTTTTTCTAATGAGGTCCTCAGGGTTTGGAGCGCATTCCACGAAGAGAATGTTATTGCGTTTATCAATATAATCGATAACTTCTTCTTCGTTAAAGACTTTTTTCTTCCGGATGTTGGCGTATTTATTACAACGGCCGCCGAACATGTATTTGTTGCCGTTGACGTTAAGAATGCGGATCGGACAGAAGTTGTCGCAGGCTTTGCATTGAAATTCTTTTTCGTAAGTAATTTCGGTAGCCAGAATTTTTTCGATGCTGTAACTTGTTTTCGTCAGGAATCCTTCTTTGAGCTTTTGTCCGGCCAGAATGCCGACGCCGAAACAACCCATCAATTCAGGATCGGGCGGCACAAGAATATCCCTGTCCAGAAGCATCGCGAAGGCCGGAGGAATGGCCTTGTTTTTGGCAACTCCTCCCTGCAGAACAATATTTTTCCCCAAAGTCCTGTTGCCGACGACCCGGTTGAGATAGTTGGAAACAATGGAGGTGACGATGCCTGCCGTGATGTCTTCTCTTGATGCGCCCTGCTGGATAGCTTTGCGGACGTCCGAATTTATAAAGGCGGAACAATGTTCGCCGAATTTCAACGGCTCTTTTGCCGCAAGAGCAATATCGCCGATTTCCATGGCATTGGAAATATTCAAATCCCCTTGGGCGGATTCTTCCAGAAACGATCCCGTTCCCGCGGAGCAGGCTTCATTCATGGCGTAATCTATCGGGACTTTGTTTTTAAGGAAGACATATTTGGCATCCTGTCCGCCGATTTCGAATATGGTATCGATATCTTCTTTGTAAAAAGTTGTGCCGACGCTGTGGGCGATGATTTCATTATATACAGCCGGAGTTTCCAGAAATACGCCAAGAAGCTCACGCGATGAGCCGGTTGTCGCGGCAAGCGTTATATTGATCCCGCCTGCGCCTGTATCATCTTTAATTTGTTTTTGCATTTCAACGAAGCAATTTTTCAGCGCTTTAACCGGGTCGCCGTGTGTGCGGCCATAGAAGGAGGCCGTAATTTCACTTGTTTCCATATCAATTAAACAGGCCTTGGTCGTGGTTGATCCTCCGTCGACACCGAGGATATATTCTTTCCCCGAGATAACTTTTGCCGCTCTGGAAGGAAGATAGGTTACCCT
>Ga0116107_1001280_pt1 | contig 15469 bp, 12 predicted proteins | sample June2015DPH_6_10_FD_88969 | JGI IMG/M metagenome (GOLD analysis project Ga0116107, IMG submission 88969) | Peatland microbial communities from SPRUCE experiment site at the Marcell Experimental Forest, Minnesota, USA - June2015DPH_6_100 | ecosystem: Environmental > Terrestrial > Soil > Wetlands... | reverse complement strand
CCGTGCTTCTGAGCCACTTCCGCTCCCAGGGCGATAAAACTCTTCAGGTGGAGGTCCATCGGGCGGGAGCCGATGGTGCAGCCACCGGGCTGCGATACCCTGACCCTCCCGAAGCGCCCCAGCAGCGCCCCCATCACCAGGTTGGAGGCGCGCATCATCCTCATCAGGGATGGCGAGACCTCTGTGGAATTGATGCCCGAAGGGTCGATCTCCATCATGTCGCCCACAAAGTTGACTTTGACGCCAAGCTCCTGCAGCACATCCTTCATGATCTTGACGTCATTCAGGCAGGGGACGCCTTCAAGCACAAGAGAGCTCTCGCTCAACAGTGAGGCTGCAAGAATAGGAAGAATGGCATTTTTTGCGCCGCTAATCGTGACGACGCCTTTTAACCTGGCTCCGCCAGAGATAATCAACCGCTCCAATCAAACTCACCTTTCCTCCCCCACCATACGCACCTCGGCTATGAGGTCGATGCCGAACCGGGCGGCCACACGGCCACGAACTATCTCCATCAGTTCTCTTACCTGGGTTGCCGTAGCGTGTCCCAGGTTCACTATGAAGTTGGCGTGCTTAGTAGATACCTGGGCGTCTCCCACTTTGAACCCTTTCAGGCCTGCCATCTCGATCAGGAGCCCGGCCGGCTGCTCCGGCGGGTTCCGGAAGACGCTTCCCGCTGAAGGCAGATCCAGCGGGTGATGACTGCTGCGATACTCTAAAAAAGCTTCAAGGCGCTTCAGGACTGACTGCTGTTCAGCGGCCTGCAGCTCCAGGCTCGCCTTCAAGATGATCAGGCTCTCCGGTTGCAGTGTCGAGCGACGGTAACCGAATGTCAGCTCGGAGGCCTTCCAGGTCCGCCTGGCGCCGTTAAAGTCAATGGCATCGACCGATCTGACGCTTTTCCCGATAAACTGCCCAAACGCCCCCGCATTCATGATCAGGGCGCCCCCCAGGGAGGCGGGAATGCCGCCTGCAAATTCCAGGCCGCTCAAGCTCTCCCGCCCAGCCGCCCGTGCCAGTGCCGGCAGGATCACCCCGGCCCCGGCTGTAATCTCATTGCCGTTGATACGGAGGTCCTGCAAGCCGCCCCCGATCTTCAGCACCAGGCCCCTGATCCCGGCGCCGCCGACCAGCAGGTTGGAGCCGTTTCCGATCACCGTCAGCGGGAGGCTGTGCCGTCCGGCAAACTCCAGGGCGGCCGTGACGTCATCCTCCGCCCGGGGGATCAGCAACAGGTCCGCAGGGCCGCCGATGCGCCAGGTGGTGAACTGTTCCATCGAGACCCCGGCCAGCACCCTGCCGGCAACAACTGCCTGCAACTCCGCGGCCAGGTCCGGGGCGTGGTCCTTCCGGTTCATTGAACCGTGGTCTCCAGCGCCCTGGCAAGATTCTGTCCGACTGTCCAGACATTGCCGGCCCCGATAGTCAGGACCAGGTCCCCGGATCTGGTCATTCTCTTTAGGTAATCGACCACTTCATCGAGCCGCCTGAGGAAGACGACTTCCTTCCCGTTCTTTTTCAGCGCCTGGACGATCAGGTCTGCAGTGACCCCTGCAATCGGCTGTTCCCCGGCCGAGTAAATGTCCGTGACGATCACCAGGTCCGCCTCCTGGAAGGCATTGCCGAACTCCTCCCGTAAAAATTGCGTCCTGGTATAGCGGTGGGGTTGGAACACGGCGATCGTCCGGCGGCGTCTGAGACCCTCGCTGGCCCTTAGCAGGGCTCTGATCTCAGTGGGGTGGTGCGCATAATCGTCAATTATCTTGATGCCGTCGAGATGGGCCACCAGTTGAAAGCGCCGCTGGGCACCCGTGAAGGACGTCAGGGCGCCGGCACACTGTTCAAAGCTCATTCTCAGGCGCATGCCCACTGCGATCGCCGCCAGTGCATTCTGGACATTGTGCGTTCCAGGCACCGACAGGGCCAATCTCCCTAAGGGTCGCCCGTTCAGCAGCACTGACGCCCCGGTGGTGAACTCATGCCTGGCCACATCCGTGGCTTTGTACACCGGATCGCCGGTCAGACCGTAAGTGATGGCCTCGGCGCCCCCGGGGTCGAGGTTGCACACATGCTCGTTATCGGTGCACAGCACTACGAAACCCCCGTCCTGGATCTGGTTGACGTATCGTTGGTAGGCCTGCTTCATGACGCCAAGGTTTTTATAGTAGTCCAGATGGTCGTTGTCGATGTTGGTGATGACGGCGCCGTAGGGCGCCAGTTTCAAAAAGGAACCGTCGCTCTCGTCTGCTTCCGCCACCAGGTATTCTCCGGAGCCCAACCCGGCATTGCTGCCCATGTCATTAACCTCTCCACCGATAATGAAGGTGGGATCGAAGCCATTGGCAGCCAGCATGAGGGTGATCATGGAACTGGTGGTGGTCTTGCCATGAGCCCCGACAACGGCTATTCCCCTGTATTCGCTCATCAACCTGGCCAGCAGTTCGCCGCGGCTGATCACGTTCAGGCCGAGTCTCAGGGCAGCGCACAACTCTTCGTTGGAGGGAGGAATCGCCGAGGAGACGACCACGCTGTCCATACCCGGTTGGATGTTCCCCGCAGCGTGGCCGATAGAAATCTGGGCGCCTTTTTCGACTAAGCGCTTGACGTTGGCAGAAGCCACCAGGTCGGAACCACTCACGCGTTTGCCCTTCTCCAGCATGATCTTGGCGAGGCCGCTCATTCCCGCGCCCCCGATCCCGACGAAGTGATACCAATTTCCCTGCAATTTTCCATCTCCTCCCGCAATCTGCCCATTTTCATCCGTTTTCAAAGTCATTCGCATCAACATTCTATGTCTGCTCCTTTTCGGAGGTTCCTATCGCTTCCCGCTCCCCAATATCGTCCGGGTGATGATCTCGCCTGCCTGCGGCCTGCCAAAGCGGCGCGCAGCCTGACCGACGGCCATTCGAAGGCTGTCATCCCCAAGCAGCCGCTCCATCTGCTCAAACAGATGTTCCGGAGTCAGGTCCCGCTCCGGGATCAGCACCGCCGCCTGCTCTCTGGCGAGATAGAGGGCGTTATGATATTGATGGTTGCCTGCCGCATAGGGGTAGGGAATGAGGATGGCGGGTATCCCCAGGGCCGTCAGTTCAGCTATGGTCGCCGCTCCGGCCCGGCTGATCATGATATCGGCAGCCGCCAGCCCGTACTCCATCTCCTCGAGGTATGGCCTGATCACTATTTTTCCAATTTTCTCTTCATTTATTCCCTTGGCTGCCAGTTGATGGCAGACACTGTCAAACTCCGCCCTGCCAGCCAGGTGTATGAACTGCAGCGCCCGCCGCCCGCGCCCGCCAGAGCGGGCGCCCGCTGCCAAGATCCGGTAGACATCCAGCATCACTTCGTTGATGCGCCGCGCCCCCCTGCTGCCTCCCGTGACCAGCACGGTCAACGCCTCCGGGGCCAGATTAAAGTAATTCCGGGCGTCCTGCCTGGTGACTCTCAGGATCTCCTGCCTGATCGGCAGGCCGGCATGAATGATCTTCGCCCGTCCGGCCAGCTTGCCGCTCGCATCCGGAAAAGTCAGGAAAACAGTGTTCGCCCAGCGTGACAGTAAGCGGTTGGCCAGCCCCGGGACCGCATTCTGTTCGTGAATAAAAATGGGCACGGAGAGCCGTGCCGCAGCCATCACCAGCGGCACTGAAACATAACCCCCGGTGGCAAAGACCGCTCCCGGGCGCCAGTCCCGGATCACTGACAGGCTCTGGCGGTATCCCCGCAGCATCGAGGGCAAAAAGGCTATGGCCTGCGCTGACAACCGGCGTGGCCACTTGACTGCGGCCACCGGCCGGAAGGCAAAGCCCCGGGCCGGGACCACCGTTGCCTCCAGCCCCTCTCCGGTCCCCACGAAGAGGATCTTTCCGCCGGGGTCCTGCTCCTTCAGCAGGCCTGCAACCGCCAGGGCGGGGTAGAGGTGTCCGCCCGTTCCCCCACCCGTGATCAGGACGCGCATGATGTTGCCTCTATTCCTCCGCGTAATGTGAAATGTTCAACAGAATTCCGATCATCAACAGGGTCAGCGTCAGAGAGGACCCGCCATAGCTGATGAAGGGGAGCGTGATCCCCTTGACCGGCATTGATCCCGTAACCACACCAATGTGGATGAAGGCCTGCAGTACAACGTCCATGGTAATGCCCACCGCTGTCAGGGAGGCGAAGGTGTCCGGCACCTTCAGGGCGATCTTGAGGCCGCGCCACATGAAGACGAAAAACAGCAGCAGCACGAAGGCCGACCCGATAAAGCCCAGTTCCTCGCCGATCACGGCAAAGATAAAGTCTGTCTGCACCTCGGGCAGGTACAGGAACTTCTGCCGGCCCATGCCCAGGCCGAGACCGAAGAGCTTTCCAGATCCCACGGCGTAAAGGGACTGGATAGTCTGGAACCCGCTTCCCAGGGGATCAGCCCAGGGATTGAGAAAGGCGGTGAACCGCGTCAGGCGGTACGGCGCCACGGCGATGGCCACCCCCAGCACAACCACTCCCAGCAGGGCCAGGCCTACCAGATGAGTCTTACGGGCCCCGGCTGCCAGCAACATCAGGTAGGAAGTCAGGGCAACGGTCACCGCCGTCCCCAGGTCCGGCTGCAACAGCATGAAACCGCAGATGAAGACGACGAACAGCAGGGGCACGGCAAAACCCTTGACAAACTGTTTGATGCTGTCCTGATGCTGGGAGAGGTACCTGGCCAGGAACAAGACGAGGGCCAGCTTGGCCACCTCGGACGGCTGGAAGGAGAAGGCTGCCGTACCCAACCAGCGCCGGGCGCCGTTGATCTTGATGCCCACCCCGGGTACGAGAACGACGATCAGAAGCAGGACCGCCACCAGCAAAATGGGGGTCGCCCATTTTTTATAGACCTGGTAGTCGACCCGCATCAGGGCAATCATGCCGAAGATCCCCAGCAACGCCCACAGCAGTTGGCGTTTCAGGAAATAGAAGCCGTCTCCATAAGAGGTCTGCGCCTGAACGAAGCTGGAGCTGAAGACCATGATAATGCCTATGGTGAGCAGCAGAACTATGTCCAGGAACAGCACGAGGTCAGGAGGCCGCTTGAACGGCTTCACGGTTTCACCCCCCCCCAAAGAAGTAATGAGTAATGAGTAATGAGTAATGAGTAAAATCCAAAGGCCGGTATTCAGTTAGCTGATTCATCAGTAGTGCCGGTCCCAACGTACCGGGCAAGACCCAGTGCCCCGATCACCCGCTTTCTAACTCATCACTCATCACTTTCCACTCATCACAAGTTTTGTACAAGTTTCTTGAAGAGATCGCCTCTCTCCTCGTAATCGCGAAACATGTCCCAACTGGCGCAGGCCGGCGACAGCATGACCAGGTCGCCGGGCGTCGCCAACCGGGCCGCGGTCCTGACACACCCCTCGAGGTCTGATTCGTTCCAAACTGCTGTGTAGCCGGCAGCCCGGACAGCCTGTTCGATCTGGGGCGCCGCCTGGCCCAGCAGGATCAGGGCCTTGACCCTCGTTCTGATCCGCTCGGCCAGCCTGGTGAAGTCGCTCCCCTTGGGCTTGCCGCCGGCGATCAGGATGATCGGTTCCCTAAATGAATCCAGGGCCTTCAGCACTGATTCCGGATTCGTCCCCTTGGAGTCGTTGACATACTTCACGCCACCCACCACGCCGGCCAACTCCAGCCGGTGAGGAACCCCCGGAAAGGTGGACAGGGCTGTTGCGATCACCTCTCGATCGATCCCTGTCAGCAGTGCCGCGGCGGCGGCGGCCAGAGCGTTTTCCAGATTATGCCGCCCCGGAATCCGCACCTCCTGCACCGGGCACAGGACCTGCCTGACACCCCCGCTCTCGTACACGATGCTGCCGTCAGCGACCCCAATCCCCCCTGACGGCGCCCGCTGCGTCGAGAACCAGCATTCCCTTGCCGACAGGCCGTGCATGTGGTCAGCCACCCAGGGGTCGTCCAGGTTCAGCACCGCAAAGTCCTCCGGACACTGGTTGGCAAAGACCCGTGCCTTGACGCGGCCATACTCCTCCAACGTGGTATGCCGGTCCAGGTGATCCGGCGTGAGGTTCAAGAAGACGGCGATATGGGGGTGAAACTCGAGGGAGCGCTCCAATTGAAAAGAGCTGACCTCGAGGATCCAGTAGTCCACCCTGAGTCCCTGCTGACTGGCGCGCTCCACTTCCCGGATCAGAGGAATACCGATGTTTCCGGCTACCAACCCCTGGCGACCCGCCTGTTGGAAGATGTAGCCCGTCAGGGCGGTGGTGGTGGTTTTGCCGTTGGTACCGGTAACGGCAATGATCGGTTCCCTGACAAACCGGGCCGCCAACTCCAACTCGCTCCATACCGGGATGCCCAACCTTTCCGCAGCCTTTACCGGCGGAATGGTCAGGGGAACACCCGGGCTGACCACTGCCAGATCATACTGGCCCTCCTGCATCTCCGGGTAACCGCCGGTAACCAGGGTGAGAGGGAGCGCCCGCAACTCGTTTAGGGCCTCTTCTCCCAGGTCTGCATCCTCTTTGATGTCGGTGCCGGTCACCCTGGCCCCCACTCCCGCCAGAAAACGAGCCACCGCTTGTCCGCTCCGGGCCAGGCCGATGACCAACACTTTTTTCCCCTCTAAGTTTAACATAATTCAGCGAGAAGTCTCCTTCCTCCAAGGTAGGGGATGAATCTCCATCAGTCTCGATTTAGCCCCGCATCGCCCAGATGGCCAATACTGCACAGCACAGCCCCAGCATCCAGAACCAGTGGACAACCCTGGTTTCCGGCCAGCCCGACAACTCGAAGTGATGGTGCAGGGGACTCATCCTGAAGACCCGTTTGCCTGTAAGCTTGAAAGAGATTACCTGGATAATCACCGAAAGGGTCTCCAGCACGAAGACTCCACCCAGGATCAGCAGCAACAGTTCGGCATGCGTCAGCACGGCCAGGGCCGCCAAGGCGCCTCCCAGGGCCAGGGAGCCGGTATCCCCCATGAAGACCCGGGCCGGGTAGTAGTTGAAGCGCAGAAACCCCAGGCAACTGCCCCCGAGGGCGCCGGCAAAGACCGCTACACCGTACTGCCCGGTCATCCAGGCAAACAGCACGAAGGCGATCGCCGCCACTAGCACCAGTCCGCCGGCCAGGCCGTCGAGGCCGTCGGTCAGGTTGACGGCGTTGGTGGATGCGACCAGGATAACCGCCACCATGGCATAGAAGCCGGCGCCCAGGGAAACCCTGAGGCCGGTATACGGAATCAGCACGGCGGTATCCGGATGCAGGGCAAGCGCCCCCCAGGCCAGCAGCAGCCCCAGCAGCACCTGCACCAGGAGCTTGGTGCGGGCTTTGACGCCGAGCGACCGTTTCAATACGATTTTTATAAAATCATCGGTAAAGCCCAGCAACCCACAACCGGCCATGATCCCCACCAGCAGCAGGTCCTCCCGGGTGTGGCCGGCGACCAGCAGGCTGGCGATACCGGCGCCTCCGATGATCAGCAGGCCGCCCATGGTAGGGGTGCCCTGCTTTTTCAGGTGCGACCTGGGGCCGTCATCGCGCACCTCCTGCCCGAATTTCAGGCGGTACAGCAGGGGTATCAGCAGCAAGCCCAGCAGCAGGGTGATCAGCAGGCCAATCCCGAAAGCGGCCGCTACCTGCAATTCCGGGGAATTACTCCACATTACGCCGGGCAAGCCTATCCCGAGGGCAACACCCGCCCCGGTGATCTCGCTCACGTCAAACCACCCTCGCTCAGGGGCGCCACGATCTCTTCCATTCGGGCAGCCCGGGAACCTTTCACCAGAACCACGTCCCCGCTCTTAACGAAATCCCTCATAAATGCTATGGCGCCCCGGTTGTCGTCAAAAACGCCGATCCTGGTACCAGGCAGGCCAGCATCCCTGGCCGCCCGGGCGATCTCCCCGGCCAGGTCTCCGACGGTGAATAGATAGTCGATCTGCAAGGTGGCAGCATATTCGCCCACCGCACGGTGTCCGGACACTGTCTCCGGTCCCAGCTCATACATGTTACCCAGCACCGCGATCGCCCGCCCCCTGTGTGCAGGTTTGCTTTCCGCCGCGCCCACCCCGGTGGGCACCCGGGTACCCGGCGAAGCTTCAGTACCTGCCCGGTCAGTCACGTCGGCCAGCAGCCGCAGGGCAGCCTTGACCGAAGCGGGGCTGGCATTGTAGGTATCATCGATGATGGTGCTGCCCCCGATCCCTTGCTTGGCCTCCTGGCGCATCCCCGTGAGAGACACAGTCGCCAGGCCGTGGGCGATCTGCTCCGGCTGCAGCCCAAACCGGGAGCCCACTCCCGCTGCCGCCAAGGCGTTGGAGATGTTGTGGCGGCCAAGTAGGGGCAACCGGCATGGCGTCTCTCCCAGCGGCGTGCGCAGCAGAAACTCGGTTCCCTGCAGCCCGTGCAGCACAATATTTTGGGCGCTCACCGCCGCTGCGGACACGGCGCCGCCGTCCAATCCGTAAAAGATCACTTCAGACCTACACTTGCTTGCCAACTGCCGCTGCCAGGGATCCTCCCCGTTCAAGACAGCACACCCATTAAGAGGCAAGGCTTCCAACAGTTCGCCCTTGGCCTCGGCGATCGCCTGCTCAGAGCCCAACCTCTCTATGTGGGTCATGCCGATGTTGGTGATGACGCCTACCTGGGGCTGGCTGATCCGGCATAGGGCTGCAATCTCTCCCCGTCCCCGCATGGCCATCTCCAGGACAACAGCGTCATAGTCGTGAGTTAAACGCATCAAGGTCAGGGGAAGGCCGATCTCGTTGTTCTGGTTGCCTTCGGTCTTCAACACCCGCATGCCGGTCGCCAGCACCCCGGCGATCAGGTCCTTGGTGGTAGTCTTGCCCGTACTGCCTGTCACCGCCACCACCGGCGCCGGGAACAGCCGCCGGTAATAGCCGGCCAGGTCCTGCAGGGCCTGCAGCGGATCCGCCACCATGATCAGCGGCTGGCCGGACTCTACCGGGACCTGCCTGGAGATCACCGCCGCCGCCGCTCCCCGGCTCAGGGCATCTCCGACGTACCAGTGCCCGTCCGCCCTGCTGCCCGAAAAAGCAAAAAAAAGTTGTCCCGGATTGACGCCCCTGCTGTCGATGGCAATGCCGGAAACCACTGTCTCCGGGTTGCCCTGCAGCAGGCGGCCATTCATGGCGGCGGTAACTTGCCCGATACTGACCGGTTCCAAACTTTTTAGCAACTCCTTTGTGGTCAGTAATGAGTGATGAGTGAAAAACTCATTACTCATTACTCATTACTCATTACTCATTACTCATTACTCATTACTCAATAGTTGGTATGCTACCTGGTAATCATCGAAGTCCAGCACCTGGTCGCCGATGATCTGATAGTTTTCGTGCCCCTTGCCGGCGATCACCACGAAGTCGCCCGGCCGTGCGCACTGCAGAGCACGCTCGATCGCCTCCCGGCGGTCGGGGACCACCTCGTAGCGGACATCCGGGAGATCCCTGATCCCGGCCTCGATCTGCCTGATGATGCTCAGGGGCTCCTCGCTCCTGGGGTTGTCGGAGGTCAGGATGGAGACGTCAGCGAGCTGCCCCGAGATCTTTCCCATCAGCGGCCTCTTGCCGGTGTCGCGGTCGCCGCCGCAGCCGAACACAGCAATCACCCGGCCGCGGGTCAGCGCCCTGGCGGTGCGCAGCACGTTCTCCAGTCCGTCCGGGGTATGGGCATAATCCACGACCACTGCGAACTCCTGGCCGAAATCGACCAATTGGAAGCGGCCCGGCACCCCGCTCACACCGGCCAGCGTTTCCTGGATGAGTTCCGGTGCCATCCCCTCGGAGAGTCCTACCGAGATTGCCGCCAGGCTGTTGTATACGTTGAACCTGCCGGGCAGGGAGATCCGGAAGGGAATGTTCCGCCCCCGGCAGACCACCGTGAATCCGGCGCCGCGCTCCGAGAGGCACACCTCCCGCCCCCGCACGTCAGCATCATTCTCGATGCCATAAGTAACCACCGCGGCCCTGGTCGCCCTGATAATCTCTCCCGCCGCCTGGTCGTCGCGGTTGACCACCGCATAGCAGGGCCTCGCCTTGCTGCGCCCTGTGCCCAGGCCCTGGAAAAGCCGCATTTTCACGGCCAGATAATCGCTCAGATCACGGTGAAAGTCGAGATGATCCTGGGTCAGGTTCGTGAATACGGCCACATCAAATTCGCAGGAGGCGACTCTTTGCAGATAGATGCCGTGGGAAGAGACCTCCATGGCCACCGCCCGCTTCCCCTGATCGGCCCACTGCCGCAGCATACACTGTAAGTCGAGGGACTCCGGCGTCGTGTGCCGGTTCCAGATGGTACCGATCGCTGCAGTGGGCTCGCCCCCGGCCTGGAGAACGGCAGCGATCAGATGGGTGGTGGTAGTCTTGCCGTTGGTGCCGGTGACCCCGAACAGACTCAGGTCGCGGCTGGGGTGTCCGTACCAATTAGCAGCCGCCGTTGCCAGCGCCGAACGGGTGTCCTTGACCCGCGCCCAGGCCAACTCACCCGCGCCGGGTGCCCTCTGGGCGCGGCACCCGGCCACCTCCTCGGACACGATCAGGGCGGCGGCGCCCCTCCCGGCCGCATCGCCGATATAGGCGTGGCCGTCGGTACGGTAGCCGGGAATGCAGACAAAAACAAAACCTGGTTGTACCTGCCGGGAGTCGTAATGAATTCCGGTAACCGGCGTGGACAGGCCTTGCGCATCTTCGACAGGAATGCCTGCAAGCAATTGCTGAAAAGAAACAGTCATCCTCTCTCTCCACTGAACAAAATATACTAGGTTATACTGGTTTTGAAAATATTATTAAGGAAACCAGTATAAGTGCGACTACGGCTTGCGCCTTCGCAAATACTCGGCGCGAGCCAAGTCTTCTTTATAATTCTATTGTTCCCAAAAAAATCATTTAACTAATTTATTTCCAACAGTGTGAAAATGTGACAATGGGGACGGCCAATGGCTATATGGTCACGGGCCGCTAGTAAGAGGCAGCGGCGCTTCAAACTTTACTGTTATCCCGTCGCCCGCCCTCACCTGGGCGCCAGCCGGCGGGTCCTGCCAGACCGCGATCCCGGTAGGGAACTGCCCTCCCCCTTCCGGGACCAGGACCAGGTTCATGTCCGCTAACTCCTCTGCTGCGTCGCGCAGGCTCTTTCCTTTCAGATCCGGCACCGTCCGGTCTCCGGCAGGCATCGTCCCGGACGTGTCCAGGCTGAGCAGCACCTTGCTTCCTTTTTTCAACTTTACGCCGTCCACCGGTACCTGGTCAAGCACGACCTGGCCCTGCCCGCTGGTCTCTCCCACCAGCCCGGCCGCGGCCAGGGCCTTCTGGGCTTCCTGCACGGGCAGGTTGGTGACCGAAGGCACCACCGTCATGTCATCATTCAGGGTGGCGCCGCTGGGCAGGTAGTCCATCGGAACCTGCAGGTACCGCAGGCTGTCATCCATCACTGCTTTGAACACAGGAGCGGCCATAACACTGCCAAATTGCGGGTAGCCCTGGGGAGAATCAAGGAGCACCAGGCAGACGAGGCGCGGGTGGTCAACCGGAGCAAACCCCAAGAAATCGAGCACGTGCGCTGTATCCGAGTATCCGCCGCCCGGCAGCGGCTTCTGGCCGGTCCCGGTCTTCCCGCCCGCCGTATAGCCATCGAGGCGAGCAGTGGCGCCCGTCCCCTCGTCAACCACCCGTTGCAGCAGCTCGCGCTCCTCCTGGGCGGTATCCGGGGAGAGCACCTGGCGGATCACCTGCGGATTAAATTGCTTTACCACCTCGCCCTGGCTGTTGCGCAACTCCTTGACCACGTGCGGCTGGATCAGTTTGCCGCCGTTGGCGACGGCGCTCATCGCCGTCACCAGTTGCAGGGGGGTCACGCTATTGGCCTGGCCGATGGACATGGTGGCCAGGTCCACCTGGGTGGCCTCTTTCTCGTTCACGATAATCCCCTCAGCCTCACCGGGCAGGTCGATGCCGTTCGGTTTCCCGAAGCCGAAAGCGTCGAGGTACTTATAAAACGTCTGCAGGCCTTCCCTGAGGCCGATGTCGATGAAACCGACGTTGCAGGAGTTCTGCACCACCTCCGCCAGCGATTCGCTCCCGTGCCCTTCGGGCAGCCAGCAGTGAATCGTCCGGTCGGCCACCTGGATGAAGCCAGGGCAGTAAAAGCGGTCGTTCTCGCTGACCAGGTTCTCCTCCAGGGCCGCCCCCAGGGTGACGATCTTGAATGTGGAGCCAGGTTCGTAGCTGTTGCAGATGGCGACGTTGCGCCGGTCGGCAACAGGATAGTCCTGATAGTTGTCGGGATCGAAGTCGGGCCGGTTGGCCATGGCCAGGATCTCGCCGGTATCGGGGTCCTCGACGATAATGGTGGCGCTGATGGGATGCCGCTCCTGCATCACCTTGTCCAGCTCACGCTCGGCGAAGTACTGGATGTTCTGGTCAATGGTCAGAACCGCAGTATCGCCCGGCTCCGGCTCGATAAACTTGCGTTCGGACCCGGGGATCTCCCGTCCGGCGGCGTCATACTCCGCCAGCAGGCGCCCGCTGACTCCGGAAAGCTCCTTGTCGTATTGGACTTCTATGCCTTCCAGGCCCTGGTTGTAATCGCCGGCGATACCCAGGACGTGCGAGGCCAGGTTATTTTTCGGGTAGTAGCGCTGGGGCTTGGGGATGATGCCGATCCCCGGCAGGTCTGCCTGCCGCAGGGCCTGGGATTGGGTGGGGTCCAGCTTCAGCTTGATCCACACCGACTGCTGGTCCTGGGTGATGAGGTTCAGGAGATCGCTCGCTTTCATGCCCAGGATCGTTGCCAGCGTCTGAGCGGTCTCCTGCGCTTTGCCCGAGCGTTTGACTTCGGCAGGAACGGCATAGACCGCGTCGGCGCTGATGCTGGTGGCCAGCACATTGCCATTGCAGTCGAGAATATCTCCCCGCTGGGGATCCACCGTGATCTCGCGGATCCGGTTCTGGAGAGCCTGCTGCTGGTACCAGGTGCCCTTCACCAGTTGCAACCAGGCCAGACGGAGGCAGAAGGCGATGAAAAAAGCAAGCACAACGAAGAATAGGAAGGTGATCCTCTTGCGTATCTCTATGTTTCCTTTATACAAAATTCAATCACCCCGCTAGCGGGGCGAAGCCCGGCACTCAACAGGATCAGCTTCACCCTTTAACTGCGAAAACGTGTCAGTCCAGCATTCAATGGATCATGCCAACGCAATGTCTTGAGTGCTGGAGACTTGCGATGAACCTCATTGAGTGCTGGGTGAAGCCTCAGCTCGGCCGACAAACTTCGGAATTACCGCCAACAGCCGCGCGCTCCACGAGGACGGCGCTTTAGCCTTGGCCTGCGGTTCCTGGGGAGACACCTGCCCGGGGGAGAAGGAGGCGACCATGAAATCTTGCGGATCCTGCATCCCCAGCTTGGTTGTGGCGATTTGTTCAACTCTTTCGGGCGTCTGAAGCTCCGCTACTTCCAACTCCATTTGATTGTTCTGGCTCTGCAGATCGGAAATGCTACTTTGCATTTTGTCAGCCTGGTAGCCCAGGGAAATGATCCTGGTCGTCTGGTAGGTGTACAGCATGGCCAGCGCAAAACCGGCGAGAACGACCAGGGTCAGCACCGCGCATTTTCTTACCGCTACGTTCGCCCCGGCAGCGGGCTCCGGCTTCAAGTCACTCTCTATGGGAAGACGCCTCTGTTCAGCTACTACCAAGATTATTCACCTCATTTTTCTTATATTACTGCGGCGATATTACCGCGGCATCCCGGGGCGCCCCGGCTAACTTTTCTGCAGCCCGCAAGCTGGCGCTGCGCGCCCTGGGGTTCTGTTCCACCTCTGCCGCCCCCGGCCTCAGGGGCTTTTTGGTCAGGATCCGGAGTCCGGCGCCGCCTGCCGGCGCCCACCCGTCGGGTACCCGGTTTCGGGGCAACGCCCAGGTCCTGAAAGTATTTTTAACGATCCGGTCCTCCAATGAATGGAAGGAGATCACTGCTATGCGCCCCCCGGGCACGAGCATCCTGATTCCCAACTCCAGGCCCCGCTCCAGGCCGGCCAATTCGTCGTTGACCGCAATCCGCAGGGCCTGAAAAGTGCGCCTGGCCGGATGGGGGCCGGTTCTGCGGGCGGCGGCCGGTATCGCCGCCTTGATGATCTCCACCAGTTGACCGGTGGTGGTGACTGGCCGCCTCGCCCGTGCTACCGCGATAAATGAGGCAATCCTCCTCGCCCATCTCTCTTCGCCGTAGCGCTGGATCAGTCCTACCAGCTCTCTCTCGTTCAAGTTGTTGACCAGGTCTGCGGCGGTGGTTGCCGCCCGGCGATCCATCCGCATATCCAGCGGCGCATCATGGTTGAAACTGAAGCCCCGTTCGGGATCGAGCACCTGCCAGGTGGAAACGCCCAGGTCAAACAGGATCCCGTCCACGCCACGGATGCCCAACTCGTTCAAGACCTCGTCCAGATACTGGTAATCGCTGTTGACCAGGGTCACCTGGCCGCTGACTTCCTTCAAGTTCTCAGCCGCCCGGGCAATGGCGCCGGCGTCCCTGTCCAAGCCGATCAGGCGCCCGCCGGGGCCTGCCCGGCGGACCACCTCCCGGGCGTGGCCGCCGCCCCCCAGGGTGCAGTCCAGGTAGAGGCCACCCTTCCTGACCGCCAGCAAATCCACGGCCTCATCCAGCATCACCGGGCGGTGTTCGAGGTCAGACACTGAAGAAATCGCCTTCCCCCAGCTTGGACACCAGGTCGTCGAAGGACTCCTCCAGCGGTTCATTATACTTCATCCAGTGCTCCCGGTCCCAGATCTCGATCCGGGACGAGACCCCGATGACTACGACCTCCCGGTTGATCCCGGCGTATTCCCGCAGGGCTGGCGGAATCAGGATCCGGCCCTGAGGGTCCAGTTCACATTCGGCAGCCCTGGAGAAGAAAAACCGGGAAATGGCCCGGGCTTCCGTATTAGTCACCGGCAGCCTCCTGAGCTTCTGTTCGAGAGCGTCCCACACGTCAAGCGGATATACAAACAGAGAGCGGTCCATACCCCGGGTGGCGATGCAGCGCTCACCCAGTTGGGCGCGGAACTTCACCGGCATGATCAGGCGTCCTTTGGCATCGAAACTGTGCTGGTACTCTCCGATGAACATCTGCTCTCCACTCCATTCGCCAAGTAATTCACCAAACACCACTTTCCACCACTTTACACCACATTAAACTATTCTTGCTCCCCCGCTCAGATCCTTTTCCCTGTACTCCTAATTTAATAGTTTAGGAGTCCTAAAAAAAATTCCACCAATTGCTTGGTGGGAGAGTGAAGAATGAAGGGGGGTTCAACAAGTTCTTGGCTTCAGTGGGGGATTGCCTTCCCCCCCACTGAAGCTTATCAGTAAAACTTGGCTTGCGCCGAGCCGACCCAGAGGGTACCCCGCGAAGGCGGAAGCCTTAGTTGCACTGATCCAGGGGCTTAGCGCCACTTAGCTCCCACTTCAGTGGGAGTCT
>Ga0116107_1001279_pt1 | contig 15477 bp, 25 predicted proteins | sample June2015DPH_6_10_FD_88969 | JGI IMG/M metagenome (GOLD analysis project Ga0116107, IMG submission 88969) | Peatland microbial communities from SPRUCE experiment site at the Marcell Experimental Forest, Minnesota, USA - June2015DPH_6_100 | ecosystem: Environmental > Terrestrial > Soil > Wetlands... | reverse complement strand
CCGCCGCTCCGGGAGAGTTGTTAGTCTTGTCTTCTCTTACGGGTGCGGGTGCGGGAGATGCGTAACCTTTGCCGGATTGTTCGGAACTGTTCGAAACAGTTCCTAACGATTCCTTTTCCTTGCGAACGCGGGCACCAGCTTCGCGACGTTTGCGCTCCATTCGCCACCGCGACTTCACGTACTCCGGAGCGTGGTCGAACAGATCGTGTACGTCAAACGTGAGGCCATCCTCGCGGGCGTCGATGAAGCCGGGTCCGACTCCTCCGCATTCAACGAATGCCTTGCAGAGGACCCCCGTGTCCCCTGTCCACCCGGCCGCGAGCTCGACGTCCGTCTGATCCCCGATGTAGGCGTCGCCGTTCTGGTAGGCGCTGTCCCACAGCATCTCGAGGTGGCCCCGAGTCTGCGCCGGGCCGATCCCGAGCAGCGCCACCAGGCGCCGAAACTTTCGATGGTCCATCAGTCCAGGTCGCGCCATAGCTACGCGCTGCCCTTCGGCCACTGGTGGTGCTCGACGCCGTCGAGGAGGTGGCCCCCGGCCTTCTTGCCGACGCGCCTTGACACGTTGTCCTGGTCCCAGACGTGGTAGTTCTCCATGCCGTCGAATTTCATCGTGCTGCCGAGGCACTCGGCCGGCGCCCACTCCCCCCACTGTTTGAAAAAGAACGGCACGCAAGCCGCCGCACACTGGTCGCGAACCGAGCGGAACCAGTCCGGGTGTGCTGGTCGCGCCTTCGGGCCGGACTCGCCCCCGGCGATGATCCAGTCGAGAGAGTCGCCCTCGTCGTTGAGCCAGTCGTTGCAGGCGTCGGCGAACGTGACCGGCCCGAGCGCCGGCTCGTAGCTCACGAACCGCACAGGCGCCGGACACCGCAGAAGGTGTGGGATGCGCTCGTCGGCCGTCGCCTGGTCCTCGACGCTGGTGCCGAGCCAGACGTTCGTGAGAGGCCACTCGTCTGGCTGAATCAGCAGGTCCGAATCGCAGAACTGCAACTCCCCGAGATGGGACGGAGACGGTCGCTCAACGAACCGATCAAATGCCGTGGCCGCGATGTCGTCGCGCCGCTCAGCTTCCGGGAAGGTCTGGGCGCTCGACGAAAGGTACCTGACCATCCGAACCGGCCTTTTGGTGAGTGCCTGGAACGTGTGCTGAGGGCAGACCGCCGCCACCGCGAACACGTCGTCGATGAATTCGTCCGGCACGTCCGGGTGGAACAGGTCGCTCGTCGAGCAGACGAACACCCGGCGCGGCTGCCGCCAGTGCAGCGGCTCGTCGAGGCGCTCCGGATGCAGGGTCACGGCGAAGGGGTGCTCGGCCGGGTAGCCCGCGCGGCCGGCCAGCCGAGTCGCCATGCGCTCGGCGTAGCAGTTCTTGCAGCCAGCCGAGACCTTCGTGCAGCCCGTGACCGGGTTCCAGACGGCATCGGTCCACTCGATCTTCGATCGACCACTCACTGGTGCCTCGATTCTTCAGGTCTGTTCGTCGCTGCCGATGGCCAGGAGAGACTCGGCGTCTTCGTCGGCCCAGCGCGCCTTCGCGTCGGGGTCCGCATTGCCAACATTCGGGTCGGGGTTTGCGTTGTAGCCGGCCAGCGCCGCGGCTCGGTAGATCACCCGCGGATCGAGCCGGATCGCGTCCTTCACGTGCCCGAGCATGCGGAGGAGCGCCTTGTGACGCCGGTCCTCCGGAGAGTCGAAACTGGTCGTCTGGATGTCCTCGGCCTGGGGTTCAGGTTTGCCGGGCATGTCAGTTCCACTGCGCGTGCGGAGCCGCGCCGAGCATGCACGACAGGTGGACGTGGTCGCCGCGCACCGTCCTGATCGGGACGCCGGTGGTCGGGTTTGCCCCAAACCCGCAGAGCGTGCAGGCCTCGGGCGGGTAGGTCTCGATCGAGCCGAGGCCACGCAGCCAAGTGAAAAGCCGCTTGAGCGTCCTCGTACCGTTCTCACTTTCTGGCGGAGCGAACCCGCCCGGAGCGTCCCCTCGCGCGATTGGAAAGGGCTCCCCTACGCCGGATTCGGTCGCCGCCAGCACCGGTTCGAGTACGGCTGGTGGTAGATCGCCTGGTGCAGGGCGAAGAGCGGGTGCCGGAGAGCCCACAGCACTGTCCTTACTCCCATGTAGAACCTCATGATCCTTCCTCCCTTCTTCCGACCCTTCGTCGGAGAACAACTCGAGTTGTGCCGACGGCGGGAGCGGTGCGACCCCGTGCGCGAGGCCACCGCACCTGCACCTGCACTCAGATCTGGTGGCGTGCATGCACCGCGGCTCGCACGTCACCGTCATCGCTGCGCCGCCGAAGCCGCGGGAAGGTGTCACGAGGACGCTCCAGCCGCGGCCCGAACTCCACCGAGGCATTGCGGGCAGAGGTCGTTCGCTTCGACGGAGCCGTCAAGGTGGAAGATGGTCTGCACCTGCCAGCCGTGTTCGGCCACCACCTGGTCGAAGTGGAAGGCTGCCCGCGCGGAATCGAGCGTGATCTCCTCGACGCGGCCACAGGCGCAACGGAGGGTGGCGATCATGGCCTCATGCCCTTCAGTGGCCGGTGTCCGCTACGTGGCCAGCGCCGATCGCGTGCCCAGTCGACTGACCCCAAAATGAACAGCACAACGACCAGGAGGCCGACCGCGAGGAGCGTGACCTGGAGCGGGCTCATGGCAGCCTCGACCACAAAACCTCAAGTACGGGCCCGTAAAACAGCCAGAGCCAGACCGCACACAGGCCCGCGATGAGTCCAAACGCCAGCACCCAGCGCCACCACTCGCGCCTCGTCATGGCCTCACCTCGCGAGCACTTCGGTTAACAGCCTTGCGCGTCATGGCCGCTGCGCGGGCCTCGTCCAGCTCGCGCGAATACCGCCGCACGCGATCTCCCTCGAGCAGTGCATTGACGATCTCGGTGTAGGTGCGCCCGGCTTCCTGGAGGGCGACGTTGAGTTCGAGAGCGCTCATGATCCGTCCTCCGCGACGTCCTGGTGGTTCCTTCGCCTCGCTCCCCTGCCCTCAGAGCTGACGGGCGTGCCGGAACAGCACTGGTCGAGCTCGCCGCGCACCCAGCGGCGAGGCCCGGAGACATCGCTCAGTCGGCCGGCCGCCAGCCACTTGTAAAGCGTCCTGGCGGAGAACCGTGGCAGGTGGTAGGCCTGCCTTACGTAGATCACGGCCTCCGACGTCCTCATCCTGTCCGGCCAAGGGGTCGGGCTCGCGGAGTCGAGTCCAGCCTCCAGACGCCCGAGGCGGGTGTTGACCTCCTGGAGCTGGACCAGGATCGCGGTCTCGGTGCTCACGGCCGCCCCCCGCGGAGCGCCGGTTCGAGGTGGCCGACGTCCTGCACCATGCGGCGCAGCGGCTGCAGCAGCTCGGCGCGCCGCTCAACCGTCAGGACGCCGGACGCGAGCGCCTGGCCGAGCCGCGCCTCGAACTCGCCGAGGTCGCGCATCAGGTCCGCGTTGGCCTCGGTGACCGTCTCGCTCGGTTGATCCTCCGGCACGAGGTCGAAGCCGAGGGCGGCGGCGAGCAGATCCAGCGCGCCGACCGCGCGCTCGCCGCCCTGCGCCAGGAGGAACACGAAGTCCTCGATGGGGAGGCTGTTCTCGCCGATGAGCTGCCCGCGGCGGTAGCGCTCGGTGCGATCGCCGCGCAGGGCGCTCATCTGCCCGCACAACCCGGCGTGGAGTGCCTGAAGCACCTCCGCCGCCAAGTCGAGGACCTCGGGCGCGAGCGCGTCGAGGCGCTGGCGCTCCATTGCGAGGCGTTCGCGGATCGTACCCTCGACGGACGTCTCGCTGTACTCCAGGTGCAGGCGGGGCTTGAGCGCGGGAGCCGAATCGGTTCCCATCACGACACCTCCTCTACGAGCAATGAGAGATCGTTGAGCACGGCGAGTGGTCCGCGCAGCTCTATAGCGGCCTGGTTGTACGCAAAAGCCGCGGCAACCAACGACCTGAAGAACCCCAAGTACTGTTCGCGCCGATCCACCGTGATGCGTGCCTGCCAGCCCCCATGCGCGCAGCGCGAGACTCCGAGCACACCGGTCCTCGACCTTCTGTGTGCCCTACGATGCCCCGAGCTTTCCGACAGGGAGACGATCCGGAGGTTCGCCCTCCGGTTGTCCAGCCCGTCGAAATTCGCGTGGTCTACGAGTTGGCCAGGTCGCGCACCGGCGATCAGGCGGTGCATTCGCACGAAAGGATCGGGGCGCGCTGCGGAGCCCCCCGAAACAGCGTAGAAGGTCGAATGGCCCCTGAAGGCCCTCCAGGAGCGGCCAGAGACTATTCCGAAGTCGCTTTCATCCACGAGTGCGAAGAGGCCCTTCGTCAAGGGGACCCGGCAGATCGGTGCCGCGGCCTCGGAGACCGGCTCTTGTGACGTACGCGGAGCCGGGGCGACTCTGAGCTTGGGAGCATGCGATGCCATCAGGAGGTCCTCCGGTGGGAACGGGCGATCGAGACCGCCCAGGCGGTCCAGGCAATGAGGATTCCGGCGTCGAACAGGCCGAAGAAGGCACGCATGGGTCAGGCTGCCTCGCTGCTCTCGCCGAAGAGCTGCTCGTAGGTCACCTCGGGATCGAGGGTCCGGCAGAACCGAAGGATTGCGTCAATCGTGGCCTTGCTGGGGTTGTTCTCGCCCTGAACGATGAAGGTAACCGCGGGTTGGCTTACCCCAATTGCTTCAGCGAGAGCCGCTTGGGTGATGCCGTGCTTGACCAGGAATCCCTTCAGGCCTTGCATGCTTAACTCCTCGTTAAGCAACATAAGCCGGAGTAAAGCGGTTGTCAAGTCCCCATTAGAAGGAGTTAACCTACACTTAATGAAGCCGAATGCGTGGCGCGAGGAGACGGCTGAGCGGGTCGCCGACCAACTGGCGCGAAAGGGCCTGCGCCAGAGTGACCTTGCTGCCGCCCTCGGGATCACTGAAGCCGCCGTCTCGCAATGGATGAAGCGCGGCGTCCCGGAGTCGTGGCTGCAGATTGAGACAGTCTGTCGCACGATCGGCGCCCAGCCCGACTGGGTTCTCGGGTTGAAACCCTCCCCGGAGCCGCTTGCACTCGAGCTCCAGACACCGGTCGGCCCCGAAGGTTACGTAACGCTCCCCTCCATGGAGGACCAGCTCGCCGCCGGCAACGCGATGGTGCAGACCGACCGCTTCTCCGACACCTACTACGCTTTCCGGCAGCAGTGGCTCGATTCGAAGCGGATGAAGGGCCGCAAGCTCGTGACCGCACGGGTCGCCCGGACGCACCACGGCGAGAGCATGAAGGAGACCATTCAGCCGGGCGCGCTGCTCTTGATCGACCTGACGCCGGTCACCCAGCGGAGCTTCAAGCAAAGAGGGATTTACGTGGTCCGCGCTGCCGGCGAAGAAGGCGGTGTGACCGTGAAGCGTGTCGTGCTGCAGTCCGGTTACCTGGTGTGCATGTCCGACAACGACGTGTTCAACCCATTTTCGATCGACGTCGACGGCGAATTGTCGAGGGTGCTGGTGGGACGGGTGGTGTGGTGGGGGAACGAAGCACCCTCGATTTGAGCAAGGCAGCAGATTAGCCGAGGCGGGGGTGGTCAATGATGTTATGGGTGTTAACTGCTCAAAGGAGGCAACCATGACCCGTATCCAGGTTGCGGCACTCACACTGGTCCTGATCGCCGCAGGCGCTCTCGCCCAGGAATCCGGCAAGGTCGAGCGGAATGGGCAGCCTACGTTCAAGGGCTACTGGATCGGTGAGACTGCGCAGGAGCTCTTTGGGCTGGCGCGGATTAAGCCACTAGCTTGGGGGACCAGGACTGACACGATGACCACGAGCGACTTTTGCCATTCGTACCTGAGCGATTCAACCGTGTTGAAGATTTGGGACAAGGTGCAGAAGAAGCGCCTCAACCCTCCCCCTGAGCCCCACGAGTATCTTGCGGCATGGGACGTGGACGGTTGTCGGAATGTGATCTCGGCGCTCGGAGGTAAGGATGTCGATGTCAGTGCCCGATTCGCGGCTCTTTTAATGGGCACGGAGAAGTACAGCGCGAATTTAACGTTCCATGCCGGCACGTTGGTAGTCGTGAGTCTCGGTTTGGATGCACCCTACGATGATGTGTTGGCCGACATGACGAAGAAACTGGGAGCTGTCACCGAACAAGGGGAAGACGTCTTGCAGAACGCCTTCGGTGCCAAGCTTACGAAGCGCAAGGCGACATGGCGGCTCGAAGGACTTGTCGCGAGAATATCCGAGCTTAGGTCGTTCCGAGAGGGCAATTTGGGTACCTCCGTGTTCGTCGCAGACCCTGCGTATGTCATGGAGACGGCCAAGCAACATGAGGCGTCACGCCCGAGCACGCTCGACTAATCGTAAGCTCTCGCCGAAACCCGTTGGGGAGGTACTGTGCCAAACGAGAAGCGTCAGCTCGAAGGCGTCGAGATTCGGCATCCGAGCGATTTTTGGAGGAGCATCGGAGGCGAATCATTTCACCAGGCGACGCTCGAGGCCATCGATGGGGGGCGATGTGCCAAGGGCGAAACGGTCATGTTCTGGGCCTATCTGCTGCCCGAGGACGGAAACTCATTCGACAGCAAAGCCGTGAAGCTCTGCGATCCCGAGCAACGGCAGGTCGGGTACCTCCGCCATGGTGACGCCGCGCGTTATCGTCCTCTCGTGGACGATCTCCTTTCGATTTCTAGGTTCTTAATGTGCCCGGCGAAGCTCCTTCTAGGCAAAGAACTCCGGGCCCGCTACACGATTCTGCTGAGTCTTCCCGATGTCGACAACATCGTATCGAGCCACTTTGATCTCTTCCGGCTCGCGGAGGAACCCAGCTACAAGCCACCCGCCCGCACGGACGAGGGAATGCCCTGAAAAAGGAGTCGCCAATGGTCACCGTCGTGCTTATCCTCGTTGCGCTGCTTGCAGTCCTAGGTGGGCTCATGAGCCTCAGTCAGGCCACAATAGGCGTCGGGATCGTAGCACTAGCTTGCTTCCTGGCAATCCTCGCTCGGATCGCCCAGGCGAAGGAACAGCACGCCGAGCTGAAGAGGCTGCTCGAGCAGAGGACCGCCACTCCGGTCCCATAAAAAGGGGAACCAATGGTCGACGATGATTTGAAACAGTCGCTCAGGAACGAGTTGTCCAGAATCGCGAGCCGCTTGCGCGGGGACCTGGAGAATAGGGGAACCGCGTTGAACCTACCAACGAAGCAGGGTTCCGCCCTCGAGATCGATCTCCTGCGACAGGCGTTGGTGAACCTCCTGCATGGCCTCGAGGCCCTGGTCCGGAAGCTCTCGTTATAGGCAACGGGTGTAAGCTGTAACAAATGAACCGCCTCTACTTCGGCGACAACCTCAAGGTGCTCCGAGAGCACGTCCCGGACGAGTCGGTCGACCTGATCTACCTCGACCCACCGTTTAACAGCAACGCCACCTACAACGTCCTCTTCGCCGAGAAGAGCGGCGAGAAGTCCACCGCGCAGATCACGGCGTTCGACGACACCTGGCACTGGGGCGAGGAGTCGGAGGCCACCTTCCAAGAGCTCGTCACCGGGCCCCACGTCAAACTCGCCTCTCTAGTCGAGTCTCTCCGCGGCTTCCTCGGCACCAACGACATGATGGCCTACCTGACGATGATGGCCATCCGCCTCGTCGAACTGCACCGGGTCCTCAAGCCGACCGGAACGATTTACCTGCACTGCGACCCGACAGCGAGCCATTACCTGAAGTTGGTGATGGATGGCCTCTTTGGCCCGCATCGGTTTCGAAACGAGATCATTTGGAGGCGCACTCCCTTCTCGGGCAGTAGCAAGGCCCGATCGCAGCAGCTTCCTCGCTCCCACGACGTGATCCTGTTTTACTCTCGGTCGGACAGTTGGCGGTGGAACACTCCCTCGAAGCCCTATTCCCCTGAGTACCTTTCCCGGTTTAAGTGGGACGATGCCGATGGCAAGGGGCCCTACCGCAAGACTCTGCTCAAGACCTACTCTCAGGACACGTTCGACCGGCTTGGGCGCGAAGGACGTCTCATCCCGCCAACCAGGCCAGGCGCAAAGTTCTCCTACAAGCAGTACCTGTCGGAGAGTAGCGGGCAGGTACAAATCGACGACGTCTGGACGGATGTCAACGCAATCAACCCGGTCGCAAAGGAACGTCTCGGCTATCCCACGCAGAAACCAGAAGCGCTTCTCGCACGAATCCTCCTTGCGTCAAGCAACGAGGGCGACATGATCTTGGATCCCTTCTGCGGCTGCGGGACCGCTATTGCAGTCGCGGAGAGCCTCGGTCGGCGTTGGATCGGCATCGACATCACCCACCTCGCGATCTCGCTCATGCGCAATCGGCTTCAGACGGCCTTCGGCGCGGCGCTCAGCCCCTTCGAGGTGATCGGAGACCCGAAGGACCTCGAAAGCGCCGCGGCGCTGGCTGCCGAGGATCGCTACCAGTTCGAGTGGTGGGCTCTCGGCCTTGTTGAAGCCTGGCCGGCACAGGACAAGAAGAAGGGCGCCGACAGTGGGATCGACGGCTACATTGCCTTCTTCGACGACAACACCGGCAAGGCGAAGAGGATCATCGTTCAGGTGAAGAGCGGCCACGTCGGCGCCACACACGTCCGGGACCTCAAGGGAACGCTCGAGCGTGAGAAGGTGGCGATCGGTGTTCTGGTTACGCTCGAGGAACCCACCAAGCCCATGAAGACCGAGGCGGTCTCCGCCGGGTTCTATGACTCCGAGCACTTCAAGGGTGAGTACCCACGGCTGCAGATCCTGACGGTCCGGGAGCTGCTCGCTGGAGCGAAGGTGCGATTTCCGCAGATGGGCATGGGAGCGACGTTCAAGGCGGCGCCGAAGAAGCACCGCGGCGAACAACAGGAGCTGTTCTAAGGCGGATGGTGTCGAGTGTAGACTCATCTTGCTCAACAAACTGAGGTGAGTCTTGCATCGAACTCGTGCGACAGCTCCGGGAGAGGAGGCACCATGAGTGCGAACAGACCGATGACGGACAAGGAGAAGCAGCTCTTCAAGGCCTTCAGGCATGCGATCGAAAAGGAGCGCGAGGCGCAGGGTGAGTACGGAGAGATGGCCGTTCTGTCCGAGGACCCGGAGATCCGCGCGATCTTCGAGCAGTTTCAGGGTGAAGAAGCAAAACACGAACAGGCCTTGCTCCGAGTGTACCGGGATTTTAAGGTTCGCTTCAGCCTCGAATGAGCCCGGCGTACAATTCCCCGTCACGCCGCGAGATCGCGCGAAGGAGGTCGGTTGAATGCAACGCTCGAGGTAGAGGTCGAAGAGGTGGCGCAAGCCTGCGTCATCGCCGCCCTCCGCAAGCTGCACTTTTCGGTCGTCCAGCGTGACGCTACGCTCCCCGGGCCCGGAGCCATCGAGGCCTGGAAGGGCATGAACCGCATCTTCGTGAAGGTGAACATGGCCGTCTCACCTGCAGAACCCCGCTCGCTCACGCACGACCAGGAGGAAAACCTTCGCAACCAGGCTGCGAGAGCCGATTCCCAAGCGTGGGAAGCTCGAGTCCTTCTGGGTCCCGACCTCGAGCTGGCCCACCTGGAGTGGCGGCCATTGGAGTAGGAAGGATTCGCAACGCACGAGCCCGACGGGAGTCGGGAGAACGAAAGGAGGCTGCCATGACATCAGACGAGCAGTTCCGCATTCTGAAACAGGGGCTGGACCAGGTCGCCTACCGTGCCCACAGAACTCTGCAGTCCGCGGGCACCCACGTAGGGCCCAATCGTGAGATCACCAGCAAGGAGTTCGACGCCGTCAAGAACGCCGTCGACCAGCTTTGCCGCGGCCTTCAGGACCTTGCCCGCAGTCTCAATCCGTCGGCGGGGTGAGGAGCGCAACTCTCCACGTCCTCTCTTGACATCCGACAGGAGTGGTAGCATAAGACGTCGGTGCTTGGAGCGGAAGCGGGGACATCCATGACCACGGACTTGAAGAAGAACTTCACATGGTACCTGGAGCACCAGGAGGAGCTGGTCAAGCAGTACGACGGCAAGGTCCTTGTGCTGGTGGACTGTCGCGTCGTCGGGGCCTTCGACACCAATGAGGAGGCGCTGCGCTCAGGCATCGACCGGTTCGGCATGGGCAACTTCATCATCCAGCGCTGCTCTACGGGAGAGAAGGACACGACGATGCACTTCAACTCCCGTGTCTCCTTCGCCGCCTAGCACCACCGCATGACCGCGCGTTGCTTCACGTCGCGATACCTGGGCCGGAGTTCCGTCCTCATCAACGACGTCGCAGTCTTTGCGCCGTTCGATGATCCGAAAAGCGCGCCGAATCCAACCGGCGTGCCGTTCAAGGCGCTGTGGGACACCGGCGCGACAAATACCGTGATCACCCAGAAGGTCGTCGACGCTCTTGGTCTGAAGTCCGTCGGCTTCGCCCAATCCCATCATGCGCAGGGCACCGCGGTCACCGAGAAGTACTTCGTGAGCCTCGGCCTTCCGAATGGAGTCGGCTTCACCATGCTCGAGGTCACCCGCGGCGACTTGCCCGGCTTCGATCTCCTCATCGGCATGGACGTCATCGGTTCCGGGGACTTCGCGGTCACCAACTTCAACGGCAACACCGTGTTTTCGTTCCGGCAACCCTCGTGCGAGGAGATCGACTTCGTGAAGAAACCGCAGCCTCCGGCGAAGAGCACCAAGGTCCCGCGGAACAGCCTCTGCTCCTGCGGCAGCGGCAAGAAGTACAAGAACTGCTGTGGTCGCAGCTAGATTTGCGGCACTTGTTCGATCCGGCCGCGTCGTCGACGATCCGGCCATGCCGACCCACAAGCGCCGCTCCGCCCCGACCTATCTGATCCGTCGACGCGGCCGATGGCACGGCCGCTTCCGGTACGTCGACAGTCTTGGCCGCGTCTGCTGGCCCTGCGAGGTCTCACCCAACGCGCTCGACTACCATAGGTCGCTCGCCTGGGCGCCGGCCTGGCGCGTGGACTGGATCCGCGCGCACGAGGCCGAACTCCGAGCGGCGGGAGAGGAGCGCCAGCGGCCGCTTTCCGTCGGCGAGCTGTTCGCCGCATACGAGGCAGACTGCAAGGAACGGGGGACCCGCTGGGACCGCGAGGCAAGCCGCGCGAAACGCCTCCTCGAGGAGCTCGGGTCCGAGACCCCCTACGCGGACCTCACCCCGAACGCGATCGCGGCGTGGCGGGCCAGCGCGCGCGAGCGGCGCGGGCTCTCGGCGCGCACCCTCAACGCCTATCTGACCCTCCTCCAGGGCGCCCTCAACCTCGCGGTACGGCGGGGCGCGATCGCGGAGAACCCCATCCGCTACCTCGGCAAGCTCCCCGAGGCAGAGCTGATCCCGGAGGCGCTCTCGGTTCGCCAGGTTCAGGCGCTGCTCGCCGCGCTCGAGGACCTCGAGGCGCTGGCGGCCGCTGGCGAGCGGAGCCGGGCCCAGGCGGCCCGGAAGCCGAACCCGACGCGGCGATCGCCGGTGCCCCTCCGGGGCATCGTCCTGACCTGCTACTACACGATGGCGCGCACCGGGAACGTCCTGGCCCTTCGGTGGGAGGACGTCGACCTCGAGCGCGGGGAAATCATCTTCCGGCGGACGAAGACGGGCCGTCGGCTCGTTGTGCCGATCCGCGCCGCGCTCGCGGAGCACCTCGCCACAACCCGCCCGGGGCCCGGCGCCACCGGGTACCTCTGGCCGAGCCCGCGGACCGGCCGGCCGTATACCGACGTCGCGCGCCCGTGGCGCGAGCTGATCCGCCTGGCCAACCTGCGCCTGCCGGAGCACGAGAGGATCCCGGCCGGCCAGCGCCTCTACTCCCTCCGCCATTCGGGGATCTCGCACCTGCTGCTCGCCAGCGTGCCGCCGCAGGTGGTCGCACAGCTCGCCGACAACTCGATCACCGTCATCCACCGCCACTATGCCCACCTGCATGACGACGCGCTCCGGCACGCCATCGAGATCGCCGACGCAAACCCGAGCCTGGCGGTGTCAAAGGAAGTGTCAAACGGAGGACAGAAGACGGCGCAGTTGGCGAGAACAGACGAGAACGGCGCTCCGAACTAAGTGCCCCAGTCTCGGCTACTTCGCTGCATAGCAAGCAGTTCCGGAAGGGGGCCGTTTCGGCCTGTCACGCCGGAGGTCGCGAGTTCGAGTCTCGTCCACCCCGCCATCTTCTCTGGTGACAGAAGCATGGGGAGCCTCGTGGCGGCCCCCTCCCCGCCACGCGCCGTCGGCGAGTCTCGTCGACCGCCAATTTCTCTGGTGACAGAAACAGGGGGAGCCTCGTGACGGTCCCCTCCCCACCACCTGTCGGTCGCCCGGCAAGGCGCAGCCGCCCTCGAGTGATCGCCATCACGAGCGGCACCTGGGCCTGCAAGTGCTTGTCTGGTAGACTTGATACGTGACAATCCAAGGTTCAGAACGGCTTCACGTTGGGGAGCGCCGGCTCCCTTCCCTCCCAGGATCCGGGGTGCGAAACGGGGGTTTCCGCCGTGTACAGAACTGAACCGCGCGAGATCACCGAGAGCTTCCGCCTCGAGCGGGTGCTCAAGTCCAGCCGGTCTGCGATCGTCTTCCGGGCCGTTGAACCCGGCACCGGTGCAACGGTGGCGATCAAGCTGATACCTCCGTCCTCGCCCGTAGGCATCGAGGCCTGTCGGGAACGGTTTCTGGCGGCGATGGGCGTCCTTGCGTCGGCTGGTCCGGACCCTTTTCCGGCACTCCTCGACTACGGATTCTGCCCCGACGGGAGTGCTTTCATGGTCATGGAGCTCGTCGAGGGCGAGCGACTCGACTCCCTCGCCGGGACACCGCCGGGGCGCGTCCTAACCCTCATCCTGGACGCCGTCGATGGCCTCGAGGTACTGCAACGAAGTGGCGTCTCGCACGGAAACATCGCGCCGGAGAACCTCCTCGCGCTGACCAGGGGCGACACGGAGCGCGTCAAGATTCTGGGCTTCGGGTCCGCGGCGTTTCACGGTGTCATCGCGGGAGTGGGCGGCGTCGCGCTCGCCGAAGGGCCGGCACAGTTCGCGGCTCCCGAGCAGCTCGATTCCGCCACTGCGCCGACGGCGGACTGGCGGTCTGATCTCTACGCCCTCGCCGCCACGACCTGTTACCTCCTCCAGGCAGAGGTCGCCGCGGGAGATGCGCCGGCGCCGGACGTCTCGCTTCCACCCCACGTCCGCACCAGCCTGCCGGACCCGCCGGCGCTGCAAACGATCCTGGCCCAGGCCCTCCGCCGAGACCCCGCCGCGAGGCCGGCGAGCTTTGAGGAGTTCCGCCAGGCGGTCCGCCGTGCACTGGCCGAGGCACCTGCCCAGCCCGAACCCGCGGACGAAGAAATGGTCAGCCCGACTCCGGCGATCAGCGTCTCCGCCCCTCTCAATTCCGAAACCCCGGTCGGGGGGCCGCCTGCCGGAGGGGCGGAGGGAAGGGAGTCCGCGGTCCCGGAGAAGGGGGAGGACACCTCGCCCGCAAGGGTCACGCCGATCTTCCCGAAGCACCTGGAGGGGGAACCTCGTCCCGAGCCCGTGCCCGTCGAACCGGGGCAGGTCACGCCCGAACTGTCGCCCTCCAGCCACGAGGGAACTGCGTCCGTGCCCTTCATAGTCCAGGCCGAACTGCCTACGGCCTCTCTGACTTTCGAGACGGAGCCGCCCGTGCGGTTCTATCCCGAGGCGCCGGCGGCACCCGCTCCGGTCCAGGAGCCCCTGCCGACCCCGGAACAAAATCCCGAGACCACCGGAACGCCTCCCGCCACGGCGGCCGCACCGACCCCCGAGGGAGGCGGCGCTGTCCAGCCCAGCGAGGCTCCGGCGCCCCAGCCGGCGACCGAGCCGCCACCGCAGCCACCCACCGCCCCTGCCCGGCTTGCGACCAAGGCGTCACGCAAGCGCCGCGCCGTGCCGTTGGCCATCGGGATTGCGGCGTTGATCGTGCTTGCATCGGTGGCCGGTCTGTTCTGGGTTGAGAGTCAGCGGTCGGTAAGGCCTGTTCCTTCCGCAATCCCGACCGCGGCGCCCCGTCGGCCTTCGCCGTCCCCCCAACCGGTGCAGGCGAACGCCGCCGCCACGCAACTCGAGAGAGCCGAGGCGGCCATCGCACTCGGCGACCTAGCGGCGGCGGGCGCCGCCCTCGACCGCATCTCGCCGGAGGACCTAACAAGCCTCTCGCAGGCCGAGCAGGATAGGTACAAGACCATCCGGGCCACATACGGGACCATGAGGCGGCAGGCCCTCACCAAGGCGATGCAGAGGGCTCTCGCCGCCGGCAACATCAAGGCGCTGGGTGACGCCGTGCGCGACATCTCGAAGGACGAGGAGGGTTCGTTCAAACGCGACGCGGACTTCTCGGCATCGCTCGAAGAGTCCCGGCGAGCGCTCAACCTCCAAGCCACGCTGTTGAAGGCCCAACGCCAAGGGGAGCTGGGCCAAGTGCTCCAGAGCGCGAGCGTTCTGGTCGAGGTCGTCCCGAAATACACCCTGGCCGCCGAGGCGCGTGAGAAGGCCGCGGCGGCGCTTGAAGGCGAGGCCGACTCGCTCGCGGCGAAGGGGAGCTTCGACCTCGCGCTCGCCCGCCTAGACACCGTGCGGCGCAGCTGGCCGAACCGCGCCGGGCTTCAGGGTCGTCTCGAGCGCGTCAAGGCGGAGCAGGAAGCGGACCAGAAGTTCACGGCCTTGATCGCGCAGGTTCAGCGAACGGAAGCCGACAACGCACCTGAGAAAGGGCTGGAGTTGCTCGACTCCGTGGCGCCCGATGCCCGGACGGCGGAACGCATTCAGCAGATGCGCGTGAGGCTGGCCAAGCAGCTCGAGCAGCTCGACGCGCAGCCTCCGACGCTGGCCCTCACCCCGGGCCTCAAGCTCGAGTACAAGAAAGGCGAAGCGGTGACCCTCGCCTTCAAGATCCAGGACGATCATGCCGTCAAGGGCGCGCAGCTTTTCGCTCGGGTCGAGGGAGGCGGCAAGTACGTGGAACTGCCGCTGCGCCACGGCGCGGGCGCCGACTGGTCTGCGGAGATCTCCCCGAGCTTCCACCGAAACCAGACGGTCGAGTTCTACGTGGTGGCGAGTGACTACTCGGGCCACACGGCGCAGCTCGGCAAGTCGCAGGAACCCCTCAAGCTGAAGCGCAAGAAGAACATCTTCGGGTTCTAAATGGTGTCAGGCGGAGCCGAGCTGTTCGCGGGCAACCGCGGCGATCCCCTCGGCGGTTTCGCGCGCGAGCGTGTCCTCTTCCGCTTCGACCATGATCCGAAGCAGCGGCTCGGTACCCGAGTAGCGGACGAAGACGCGACCGTTGTCGGACAGCTGCATCTGCGCCGACCTGACCGCCACTGCCAACTCAGGCACCTCCTCGACGGGGCGACGCGTCGCAACTCTCACGTTCAGAAGCACCTGCGGGAACCGCTGGAGGTCCGCCACCTCCTCGCGGTAGCGCGCCGGACCGGCACCCCACTCGAGGAGCTGGCGGACCTCCAGCTCCTCGAGTGGGGTGCCGGTCCGGCGCGCTACCGCGAGGAGGT
>Ga0116107_1001275_pt1 | contig 15531 bp, 11 predicted proteins | sample June2015DPH_6_10_FD_88969 | JGI IMG/M metagenome (GOLD analysis project Ga0116107, IMG submission 88969) | Peatland microbial communities from SPRUCE experiment site at the Marcell Experimental Forest, Minnesota, USA - June2015DPH_6_100 | ecosystem: Environmental > Terrestrial > Soil > Wetlands... | reverse complement strand
TATTATACATAAAGATATACTTAATATATACAAAAATAAAAACATTAAATTATAAATATATTTATTATATTTGAATATGTAATTATAATTATTTGAATCCAAAATATCAATCGATAATAGCTTTTGTCTATATAACAAAATAAATATTGAACTTAGTGTTATCGGTATTAATAAATACAGTCCCTTAATTAAAAAATCAGCCCTATGAAGAATTGTAGCTAAAAATAATAAGCCAATAATCGGAATTACAAAACATACCAAAGGTAATATTTTGATTACCATTATTAAGAATTTTTTCTCTCTATCCATTATGCACCTCAAAGCCTTATATCTTCTATATATGAATAGACGGTTCTTTTACACCTATTTCCTTGCATTAACTATACTATCAAATATACTAGAAAACTTTTTCGCCATTTCTTTGTGGCTGTATTTATCTATCATAGAAGGTAACCCCTTATATGATACTAAACCATTAGCCTTATATTCAGCGTAAATATTCACTAAATATTTTTCTATTTCTTCAATTGAATTTAAATGAACGCCAGCTTTTGTTTCTACTAACAGATCTTCAACAACTCCTCCACTCCCTCCTATTGACAGGATAGGTCTTCCTGCTGATAAATATTCAAATATCTTCCCAGTATAAATCCCTGATGCGGATGGGTCATTCCAATTTAGAAATAATAATACTTGTGCTTCCCTCTGTTTCATTAACGATAACTCTCTGTTTACAAGTCCTCTATAAAATACTATGTTTTCTAAATTATGCTTTATTATCTCTCTTTCAAGCCATTCTGAATGTTCTCCATAAAATTCAATCATAAAATCATTAAGCTGAATTAGCATTTTGTCTAATAAATATTTTAATGCTTTAAATAATAGTTCAGGGTCCTGTTTGTTAAAATTTACAGTTCCAGTATATACAATTAGTAACTTATCTTTTCGTGGATTTGGCTCGGCTACTTTTTCAGGATCAAAGCCGTTCTTTATTACATATATTTCCTTTTCCTTAAAGCATGCCTTTAATTTATCTGCTAGAGGCTGAGAAACAGTCACCAATTTAGTTGCATTTGACAATACTTTTCTTTCTAGCCTCTTCTCGAGTAGTTCTCTTATTGGACCATATTTCTTAAATTTATTAGCTTGAATAACTTTGTATTGAGTCCATAAATCTCGATAATCTGCAACCCATGGTATGTTAAACTCTTTACTTAACTTATTAGCCACCATATGAGCATTTGCAGGAGGGTATGTACTTAATATTAAGTCATAATTATTATTTGACAATATTCTTGTACCTTCATCAAGTGCATATTTAAACCATCCTGCATTTACATCAGGATACATAAATATATCTTCCCACAAGAACAAGAGATAGTCTATTAAAGTTTTTTTATCTTTATATTCTTGTAAGTTAAGTTTGTTTCTTACATTTTCATTATTTTTTAATTTTAAAATATTCCGCCATTTATCAAATATATCATCATATTTAGTATCGTATATTTGATATCTTTCATAATCTAGGCTATTTGTAATCTCTTCCGATCTTGCTGTTAGTATAGTCGCGTCCCAGCCATAATATTTTAAGTATTTTGCTAATGCTCTGGCTCTAATTGATCCAATCTTTTTTTGATCAAGAAAACGGTAGGAAATAATAAGTACATTTTTCAACTTACATTCCTCCAATAATTATTTTAAAATTGATATATACTGTTCTAATAATTCAGCCGCCTTTTTCCATGTATAGTTTTGAATATATTTATTTCCGTTATATGCGATCTCTTCACATAATTGTTTATTGTTAATAAGTCTATGAAGATTATTTGCAAGTCTCCTTGGATTGTTTACTGGCGATAGTAGGGCATTATATCCATCTATTGCATAATCTCTTACCCCTCTATTATCAGTAGATACAACTGCGCATCCACAGGCCATTGCTTCTGCTGACGGTAGACCCCATCCTTCTATAAGACTGGGACACAGATAGATCGAACTACCATTGTATATATATCGCACAAGCACATCCTGACGCGGTTCTCTGTAATAATCAATCCAGTCGGGTATTGCTTTGGATCTTGAGTAGATGCCAAACAATACCGCTTCTAAAACGCTATTATCCTTTTTTGCTAATTCTAAAGCAGCTATTCCATCCTGACAGCCTTTCCACGGATATTCCGAAAAGAGCATTGCCACTCGTTTAGGTCTATTCTCAATATTGTTTATAAGGCAATATTTATTAAAATCAATCCCGTTTGGTATATACTTAATCTCATATTCAGATACACCCAATTCCAACCCCTTTTCATAAAGCCATTTTGCTATCACTATTTTTTTTATAGGAGCACGCCAAGTCGCATTAACCCTATCTTCAGGCCCCATCCAAGTTTCATAACTTTGCAATAGATAATATTTCCTTCCTTTACATAAAGGATAAATTAGCACATATTCAGCGGTTTGCCATGATGTAGCAATTATAACATCTCCATCAGGTATATTATTTTTATTTAAATTAGATACATATTGTAAGTCAACTTTTGGATCTATATATTGCCAGGCTATGTTAGGCTTAAAAAATGTATCTCGAAGTTTTCCTGCCTTCATTCGCAAACATTCTTTTATATTAACGTTATTACAATTATTACCTAACCATCTGGCATGCATTACTCTTACTTTATGTTGCTTGGCAACTAAATGATTGGCGTATTCGTACACTATGCGAAATCCACCTACAGGATGCCAAGGGTAAAAGGGTAAGAGAAATGTTATTACCACTCTACTATCACTCCAATAAAAGTTAAAATATTGTTTTTATATATTATAACGATTAAAACAATCTCCAATATAGTTTAATAATATACTCAAGTATATTAATATTTATGCATATACTTGTAAATCCCACTACGGAGATTAAAATATATAAAATATATTTTTCGTTTATGCCTTTTATGAATATATTTTTAAAATAACATAATGCGTTGTTTTTACTACTAGTATCCAATAATTCTTTACTATAAGTAATATAAAATATTCCTTTCATATTTCTTTTCCTCTTTAATAAGCGTTTTTCTAATAGCTCAATAGGTAATCCAAGTTCATTTATTCTATCTTTATTAAATGACAAATATTCAAGACAATAATTTATAGTTTCCATTATAAATAATTCTAAATTTTTAAAAGTTATAGCATCATAATGCCGTCTCCAAAATCCTAGATTAGAATTCACATATTTAAACTTGCCTTGTAATGCTAACTCTAAAAATGTTGCTAAGTCGACTGATAACAATTTGCCAGACATTCTGAAGCCACCAATTTTTTCTAGAGCACTTTTTCGTATCATAACTGTGACTGCACGAGGAACTAAATCATCAAATATATCAAAAAGAATATTTCCAATAGGTTTATTATTTAAAATAGAACTTACTTCTCTTCTAATACCTTCTCTCATTATGCATCCATTGGTACGCTCATAATATAGTTTAAACCGTCCATGAGAAAATATAACCTCCGGATCACTAAATGCTTTTATTTGTTCTTCCAACTTTTTAGGAGGCCAAAAGTCATCTCCTTCAAGAATTGCAATTAGATCACCTCTACAAAGGGATAATGCTTTATTATAAGTAACATCCAATTTAGTGGGGCCGATATTATCCTGCTTGAAATATCTTATTCTTGGATCGCTATATTGCAAAACTATTTCCTCTGTATCGTCTTTTGAACCATCATTAATTATAATCATTTCCCAATTGGTTAATGTTTGGTTCAATACGCTTTCAATACATTTACCAATATATTTTTCATGATTATATGTTGGTGTAATTATAGATACTATAGGGTATTTAGACATAACTTCACCTACTATAATCTCGTTTTAAATTTATATTTGTTAATGTACGACTTACAGTATTACCCCGCTAAAACTGTTGACATGGCTCTTGATATTTTCATCTCTTCATGATAAGTCAGAATGCAACACCCGCATCCCTTTCTCAAATCATGACCATATAGTAATTATGTAATATTATTTAATATATTAGAAAACTTTCTTGCCATTTCTATATGACTATAATTTTCAATTATATTTTCTTTTCCATAATATTCTACTTGCCCTTTTGTCTTAAATTCATCATACGATTTTTTTAAAAAAGATTTTATTCCTTCAATATCACTTATGTGAAGTCCTGCGCCAGTTTGCTTTAGCAACTCCCCGACAACTCCACTGATCATTCCAATTGAAAGTATTGGTCTACCAGCAGCCAAGTACTCAAATATTTTTCCTGTATAAACCCCTGTTTCTTTAGGATCGTTCCAATTTAACAATAGTAATATCTGTGATTCCCTTTGCCTTTTTATGGCCTCTTTCCTTGGTATTATTTGGTATATATTAACACTGTCTTGGAGCTCATATTTTCTAACGATCTCTGTCAACCAGCCATCATACCTACCATAAAAATTTATCTCTAAATCTTGAATATCATTGTTATTTTTCAATTCTTTTATCGCTCTAAAAAGAGGTTCTGGATCTCTTTTTCCTTTATGTATTCGACCGGTATAAGTAATAGAAAATTTTTTTCTTACAGGCCATCCATGTTTTTTTATATCGGGGTCATATCCATTCGTAATTACACAGACCTTTTTATCATGATGTAAGTCTTTTAACAAATTAGCTAAAGGTTCTGATACTGTTACTAATTCATTAGCGTTCTTTAATGTCTTTAATTCAAGCCCCTTATCTAATGATTGTCTAATTCTCCCATATTCTGTATAGTTGCACAGCGACCATAGATCTCTAAAATCAGCAATCCATGGTATTCTGTTGTTTCTCGCAAGGCTGCATGCTACCAAATGAGCCACTTGTGGAGGGGATGAGCTTATAATACCATCATATTTATACTTTTTTAGTAAGTTATTTCCTTCCTTAACAGCATATTTTATCCATCCCTTATGTACGTCAGGATACGATTGTATTTCATCTAACATTTTTATAATATTGGCCGTAAGACCTCCCCTATTTTTAAAAGCGTCCAACGGTAGTTGCTCTTGTATATTATTATTTATTTCAAAACCTATTAGTTGTTTTATCTTCATTATCAGTAAGTAATCATAGGACGTTTCTATTACGTTAAATTGAGATGTTGATGAATTTAATGTTTTCCTAGTTAATATTGTTGGTTCATAATTAAATTGGGGTAAATATTTAGCTAACCCTCTTACTCTTAAAGAGCCTGTCTCCTCTTCCTCGTTAAAAAAATAACTTACTATCAATATTTTTTTCACTTATTATCACCAGTTAATATATTTTTTCTTGTTCTTGTTTCTATTATATGATTATAAATTCCTATCGTTTTAAGTGCTATATCATCCCACGATAAATCTCTGATCATTTTTTTATACGCTTGTTCACCCATCTCCTTACGCAAAGTCTTATTTCCTAATAAAGTTTTTATGGCCTCTGCTAACATATTTACATCTCTTGGTGGCACAATAATTCCATTGATTCCGTCATCGACAACTTCCGACATATCCCCTGTATCTGTCACAATCACCGGTTTTTTAAAAGCATAGGCAATGGGTATGATGCCGGTTTGTGTTGCCTCGATATATGGCAGGGCAACAATAGCCGCCCGCTGAAACAGCCTGGGTACTTCATCATCCGGAATATAGCAATTGTGAATTTCAAAATGCTTTTTATTAATAATTAATTTTTGGTACTTACGCATATCTCCTTTACCTGCAATTATCAGCTTAATATCAGGGATAATCTCTGATAATTTATTGACCGCAGATATTAAATAATCTAATCCTTTGTAATCTACAATTCTACCGAAAAATAATATTGTATTGTCTTCTTCTTCGATATCTTCTTGTTTATACTTTAAAAAAAATGAATAATCACCATGAGGTATGATAAATGACTTTATGCCATTTCCTAATTCATTTTGGGATCTTATGCCATGTACTATTACAGAGCTCGATAATTTAATATGTATTGCTTTAGCGCTGAGATCTATAAGCTTGAATTTACCCAAATGAGCATGGGTATCATGAATTGTTGTTATGATAGGAAACTTATTAAATAATAATAACAATGCTAACCAATGGTAACAAAAATTACAATGAATAATATCAGGATTTTCATCATAAATTGTTTTTATAAATTTTATTGACCTGCTAAGTATATGTAAATCTTTGGTGAAGCCCATTATCATTTGAATAATTTTTACATTATCATTAAAATAATGTTTATCGACGCCAATTGGAGCAATTACTACTATCTCTAACTTGTTTGCTAGAGCGTTTGCCAATTGAGAAGTGTAATGTATAATTCCGCCATATGTATCAAGCGTAATCATTAAGACTTTCATTGCTCTTATTTATACCTCTATTAGACCAAGATAAATTGTCAAACAAAGGATTACTTTAATCATTTTTACTTTGTTTAAGGACATCGCCATATATACTTTCCAATTTATCCACTATCTTTACTGATAGATATTCTTTCGTAAGTCTATCATGCCCGTTATTCCCCATTGTTTTGGACAACATCGGGTTATTCAAAAGCTTCTGCATTGCTGCGGCTAATGCATCTTGATCACCGGGTTTAACTAACAACCCCGTCTCTTCATGAATAACAATGTCTTTGAGGCCTCCGATGGCGGATGCAATGATCGACTTGCTGCAAGCCATCGCTTCCAGAGCGACCATGCCGAAGGTTTCCGCACAAATAGATGGAATGACCCCGAACAGGCACTTTGCCCAGGCATGCATCACGATATCGTGAGGTTGGTTTTCCAAAACAACAATATTCTCATTCATCTGGTAAGTAAAACCGGGTTCCCTGGCGCCAATCAAGATTAGCTTCACACTGGTTTGCAGTTTCTGATAGGCCTCGATCAGGAGATTAACACCTTTAGCATTTGATAAGGTTCCTACGTACAGGATAAAATGATCTGGTAATAGAAATTCCGGTATGGTACTACCTGATCTCTTCCCTTCAATTCTGTAGAAATGTGGAACTATCGTTATTTTATCCTCTGGGAAACCTGCAGCAATATATCTCTGTTGAACATATGAACTGACGGCGATAAAGTGATCCACGTTTGACTTTAGCAACCGGCCATATCTTGTGACTCCAATAGAGGCCATCGGTCCTTTAACAGGACCATAGTATATGCTGCTGCACTTTAGGCAAGTGATCCAGGAACTGCTCTTACATAATTTCTGATTATCCCTGAGCAGGAGCTTGTTCGGACAGAAGTAGCCGTAATCGTGAAGTGTTGCCACTACCGGAATGCCCGTTGATTTTCTTAGAGAGGCAACTGAATACAACACCCATCCGTGAACGTGGATCAGATCCGGCTTTTCAGTATCGATAATCTTCGCCAGCTTTTTGATCGCCATGCCATCCGGCATCGGGCCGTGGTGCCTGATGCCGCTCTGGGCATACAGAAAAGCGGCGTGTTGCAGAAAACCTGAGAACTTATATACTTTTACGCCACCTTCTTCTGTTACGCTCTCGTTTTGATCTATATGTGCAATGACAACATGATGGCCTATCTTGGCTAGCTCCTGTGCCAGGTTATACCCATGCCTGAACATTCCCCGGCCGTCATTGGCGTCTAAGACTATCAGTATTCTCATACCCAATCACTCTTCTGACCGAGAGCATAGTGATGGTGAGCAAGCAATATCTTGACAGGCTTGGGCAGTTTCTCAAAAAAACTCTCTCTTATCTCCTGCTGCGTATCAATCAAGGTTTTTGGCGCCAGCCCTCGGAAGAACTTCCCTCCTTCGTAAAAATCTAGAACAAACCATGGTACGTCAAAGGCGCCTGTCTCCAGCAGCCTGATATTGTTTCTGGCATACTCCTTCTTGAGGGCCAGATAGTTCATCTTATCCATCTTCCCATGATCCCAGGCCCGCCTTTTAAGGATATGATACCAGTAGTGGTACAGCATTACATTGAAGAGGTTCTGGGTGATGACTAACAAATAGTTGCTAGACAGTGACTTCATCCTGGAAAGTATATATTCTGATGATGCTATCTGTTCAAACTCGCAGAAGTTCCAGACCAGGTCGTATTTTGTATTGTCGCTTACCTGTTCTTCGGTCCTGATCCTTGTAACCTGGCATCCATATTTCTCGAAATACTCGCTGTTGTTGTCGCCCATCAATCGATTATAGGGAAACTCGCAGACGGTTTTCAGGTTGAGGTATCGCACCAGTTTGCGTACTAACTGCTCGAAAACATACTTTTCATACAACATCCCGAATTGCGTGATCTGATCTTCTGGGGTGGTGGGTATCTGCTCGCTGATCATTCACGTTTCCTCTCTATACATTAATCAGGCCATTGGCCTGCAACCACTCCGCAGTCCGTGGCGCCTGCTCCCTGGTGTTAAAGGGATGGTAGCCCAACTCCAGCACCGCTTTCGAGCAATCATAATACCAGGGCAGAGACAGGATCTTGGTGCTGATGGTCAGCAGTGTCCCTGGCTTGATCGGCCTGAGCAGGGCGTCATACACTCTCGCCCCCAACACCACCATGGTGGGAAATGGTATGTTCAAGTAGCGTACCCTGTGCTTAAGCGCCCCTGCCATCAACTCAACAAGTGACTTGAAGCTGATCGGCTCTGCATCTGTGATAATGTAAACACTACCCGGTTCTGTAGGGGAGTCCAACGCCTTTACAATGGCGTCTACAAGGCCGTCTATATAAGTGAGATGGATCAGATTGTTCCCTCCCCCGACCAGGGGAAAGAAACCCTTGGCGACAATGCGCCCTACTCTTAAAAAAAAGCCGTTATCGTAAGGGCCATAGGTCACTGAGGGGCGGATGGCGATTGTGTGCAGGCCATTTTGTGAAAACTCCAACGCTTGTTGCTCAGCCAACATCTTCGACTTATGGTAATTGCTGTCCGGGGCATAGGGTGTCATTTCATTCGCAGGAAGCTGACCGGGCCTGGTTCCCATAACTCCAACACTGCTTAAAAAGATAAATCGTTTGACGCCCGCTTTTAATGAAGCCTCCAGCAGTGATCTGGTAGCATCGACATTCACCCGGTAGTACTCCGCCCGAGGAAGATTCTGTTCGCCACGGATGGCCGCGCAATGAATGACATAATCATGGTCTCTTACGAAATCGTAAGCTCTTTTACGATCGCAGGCGGCCTGCAGATCCGCCTTGACTACGTTGACGTTGCGTATTCCTGAAAAAGCACTGTTTTTTCTGACCAGACAGGTTGTGTTAAAACCCAATTCGATCAGGCGGGCAGCCACGTGTCTGCCGATAAACCCGGTGCTACCGGTCAAAAAGACCTTCATCAACACAACTCCCAACGGATTTAACTACTTCTCCCGAGCCTCACCGACATGTAATTCTTGATCACATCAAGCATTGCAGTTGGTGTTAGCGCCATATTGGTATAATGAACATTGGCCATCGGGCAGTAGCAATCTCCCTTTGTTACCTGACGCCTTACCTTTCTTGCCTTCTCTGCATACCATAGCCTGTTGAAGTCGAGGTCAAAGTCCCGCAAGTTGCCCATCTTTGCCTTGTAGGCCAGGATGCAACATGGCCAGACATCCCCCCAGGGTGAAATCTGGGCCGAGACCTGACCGGCATAGCAGGGAATGACTCTCCTCTTCTCCCTCATTTCAGTGATCACGTAATCATAGTACTTTAATCTGAAGGCCTGAATAATGCCGGCCAACCCTTTATTTCGGAGCAAGCTCTCCCTTATTTCTTGCTGCAAGGGCCTGATCGATTGCTCATACAAGTCTATTGCAGGAGTAATTAACTCTTCGGTGTTGAGCAACTCTTCTCTGTTCTCGGCTATTTCTGAGATATATGAATCTGGTGCCAATGTATTCCTGACATAGTTGAACATATCGAGGATCTTTTCTACATTGAACTTGGAAACTACGCTATGTACCCCTAGCTCAAAGGAGTCATGATATTTATTTTTTAATTCCTTGAGTTCGAAAAAGGTTTCCTGAAATCGATCGAAATTTCCTTTTATACCCCTGATCTGATCATGATCTTCACCAATTCCATCGAGTGATAAGTTCACAATTAAAGTGGTATCAGGCGCAGTAATCTTCAATATTTCTTCTACGTTCTTTATTATTCGCTTCGTTAAGATGGCATTGGTAGGGATGATCACTATTTTTGGGTTTGAATATTTCTTAATCAGTGCCACTATCTCCACAATGTCTTCACGCAAAAAGGGCTCTCCGCCGCTTAGCGTATACCAGATAACTGCATGCCCGATGCTTTTAAATATGCGTTCATATTCACTTAAAGATAGCTCAGCGCCCCTTGTGCTTGATGTATCCTGCCATATGTTACAGGTCTTGCATTTGCTGTTACATCTCTGAGTTACACTTACTGTCAGGCTTAATGGCATCGTGTGCGGATAATGTAACAACTGTTCCGTTTTATAAGCACATATTCTGGATGCCATAATTGGCAACAAAGTTCTCTGGAACACCGGGATATTCCTTTCAAAATCATATTTTTGTATGTCTATGATCGAGAGCGGTCTTTGATAATCCCCTCATAGCTATTAACGATATCATTCCACTTATCCTCTACATAAGAAAAGCTCGCCCGACCACCGGATCTCCACTCTTGATAGGCATCGATCAATGACTCACGCAGGGCATCTACATTTCCAGCCGGGAAAAACCTTGTTCCCTGATAATCTCTGAAGCTTTCAACCAGCGTTTGTATGTCGGACATGACTACCAGTTTTCCCTGAGCGCTGGCGATATTTGCAACACCACTGCCGCAAGACCTGGTATAGGGCAACACAACCATATCTGCGGCCGAAAAGAGATAAGGCAACTGTTCATCGGGAATGAACCCTGGTAGATATAATATTCGGTCCTTATGGATGTTATTGTCCAGGCAGGGCTTTAAATCACCATCGTCGCCCCAGTCTTCCCCGGCTATTACCAGTGCCGCCTGCTTGGCAATAGCATCCGGCAAGGAATTAAAGGCCTTTAACAACAACGAAACTCCCTTATACTTGCGAATCATTCCAAAATAAAGAATTACAAAACCATCGACCTGGAGTATCCTTTTTGCTTCTTGCTCATCAACAGTTCCATAAACATTATAGGGTCCATGTGGGACTGTCCAGATCAGGCTTTCAGGGATGTGGTATGTCTTGATGATACTTCGTCTGGCATCTTCTGAATGTGCCACGTACATTTTTGATAATTTCAATAACATCCTTCCTGCAACCCTGGAATAGAGACGGATCGGCAGGATATTTTCTTCCAGCGGGTCAACTACTTCATGCATTTCCAGGATCAGTGGCCATCCTCTGGCCGTTATCAACCTGGATAGGGCCAGGAATAATTGCATATGCGCTACCGATGATGTCCACCAGTGCATGATGACCGCATCCGGGTTTACTTCCTTGATAAATCCCCATGCTTTCATCCAACTCCGGGGAGAGTCCCAATCCATTCCCTCATACACTGAAATGGAATCAAGAAAATTGAGCGAGGACTCTTCTTTGCCGATGCGGTTTCTTCCCGGATAGAGCCTGGCCGGAACCAGGTTGCGGAGCAACACGGCCGACACCCTATGTCCCTGTCTTGCAAAAGCGTTCGCCTGAACGATTGTATATGCCGAGATACCGCTAAAAAAACGCTTTGAAGAACCTATTATGCAAATATTCATGGGTTCATCTTTCATCAATAGCTTTGAGTTACCGATGTTGAGCGTGGATCTTTTTGCCGGATACGTTTCAGTATGTATGGAAAATGCCTGGCTATGGTGCAGGCAATGCGATAACCATCTTTTAAACCGCTCAGCTTGGCTTCTCCGATCCGCTCACCGTAAACTATCGGAATATCCTTTATTTTCAGCCTCATCGTGCCAGCTTTAATCGCTATCTCTGCCTCGATGCCAAAACCTCTCGAATTCAAATTCATTTTTTCTAAATGCTCTTTTTTTAAGCCGTATAATCCTGTTAAAGGATCATATGCTGTAAATCCATACAGGTAGCGGATCGAATTCCGGAATATGGCGTTCCCTATACGATTAAAAGCAGGGATATTCCCATGTCCGCTACTACGCGATGCCACTACATAATCATAATCATCCAAAGCCTTGGTGATATCTAAAATAGTTTCCGGAGGATAGGTGTCATCTGCATCGATCAAGACTACATTCTTGCCTCTAGCCTCTCGGATTCCTGTCATCATTGCCTTTCCCTTGCCACAGTTCGTAGCGTGACTTATCAATCGACAGGGGAAACTCTTGGAAACTCGGGCAGTTTGGTCGGTGGACCCATCATCTACTACCAACACTTCATATGAATCATCGATTAAATTGAAAATCTTTTTTAATACAACTGGCAAACCTTCTTCTTCGTTATAAGCAGGTATAATAATGGTTGTCTTTACCCTTGTGGCATTTTCTGTATCATTCTTTGAGCGAAGATCCAAGACCGCCTCTCCCATTAGTTCCGCCTCAACCTTTCATCTCTATCCAAATTCATGGCCAGCACCTGACCTGAAGACCTAAAAATCCGTTTGTCAGATTATACATACTGCAGCCCAGGCCGCATATTTTCATATATGATAAAGGTGATATCTGAAATTTTTCGCTAGTTTTCGCAAGATAATAAATAAGATTCGATAGAAATTTCAGAATTCCTGCTATATCTAAACACTGAAGAGTTCTGGTTTTAAGTGTCATCTGGTATAGACTACGCTCACTCGGCAAAATGTTGTCTATAGGTCTATCATCCTATATTTTTTATACTTAAGTCTTACCTAATTATTTATATATCAATGTTGATAAAGTATTTTTCTAATGCTATAATAATACCACAATTAAATAGGTCTCCATAGATGATAAAGGCAAACCTCTCCGAAAGGGAGGGACGCAAAACCACGAGTCTAAGGTCTCTTAAGACTAAGATCGTCGGGTTGCCAAACTAAGCTCGCCCATGATTTATCAATAGTTGGGCCTGTCCTTATGGCAACCGGACAGGCCCAATTTTTTAGTTTATGGAAATATTTTATAAATATTGAAGCAAACTATATTTCAAAGAAGGGCGGTCTGGTACAAATGAAGAGAAAGAGCTTGTTGACAATGCTCCACTGCCTCTTAGTATTGAGCCTGGCGTTGTTGCCGTCTTTAGAATTTGCCAGACCTGTGGTTGCTTCCGCTTCAGCATCTACGGCATCCACTTTATCCAGCGTCCAACAGCAAGTTCAGACAGTCTCATCTACTGTTTATGGGTCTCAGCCTCAAGGATCGACCAATTCCGTTGCCTCCGCAGTATATTCGACGGTGTATTCTGCCAGCAAGCAGTTCAGCGTCAAATCTTTTGGCGCTGTTGGTGACGGTCACCACGATGATACGGCAGCCATTCAATCCGCTGTTAATTACGTTGCCAATCTTCCCGGCGCTGTGGCCTTCTTCCCTCAAGGAACATACCTGATAAGCAATCGCATTACTATTCCTTCAAATACATCATTATTGGGTATTGGCGCCAGCAGTGTTATTATGGGGTCTGCATCAATGGGAACGGGTTCTATGCTTTTCGTTGACACCAGCACCAGCGCCAGGCAAAATATCAGCATTGCTAATTTGACCCTCAATGGCGTGAGTAACCTTCCAGGTTTCCTTGGTAATACATGTATTCGAATTGATCGGCAGAATCTTACTCTTAACTCCCCAGGTTATGGGTTTAATAATATATCAATAACAAATAATACATTTCAAAATTGCTTTACAGCTATTGCGGTTTGTAACGTCCTAGCTTCGGGAGCAGTGCAGTCCAATCTTACAATCTCTGGTAATAAAGTTTATAACACAACAAGATTCGGTTTTGGCGAGATCGGCAACGTCAATAATTTAACAATCAGCAACAATACATTAGCTAATATAGGTCATGATCCTAATCCTAATATGACATTCTGGGATGCGATCTATGCCCAGAATGGATCTAACATTACTATCACCAATAACACCATATCAAATTTTGGTGACGATGCAATTGAGGTTGGCCACTACCCTTACGCTTCTAATGTGCCTGCTCCAAGTAACGTCAATATAACAAACAACAATATAGAACAGTCAACAGGTGGAGCTAATAGCGGAGATGGTATTCTGATATCCGGTGCCGCCAATGTCAATATATCCAACAATACAATAAGCGATATCAACATGTGGGGCATTCATGTCAGGGATAGTTCCTACACAGGAGATAACATTCCTACAATCAAAGTTACCATACAGAGCAATACTATTGAACATACAACTATGTACGATGGTATATCTATCTGTCTCAGCAATTATGGCGCCATTCCTGATAACAATTTTACAGTATCTAATAATACTATCGCTGATATCGCCGGAAGTGGCATATCTATAAATAATAACCAAAATATCATTAATAATGAATATACCATCTCCAATAATAATATTAATAATTGTAGCGGTAATTTCATAAATGCCTTATCAGGAGGAGGCACAATATCAGGTAATATCTGCAATAATTCACAGCAAGACGGCCTGTATACAGCACCCGGTGTTGAAAATATGACCATAAACAGTAATCAGGTTTACGCTTATGGACTATCACAAAGTAATAGATACCACGGGATATTAGCAATGGATGGAGCAAATAGCGTTTTTTCCTCAAACAAGATCAATTCTCAAACTAATATCGCATATGTTGGCATTAGCGTTCATAATGCCTCTAACACCTCTAGCAAAGTGACCTACAATACCATATCTCATGCATCTATTGCAATATATAGCACCTCACTCTTAAATATAATTAATAACAACACCGACACATTGACCGCCACGAATGTGGCTGTCACCGGGGTCGCCATCAATAAGACCAGCGACACGATCACGGCCGGCAACACCGACACCTTGACAGCAACGATTTCCCCTGCTAATGCCACCAATCAGGCCGTCACCTGGACCACCAGCAATGCCAGTGTAGCCACCGTAGCCGGTGGAGTAGTGACGGCAGTGGCTGCCGGCAATGCCACCATCACGGTGACCAGCACGGATGGCAGCAAGACCGCCACCTGCGCTGTCACCGTTCAGGCTGCATCAGCCCTGGCGAGGCTGACCATTGCGGGAACAATACCTACTATGTCTGTGGGGGGCAACACCATTAACCTGAAGGGACTTGCCTTGGCCGGAACCGACCAGTACGGCAACAGCTTCAGCCTCACCAGCCTCACGCCCACCTGGGCCGTCGCCAGCGGCGCGTCGTATGCATCCCTCATCGGCACCACCATGACGCCGGTTGCGGTTGGCTCCGGCACGGTCACGGCCACCATCGGATCGGTGACCAGCAACGCACTGCCCTTTACGGTAACACCCCCTACCATCACAGTTAGCCCTAACTCCATTCCTCCGGCGAAGGCAGGAACATCTTACAGCCAGGCCTTTACCGCCAGCGGAGGCACAGGGCCATACACCTACACCGAAAGCGGAACGCTTCCCACAGGGATCGCCTTCGCCAATGGCACCCTGGC
>Ga0116107_1001257_pt1 | contig 15661 bp, 13 predicted proteins | sample June2015DPH_6_10_FD_88969 | JGI IMG/M metagenome (GOLD analysis project Ga0116107, IMG submission 88969) | Peatland microbial communities from SPRUCE experiment site at the Marcell Experimental Forest, Minnesota, USA - June2015DPH_6_100 | ecosystem: Environmental > Terrestrial > Soil > Wetlands... | reverse complement strand
GATCCCGATCGCGACGGGCTGCTCGAGGCTGATCGGAGAACGGTAGTCGACGGCCACTCTCGCCACGATGATGGGGATGTCTCGGGCGGATCCCGCGAAGGAAAACCGTCTCTGCCAGAGCCGCAGCCGGGCGATCTCCAGGTAGGTCACGTATGCCGCGTTGTTGACGTGGTTCATGGCGTCCACGTCGCTGTACCGGACCTCGACCGGGCACGAAAACCCAAATCCCTCCATCAGCCCTCCTCGGGAACCGGCGCCCTGCGGTTTCGTCGCAGGGCGAGCGCCTGCATCCTGTGAACCGCTGGCCTGGCGGCTGTTCTTCCCGCGGCGCGCAGCTCCTCGAAGCGGCTGAACTCGGACCAGTGCGCGCCGCCGACGTCGGGCCGGATCACGAGGTCGGCATCGCGCAGCAGGCTCTCACGCAGCGCCCGGTGGGTCATGCTTGCGCCGCGCAACATGGCGCGCGGCAACGTGATCGTCTCGGGGTCCGCGGCGGGCCAACCCTCTCCGACGTCGACTGCGACGACGGGGCGGCCCACGAGGAGCCGCGCCTGTGCCACCGGGACGTCGGCCACGGTGCCGCCGTCGATCAGCTTCCACTTGCCGACCGAGTACGGGGGCACGACGGCGGGGATGGCGGACGAAGCGGCCAACGCTGCCAGGAGGGGCCCGCGACGAGGGGCCACCGGCTCGCCCGTGTCGAAGTCGGTGGCGACGGCCGTGAAAGGGAGCGACAGCGATTCGATCGTGACGTCCGGGAGCAGGAAGGCGAGGGCGGCCTCAAGCTGCTCGTGGGTGACGAGGCTCGTGCGTTCGATGGCGAGCGCCACGACGGCGCTGTTCCTGACCCGGCGCGCGAACTGGAGGATCGGGTTGTCGCGCGAGGAGATGGTCTCGGTCAACCGGATGTCGGGGAGTGTGGGGACGATGCCAGCCTCGAGGAACCTTCGCCACCGCTCGATCACCGCTTCAGCGCCGCCCAGCGTGAGCCACATCGCGGCGACCACCGCCCCGGCGCTGGTCCCCGCGAGTCCCGCCAGAGGAATCCCTGCCTCCTCGACGACCTCGAGCACACCCACGTGAGCGAGGCCGCGAGCGCCACCTCCGCCGAGAGCGAGGACGATCCCCTCGGAGCGGCGCGGCGGACCAAACAGAGAATCCAGTAAACCCATGATGAACGATCTTAGACCTGATCCGCTTTCCGGCCGCTTGGGCAGAGGAGCGGAGGTGCGGTGGAGCAGAGGAGCATGGAACCGTTCGCAGGTTCACACGTTCGGATGTTTGCAGGTTGACGTCGGGTAGGGCCAAATGAAAAAGGGAAAAGGTGAGAGGGAAAAGGTCAAAGGGAAGACGAAAACCCGGAACAACCGTGGTTTTGTGTGCATGGTTTTCCGTTTGACGTTTTCCCTTTGACCTTTTGTCTGTCCTTGCCGAACCTTCGAACCTCCAGACGCTCGAACCTCCGAACCCCGCGGTGTGGGTGCGCGGGTTGACCCGACTTGGGGCGACGTGGTACACGGCACGGCGAATGTGAAAGGAGCCTGGCCATGGCGAGACGGTACGTCGGGACGGCGCTCGCGCTGCTGCTGAGTGCCGGAGCGGTGGGCGCACAGCAGGTCCACGTGCGCGAGGAAGTGCTCCCAAACGGCATGAAGCTCCTGATGGTGGAGCGGCACGACTCGCCCACCGTCACGTGCGGTTGGGTGGCGAGAGTCGGCTCGGTCAACGAGCACCCCGGCATCACCGGGATCTCGCACCTGTTCGAACACATGATGTTCAAGGGCACCCGGACCATCGGCACGAACGACTACCCGAGGGACGCGGAGATCCTTGCGCAGCAGGACGCGATCCGCGCCGAGATGGAGAAGGAATACACGGTCCTGCGGGCGAGGTTGAGGCATGGCGAGATCTCGGGGAACATCTACGACCCGGCCAACATGACCCCGCGGCTGAAGGAGCTGAGGGCGCAGCTCGAGAGGCTCTACGCTGCAGAGAAGAGCGTCATCGTCAAGGACGAGATCGACCAGGTCTACACGAGGGAAGGCGGATCGGGGCTGAACGCCTTCACGACGGAGGACCAGACGGCGTACTTCATCACCGTCCCGTCCAACAAGCTCGAGCTCTGGTTCTGGATGGAGTCCGACCGCCTTGCGAACCCGGTGTTCCGGGAATTCTACTCCGAGCGGGATGTGGTTCGCGAGGAGCGTAGGCTCAGCATCGAGTCCACGCCCACCGGAAAGTTCGAGGAGGCCTTTGAGGCATTGTTCTGGGAGTCGTCGCCCTACTCGCATCCGGTCATCGGATGGCCGCCGGACGTCGAGTCGATAACCCGAAGCCAGGCCGAGGACTACTTCGGCAAGTATTACGCACCCAACAACCTGACGGCGGCGATCGTCGGCGACTTCGATTCCGGCAAGGCCCTCGACCTCGCCCTGGAGTACTTCGGTCGGATCCCTGCCGGCAAGACGCCGCCGCCGGAGATGATCACCGAGGAGGCACCGCAGCTGGCGGAAAAGCGTTTCCTGGCCGAGGCGGACACGAACCCGGAGGTGCGGGTCCGCTTCCACGCGGTTCCGTTCAACCACTCCGACATGTTCGCGTTCGAGTTGATCGCAGACCTCTTGAATCGGCGAACCGGAAGGCTCTACAAGGCCCTGGTCGAGGACAAGAAGATCGCGGTGGGGGAACCGTCCGGCACGTTCAGGCCGCTCAAGTTCGAGGGATATTTCGAGGTGGAGGCCGAGGTCGAGGAGGGCATACGTCCCGAGGAGGTCGAGGCGGGCCTGATCGCCGAGACGGGAAGGCTGGCCGCGGAGCAGGTGGGCGAGCACGAGCTTCAGAAGGTCAAGAATCAGGAGCTGGCCAACTCTTTCCGCCGGCTGCAGTCCAACTTCTACCTCATGTTGCAGCTGCTCCTCTACGACTCCACCGACACGTGGACGTTCATCAACGAGGCTCCGAAGAGGGTGCACGCCGTCACCGCCGCGGACATTCAGCGCGTCGCCAGGCAGGCCTTCACGAAGGAGAACCGCACCGTCGCCATTTACACGCGCAAAGCCGGCGGCGCGCCCGAGGATGGGGGCGAAGAGGTCAAGACCCCACCTGCCGCGGAGAAGCCGAAGGTGTAGGGGAGAGGAGAAGACCCCGATGCGACACACGAAGAGCAAATTGGCTGTCGCGATCATCCTGGCCTCGGTTGCCGCCTTTGCGGGCGAGATCCCGGCGAGGCCAGAACAGCTCAAGTTTCCCCCGATGAAGTTCGACGTGCCGGACGCCACAGCGCTGCGGGTCAGGCTGGCGAACGGCGTCCCCTGCTACATCGCATCCGACACGATGCTCCCGCTCGTCACGGTCCAGGTCTTCTTCCGCGGCGGCCAGTACATGGAACCCGTCGGCAAGGAGGGCCTCGCAGAACTGACGGAGGCTGTCTGGAGGACCGGCGGCGCCGGGAAGCTCGACGCCAAGTTGCTGGACGAAGAGCTCGACTTCCTCGCGGCCACGCTCTCGACATCTGTGGGAGGCGTATCCGGGAGCGTCAGTCTCAACCTCCTTTCCAAGGATATCGACCGCGGCCTCGGCCTTCTCATGGACGTCCTGAGGGAACCACGCTTCGAGGAAGCGCGGCTCGCCAAGGCCAAGGAGGACATGCTCTCGGAGATGAAGCGCCGCAACGACGACACGGAAGCCATCGAGGACCGAGAGTGGGACCGCCTCATCTACGGCGATGAATACTGGCTCAACAAGCTGGCCACGAAGGCGTCGGTGGACGGAATCACCCGCGACGACCTGCTCTCGTTCCAGAGACGTCTCGCCAACCCGGCCAACTTCGTCGTCGCGGTCGCGGGCGACTTCGACCGGGCCGCCATGATCGCCAAGCTCAATGCGACCCTGGGCGCGTGGAAGGCTGCCGGGCAGGTCGCGCCCCCGGTGCCCCAGCCCTCGGCAACGGCAAAGCCGGGCGTCTACATGGTCGACAAGCCCGACGTCAACCAGGGCCGCGTATCGATGGGCCACATCGGCATCAAGCGTCCTCTCGCCGACGAGTTCGCCGTGTCGGTCGCCAACGACATCCTTGGCGGCGGCGGGTTCACCGCGTGGATGATGTCGCGCGTCCGCTCGGACGAGGGCCTCGCGTATTCGGCGTACTCGCGGTACGCCATCGGGGACGTCTACCCCGGGGTGTTCCACGCCTACTTCCAGTCCAAGTCCTCGACCTGCGCTCGGGCGGTCGTGCTCACGACCGAACTCATCGCCAAGATCCGGACCGGGACCGTGAGCGAGAGCGAGCTGAGCACGAGCAAGAGTTCGTTCACCGAGACGCTTCCGCGCACCTTCGAGAGCAGGCTCAAGACGGTGACGCGTTACGCTCAGGACGAGCTGGTGGGACGACCTCACGAGTACTGGAAGGGCTACCGCAAGCGGGTCGGGGCGGTCACAGGCGCCGATGTCGCAAAGGCCGCCACGGCGCGCATCAAGCCCGACCAACTCATCATCCTCGTGGTCGGGAACGTCGATGAGATCCTCAAAGGGCATCCCGACCACCCCGAGGCGAGGTTCGAGAAGCTCGGCCCGGTCGTGAGGTTGCCTTTGCGCGACCCGCTCACGCTGAAGCCGGTCGTGAAGTAGCATCTACCCCGGAGCCGGCCGGAGGCGCTCGGAGGTGCACACCCAACGTACTGAGAAATATGCCCTTACCGGGGAACGTAGCCCGGACCGGCTTTCCCAGGCGTAACCTCCTTGACAGAATTGACTTGTGGCCCGATCATGTATGCTAGTGGAGGCGAGCCACCATGAGCCATTCTGAGCGCACAGTGAGGCAACGGCAGGGCAACGGAGCCGAGGGCACGACGAGGATTCACTTCACGAAAGAGGCCCTCGAGGAGTACAAACCGGGCGAAACGCCGTACTACGTGTGGGACGAGGACGAGCGCGGCCTGGGTCTCCTCGTGCTGCCGAGCGGCGTTCGCACGTTCTACTTCCGGTTCAGAGCGGCCGGGCAGTCGCGGCGTCTGCAGCTCGGACGCTTCCCCGGACTGACCGTGCCGGCGGCCCGGAGGAAGGCTCAGAGCGCGCGGGGGGAGCTCGCCGATGGCAAGGATCCCAGCGAAGAGACCCGGGAGCGTCGGGCTGAGATGAACCTCGGGGAGCTGCTCGCCAAGTATGCCGAGGACCATCTGAAACCGAACCGGAAACCCGGCGCCGCGGAGGCTGCCGCGCAGCTCACGCGCGACTACCTTGCGCCGCTGGTCGCGTTCAAGCTCTCGGACGTCACCCGGCGGCGCGTCGCCGAGTGGCACGTCCGTGCCAGCGAGAAATCGAGGGTGCGCACGAACCGGGCCCTCAGTCTGCTGTCGGCCGCGTGCTCGTTCGCCATCGTGCGCGACCTGGCGCCCGCCCGCTGGGTCGGCGTGAACCCCTGCCACGGTGTCAAGGCAAACCGCGAAGAGTCGCGCGAGCGCTTCCTGCACCCGGCCGAACTCGGGCGTTTGCTCCAGGCGATCGAGGCCGAGCCCGTCGACCATCAGGATTTCTTCAAGCTGCTCCTGTATACCGGGGCGCGTCGCGCGAACGTCCAGGCGATGAAGTGGGCGGACCTGGACCTCGAGAAGGGCGCGTGGCGGATCCCGGCCGCCGAGAGCAAAAGCGGCACGGCGATGAACATTCCGCTCGTGGGCGAGGCGCTGGCGATCCTGCTCCGGCGGCAAACCGAGCGAGACAATCTCCTCGAGCACGCCGCCACGACGGTACACGCCGATGCAAGTCGCTGGACCTTCCGAGACGTACGTCTCCGCGCCATCGAACGCAGGAAGGCAGAGCAGGGCGCAACGTTCGTGTTCCCGGGCTGGGGGAGAACCGGGCACTTCGTCGAACCGCAGATTCCCTGGCGGCGCGTGCTCAAACGCGCCAAGATCGCGGACCTCCGGCTTCATGACCTTCGTCGCACGATGGGCTCGTGGCTCGCCGGGCAGGGGGCGAATGCGTTCGTGATCGGAAAGGCTCTCGGCCACAAGTCTCTCGCGGCGACTGCGGTGTACGCGCGTCTGGACCTGGACCCGGTACGCGCGGCAATGCAGGCGGTCTCGACGGCGTTCGTGAAGGCTGGCGTTGAGGCCGAGGCCGACGAGAAAAAAGTTGTCGAGATGAAGCCCACACGGAAGGCAAGACGATGACTAGGACCGGCAAATTCAGGCAAGCCCCCCGAAGTGAACGCCGCAATAAAGGCGACGATGGCGAGCATCCTCACGGTGGCCAAGGGCGTCGGCACGGTGCTCGCGTTCCCACGCCCGGCATGGGCGGAGGCGGTGCAATTATGGCCAGACCACGGCGGAAGACACGAGCATCAGCGAAGCAGTCGCTTGGGCTCGATACCCATGGCGGGTTCGAAGCGTACGTGAAGGCCACCGAAGGCAGGCTCAAACTGTGCCGTTCGGTCGCTCAGGACCACGCGCGCGCGATGCTCTTGGAGCACACCGGGGTCACCAATGCGTCAATTGAGGCGGTGATCGCGAAACTCGAACCCGATGCGCAGAAGGTCGCGCGCAGCACTGCTCGCGGCAGGCTCGAGTTCCAGCTACAGGCTCGCGGCGGGCTCGAAGTCCAGCTACAGGCCGCGGAGAAGGCCGCCCACAGGATCCTCGAAGAACACACTGAGGTCGTTGGGGAGGCGATCGCGAAACTCACCCCCGAGGTGCAGGATGTCTTGCGCCATACTTTCGGGGGCGTGTTCAACCAAGTGCCAATTGTGGAGCACAACGAACCGCGCCGCCGGTCGAGCAAACTCCCGGCTCGCGCCTGTGAACGCTGCGAGGCCGCCCACCGTCTGCTCTTTCACCTGCGCGAACTTCGGTACCACCTTAACAAGGGCGACGCGGAGACGGCCGTGCTCTACGCGTTGTCCCTCGGTCGGTTGCAATTGCGGCTGGGGTTAGTGTCGCTCGAAGACGACGCCGAACGCGGTGCTGAGGAAAGGAAGCAGCGCACGAAAGGCGGGGAGGTTCTCTACGGGGGCGCGGCTGGCAAGGCATGGCGCACGAAGCGAGATGACTGGGTTGTGAGCGCGGACAAGAAACTGCGCCAGGTGCGCCGCAAGCACAAGGTGGTGCAGGAAGCCAGGTGGAAAGCAATCAGCAAGAAATGGAACGAAGCTCTCGCCAACGGTGACGTGCCCCCCCCACCGTACCAAGTCAAGGGCGGGGGAGAACTGACCACCTCCACCGTCCATTCGATCCTTGTACGGGCTGGGAAAACTCGGGTTAGCAGCTAGCTGCGGACCCGTAAAATACTGTCATAACTTGCGTTAGACTATGCTCGCTCTCGTGGGCTAGTAAATGCACCGGCCCACAGGGAGCAAGGATGAACACACGACTCTTGAAGTACGCGCGGGTGGCCGAGGTTCTCGACACCACCGAGGCGTCGCTTCGCGAAGGCCTGCACTCCGGCCGCATTCCGATCCCGACGGTCAAAGTTGGCGTGCGCGGGAAGAGGATCTTGGAAAGCGACCTCGAGGACTACATCGCAGCCAACCGCCAGCCCGGCGCTCGTGCCCGCGGTGCAAGGTCGCCCCGGAAGAGGGGTGAGCGATGAACGACGCCCTGTTCCAGGACACGGCACCCCATGAGTGAAACCACAGGACGCCAACGTCTCCAGGACGCGCTGAGCCGGGAGCGGAAGGCGTGGCGCCCGCTGTGGCCCGAGGTCGAGCCGGTGCTCGCCGCTAGGCAGGCGAAGCGCACGCTGCCGAAGCCGAACCGCGAGGGCTGGATCGGCGCAATCCGGTCGCCCCTGCGAGACGACGAAGAACCGTCCTTCAGCGTCAAGCCGGACACCGAGCATGACCCTGGCGCGTGGAAGGACCACGCGACCGGCGAAAGCGGCTCAATGGCCGACCTGGCGCGACGGCTCGGCGTTGAGATGCCGAGCAAGAACAACGGAGGCTCGCGCCCAGCGCCGTCAGGCCCCACGACGCTTGAGGCATTCGCTGGCGCGCGCCGACTCGATTCGGTTCAACTGCGTGCCACCTGGGGCGTGCGCAAAGGCCACAGGAACGGGCGCTGCGGCTTGATCTATCCGACCACCACGGGCGTTGACAGGATCAAGTACCTCGACGGCGCAAAGCCGAAGTACCAGTGGCTGAAGACGGGCGGCACCGCGCACTGGTACGGCCTTGAACGAGCCGCCGAGCTCGCGAGCCGCGCCCCGGACGCTGAGCAGCGGTCTGTGGTCATGCCGAACGGTGAAGTCTCCGTATGGGCCTGCTCTCAAGAGGGTGTTCCGGCCGTCTGCCTGTGCGCCGGTGAGGGGACACCGCCGACGCCCGAACTCGTGGCCGAGCTGAAGGCCGCCGGCTTCGACACCGTGAAGGTGGTGTACGACCTCGACAACACCGGCCGGCGCGGCGCCATTGGGGTCGTCGGGAAACTCCGCGCTGCGGGCCTCAACGCCGTGGCGCTGGAACTCCCGGCCGACCTCGGTGAAGGTGGTGACGTGGACTACCTCCACCGGCGCGTGGGGGAGAAGCTAAATGAGGCGCTCGCGGCCTTACCCGAACTGCAGAGTGATGAGGGTGACGAGCCGGCCAACGACGCGGCGGACAGCGGACTCGTGAACGGCGCACACCAGGATTCCAGCAGCAAGTCCGGGGATTCCCAGTCCACCCAACTCGTACAACTCGCCGAGGAACTGTACGACTTCGGGCAGTCGGAAGCGGGGGAACCGTTCGGCATCCGAAAGGACGGGCCGAATCTCGCCCGGATGCTGCGAAGCGGCAGGGACTCCATTCGCGCGGAGCTCGCGGCGCGCTACCAGGAACGCTATCACCGGGTTCCCTCCACCACCGCCATCGCGAACGCGCTCTTGGTCCTCGAGGGCAGAGCACTGGACCGGCCTCGCGTGCCGGTCGCACTGCGCCTCGCCCGAAGTGGTGACTCGATCGTCCTGGACATGGGCGATCCCTCTGGCCGCGCGATCATCATCCGCCCAGGGATCGGGTGGGGCGTCGAGCACCGTTCACCTGTACTGTTCCGGCGGACGGAGCTGACCGGGGCGTACCGCGAGCCTGAGAGCGCTGGCAGCCTCGACCTGCTCCTGCGCTTCATCAACATCGACGCGACGCTGTGGCCTCTTCTCAAGGGGTTCCTTGTGGCGGCGCTCATCCCAGGCATTCCGCACACTGTGCTCGCGCTGCAAGGCGAACAAGGAACGGGCAAAAGCAGCGCCGCCCGCTACCTCGTGCTGATCGTCGACCCGTCGCCGGCTCCCCTGCGGTCGAGTCCACGTGACGTGGAGGGGTGGTCAGTCGCAGCGGCCGGCTCCTGGGTCGTCTGTCTCGACAACATCAGCAGGATTCCGGACTTTCTCATCGACGCCATCTGCCGCGCCGTTACCGGCGACGCGCTCGTGCGCCGTGCACTCTATACCGACTCCTCGCTGTCAGTGTTGGCGTACAGGCGCGTCGTGATGCTGACCTCGATCGATCCAGGCGCGATGCGCGGCGATCTCGCGGATCGGCTCGTGCTGATGGAACTGGAGACCATCCCCCCCAAGAGGCGCCAACTCGAGAACGACCTCAACGCCGAGTTCGAGCGACTCCGCCCTGCGATTCTCGGCGGCCTGCTCGATCTCACCGCCCGCATCCTGGCCGTGTTGCCGTCGGTCAAGCTCGACGAGTACCCGCGCATGGCGGACTTCGCGAAGGTCCTGGCGGCGTTGGACGCGGTGGAGGGTACGTCGGCGCTCGAAACCTACCGCGAACTGGCGAAGCGCGTCGTCGGTGACGTGGTGGATTCGGACCTCGTGGCGGCTGCCCTTCAGAAGCTGATCCAAGACACGGGTGGGTGGAGTGGCAGCCCCACAGAACTGCTCCGGGAGATTGAACCGCTAGAGGACGGATGGAGGCCTCCCCACGGCTGGCCCGTGACCCCGCAGGCGATGGCCGCCGCCGTGCGTCGGCTCGCGCCCACCCTTCGAGCGTTGGGCTATACGGTCGACATGCCGCCGCGGCGGCATCACAAGGAGAAGACCATCATCAGGCTCGGGAAGACCGAGACGTACGTCAACGGTGGCGTTGCCTCGTCGCCCCGCGAAGATGCGCCACCACTAGCGCCACCCACTGCGCCACCAGGTAACTCCCCAAAGGTGGTTGATTTGGGTCAAGGTGGCGCTGGTGGCGCTTCGTTTCCCCACTCTTCTCCTCTCGACTCCGGAGGGGCGCTCAAGGCCTACCAGGACCACCGCGCCCGATGCCCCGAATGTGCAGGCGGGAACGGGCGAAAGTGCCACGAAGGGGAGCGCCTCGACCGCGCGTATCAGGCCGCTTGGCGGAGCCGTTTCGGGTCCAGGGAAGAACAGACAGGAAATGAAGCGCCACAAGCGCCACCTGCGCCACGGGACGGCAGCGACGCGGGAGGGAGGTGATCCCGTGATCTCGTCCGATCTCCTCGCCGATCTGCCCCGTCAGTGCGCCCACCCGTTTCGCTCTGCCCGAACTGCCGCCGCTGGACAAGGGTGGGGACACCAGCGTGAAGAGCGCAAGAGGGTCTGGCTTACCAGATGTTGGGTCCGCGTCCGAAAGTCCAAGCTACGGCGTAAGCTGGGCGAGGAAGTGCAACGAACTGCTCCACGAGGAGAAAGGAAGATGAGATGAAACTCTACGAGGTTTCCACGGTCGAGACGTTGGACGATGAGGAGTATGGGATGCGGTATCACAACGTGCGTGTGTACTGGAAAGCAAAACGCAAGAAGCCGCTGGTCGGCCTCAGCCAGGCAATATTGGGCATGACTTTCGTTCCCGAGGGGCTTCACCGACTGCGAAAGCGGCTGTGCGAGGCCTTTACCGAAGAGGAAATTGCTGTACTCCGCAGGCACTTTGAGTTCTCCGGAATTCCCTACGACGTTTCAGAGATCGCCCTGCCAGTTCCGCCGGATTACTTCAGTGACGGAGACGAAATGGACGAACTGGAGTGTGAAGATCGTCGTCGTCGGTACCCTTGGGCACTTGAGGCCGAGAGGACCATTCGCATCGGTTCCCTGGAGATCGTCGGTCAGTTCTACCCTGACCAAGAGGGCATCACGAGCGAGGTAATCCTGAAGGATGAAGAGAAAGCGCCGGGCCTTCACTTCATTCGGCGGGTGCTCTCAGAGCTGCAACCGACCGCCGACGATGCAGCACTCGATGGATTTCTGACGGAGGTCTATCTTCAGGATAGCCTGATTGTCACAGCCAGGGACAGGCGCGAAAAGACGTTCTTCTGAGCGACGGTGCCATGGCTCGCCACTGCACCGTTTGCACCCATCCCGATCGGGACGCGATCGATGCGGCGCTCGTGGGCCGCGATTCATATCGCGGTGTAGCGCGGCGTTTCGCGGTAGGGCCTGACGCCGTTGAGCGACACGCGAAGGCCCACCTACCCACGTCGCTTGCGAAGGCCCACGAGGTCACGGAAGTTACTCGAGCTGACGATCTGCTCGCGCAGGTGCGGGAGCTGCAGGCCAAGGCCGTAACCATCCTCGAAACGGCTGAGCGCGGCGGCGATCTTCGCTCCGCCCTCGGCGCCATTCGAGAGGCCCGCAGCTGTGTGGAGCTGCTCGGCAAGCTGGCGGGTGAGTTACAGGACGGCGTGACCGTCAACATCCTGGTTGCGCCCGAATGGCTTGCGCTGCGCGGTCGCATCCTCACGGCGCTTCAGCCATACGCGGAGGCCCAGCTCGCGTTGGCCGGGGTCATCGACAGTGACCATGAACCTCGCCCGTGACCTCGCCCTTGCCCTCGATCCCGTGCGGCTGATGCAGTCACTGGGTCATGAGCCTGACCGGTGGCAGCGCGACCTGTTGCGCTCGAATGCCGACCGGATGCTGCTCCTCTGCAGCCGCCAGGCCGGCAAGACGACGGTGGCCGCGATTTTGGGCCTTCACACGGCGCTGTACCGGCCCCCAGCGCTGGTGCTGCTCGCGAGTCCGGCGCTGCGGCAGGCTCAAGAGCTGTTCCGGGCGCTGGTTGGATTCTATGGCCGACTTGGTGAGGCCGTGCCCGTGGAGGCGGAGTCCGCCCTGCGGCTCGAGCTGACGAACGGCAGTCGGATCGTCGCACTTCCAGGAATCGAGCACACGGTCCGTGGGTACTCGGGCGTTTCGCTGGTGATCATCGACGAGGCGGCACGCGTCGATGACGCGCTCTACGATGCTCTGGCGCCGGCGCTGGCGGTGAGTCGTGGCCGGATCATCTTGTTGTCGACGCCGTTCGGTAAACGGGGAGTGTTCCACCGCCTATGGACCGGGGGCGGCCCGGAGTGGTACCGCGTGAAGATCACGGCGACCGAGTGCCCGCGCATTCCGGCTGCGTTCCTCGAGGAGCAGCGACGCCTCATGCCGCGGTGGGTGTTCGAGCAGGAATTTGAATGCCAGTTCCATGACGACCAGTTGGCGGCGTTCGCGTTCGCCGACGTGCAGGCGGCGCTGTCGAAGGACATCGAGCCGCTGTTCGGAGGGGGGACTCCATGAGCGAGCGGTACATTGTCGGCCTCGACATCGGCCAGATGAACGACTTCACGGCGATCTGCGTCCTTCATGAACAGCCTGGCACGCAGCCGGCGTACCACTGCATCCACCTTGAGCGGGTCCCACTCGGCACCAGCTATCCGGTCGTGGTGTCGCGCGTGGCGGCGATCATGCAGACGCCACTCCTCCGCTACGCCCCTGTGATTGTGGACGCCACGGGCGTGGGCCGGGCCCTGCTCGACATGCTGTCGCGGGCGGGCGTCCGCGCGACCGCGGTCACGATCACCGGAGGGGACGCGGTCACACGCGAGGACGGTGCGTTCAGGGTGCCAAAGAGAGACCTGGTGAGCGTCGTCCAGGTCCTGCTGCAGAGCCACCGGCTGCTGATTGCCGAGGCGTTGACCGAGGCCGAGACATTGGTGAAGGAGCTGCTGAACTTCCAGGTGCGGATCACGCTCGCGGGGCACGACCAATACGGCGCCTGGCGCGAAGGTACGCATGACGACCTCGTGCTCGCGGTTGCGCTGGCGTGCTGGTACGCCGAGGCGAACCCGGTTCCCCTTCTTGGCGGGATCGCCACAAGCGGCCGACGGCCGTTGAGGGATGCGTGGTTGGACATCCTGTAAAACAACGGCGGCATGATGGTGCCCAGCAAAGCTACGGGCTGATAGTATTAGGCGTGACCCCCGACACGGTGACGGAGCACGAGCGAGAACTGGCCGCCCTGGTGGTCCTACTGGCGAGGCTCGGTGAGGAGTGCGCCCCTCTGGGTAAGGCGCATACCGGCGTCAGGGGCAAGGCGCTCGGTTTTGCATTCAAGCTGACTGGCCACGCAGCCTCGGCGCTCACACTTCTTCGCGACAAGTCCGCCCTCATGCCGAATGGGCCTCGCTTCCTCGATGGTACGTCTGTGTTTCTACTGGCCCGAGCTGGCTGGGAGGCGTTCTTGTTGTTTCATTGGATCTTCGTCGCGCCGGGTGACGACGAACAAGAACGCCAACTCCGTTATCGCCGATGGTCCATTGAGAGCGTGCGCAGGCGGCAACATTTTGACGTTCTGTTGGAGGGCCAGAAGGAACAGCTGGAAGAAGAGCGGCGCTTGATCGACGAAGTCTTGGAGGAAATCAAGGCGAACCCGGCTTTTCTGAAGCGCTCCCTTGGAGAACAGAAAGAAGTACTCCGCGAGGGTTCCAGGTGGCGACCGAGTTTTCGGGATATGGCGAAAGGTGCTGGGATAGCCAAGGTCTTTGCGGAGGACCACTACTCTTATCTGTGCGACCACGCCCACACGGGATGGTTCAGTGTTGAGTCCCTAAAGGGCTCCCATTCCGAAGAGGAGGAGCAGCAACTCCGCCAGACCGTAGCAATCTCACTGGGTATCGCCGCGGCGAATGTTGTTGCTGGCCTCCAGTCTCTCTTCCCAGGCATTCAAGCCATGACAGACTTGGATGCTCGACGGGTCAAGCACTGGGTAGCGGAAGGCCAGCGAAAAGACGTGCAGCTAGACCAGACTAGCCGACCTCAGGAGGGTTAACCCACGGGCCGGCCGGGCGCATGGCGTCAGGCTTCGGGTTGATGATTCCCTGAACCAGGATCAGATGATCGTATTATAAGTCACTTATAGTCAACGTGACCGCAATTCATGCGCCCAATTTGCGCCCTCCACGATCAGGCCCCATATTGGTTCTGACGGGAGTCAGACATGCCGAAACCGATCACGAAGCGGGTCTCCAGCCGAACCGGGGTCGCGACCTGGCAGGTGCGTGTCAGGGTGGGAACGGCGCCGGGCGGGAAGCCGGAGTCCGTCACCAAGACCTTCAAGAAGCTCGGTGAGGCGAGGGCTTTCCTGACGAGGACACGCCAGGACAAGAACGAGGGGAAGGTGGTGCGCGAAAGCAAGCTCACCCTGAACCAGTTCCTGGACCGGTGGCTTGACTCCGTGAAGCAGAGCGTCCGGCCGCAGACGGCGGAGTCGTACGCCTATGTGCTGGACCGCTACGTTCGGCCCGGACTGGGAGGCCGGCGGCTCGAGCAGGTAACCGCCCTCGCGATCCAGGGCCATTTCCAGACACTGGCGGAGCAAGTCTTCGCCCGGCGCGTGCACGCCCCAAAGCCGGCGAACCCGGACGAGGCGGCCGACAAGGACGCGCCCGCCTACGTCACAAGGGAGTACACGCTCTCAGCCAGAACCGTCCGCTACGCGTATTCGATCCTGAGCGCCGCTCTGAAGCAGGCTGTGCGGTGGCGCATCCTCACCTTCAACCCGGCCGCGGACGTGGACAAGGTGCGCCAGCCACGGCGCGAGATGCAGGCTCTCGGGGCCGATGAGGCGAAGCGATTCCTCGCCGCCATCGAGGGTACGAGGTTCGAGGCCCTCTTCAAGCTCGCCGTGTTCACCGGCATGCGTCCGGGGGAGTACCTTGCCCTCAAGTGGCAGGACATCGACCTGAAGAAGGGCGCGATCACCGTGCAGCGGACCCTCGTCAAGACGGCGGCCGGCTACCGGTTCGACGAACCGAAGACCGACCGCAGCCGCCGAACCGTTCCCATCCCGGCAAGTGTGGTCGAGGCGCTCCGGCGCCACAAATCTGAGCAACTCCAGCAGCGGTTGAAGCTCGGGGGTTCCTGGGAACAGCCGGACCTCGTCTTCACCAATGAGGTGGGTGGCTTCGTGGGGCGTTCGAACCTCCTTCAGCGGCAATTCCGTACGGCGTTGAAGGTGGCGGGGCTGCCCGTCACCCTGCGCCTGTACGACCTTCGGCACACGGCAGCAACCCTGCTCCTGGCGGCTGGCGTCCACCCGAAGGTTGCCTCGGAGCGCCTGGGCCACGCCAGTATCACCATGACCCTCGACACCTACTCCCACGTCCTGCCGGACATGCAGCGCGAGGCGAGCGATAAGATGGAGGAGTTGCTCTCTGTCAAGCCAAGTTAGAGATTTGTTGCTCCGGATCGTTACTTGCCGCCGAGCGTCTCGCGAAGCTGCTTGCCGGGCTTGAAGTAAGGGACCACCTTCGGGGGCACGTTGACCTGGGCGCCCGTTCGCGGGTTGCGCCCGGCGCGGGCCTGGCGCTTGCGGGTGCGGAAGGAACCGAAGCCGCGGAGCTCCACCTTCTCACCCTTGCCGATCGCCTCCACGACACCGTCCAGGACAACGCTGAGCACCGCT
>Ga0116107_1001241_pt1 | contig 15839 bp, 14 predicted proteins | sample June2015DPH_6_10_FD_88969 | JGI IMG/M metagenome (GOLD analysis project Ga0116107, IMG submission 88969) | Peatland microbial communities from SPRUCE experiment site at the Marcell Experimental Forest, Minnesota, USA - June2015DPH_6_100 | ecosystem: Environmental > Terrestrial > Soil > Wetlands... | reverse complement strand
GCAGGTCGCCGGCAACCTGCCGTACAGCGTGGCCACGCCGGTCGTGCGTCGGTTGCTGCCGCGGCGGGACCTTTTCACACGCCTGGTGGTGATGGTCCAGCTCGAGGTGGCGCGGCGCCTTGTGGCCCCTCCCGGGAGCAGCGAGCGGGGACTGCTGACGCTCGAAGCAGAGGCGTACGCCCGGGGCGAGCTGCTCTTCACAGTGCCCCCGGGTCGCTTCTCGCCGCCTCCGAAGGTGTTGTCGGGCGTGGTCCGGCTGGAGCTTCGCCCGCCGGCGGTCGAGCAGGAGGCGCTTGACAGGGCGCTCGCGCTCGCCTCGACGGCGTTCTTACACCGGCGGAAGAAGCTCGCCAATGCTCTCGGCGGACGCGTCGCCGGCGAGGCGGCTGCCGCATGCGCCGCGGCCGGCGTGGACCCCGGGGCACGACCCCAGGAGCTCGAGCTCGCGTCGTGGCTGGATCTCGCGAAAAGGTTGCCCCCAGACGCCACCCCGCCGGCAAACGGGCGCCCCCGCCGAGGCGGGGGGCGGTGATGGCGAAGCTTGTGGCGCTCGGCGGGCTCGGGGAGTTTGGGGCCAACTCGATGCTCCTCGAGGACGACGTCGGCGGGCGGGTCCTGGTGGACGCGGGCGCCGCGTTTTCCGATCTCGCCGCCTTCGGTGTCGGGTACGAGGTGCCGGACTTCGGCGCCCTGGGGCGGGTCATGCCGTCAACAGCGATCGTGACGCACGCCCACGACGACCACATCAAGGGGCTCGCGTTCCTCCGCGAGGCGCACCAGAGCGTGGAGGTTCTCGCGAGCCGGACGACGCTGGCGTGGGCCCGGCGCGCCGTCGGGAACGGAGTGCCTCTCTCGGTTCGTGAGCTGAAGGAGGGTGCCAAGGCACCGGCCGGAGCGTACCAGGTCAGCGTGCTCGGAGTGTCCCACTCGATCCCCGGCACGGTCGCGCTGCGCATCGAGGGTGAGGAGGGCGTGCTGGTGCTCGCGACCGACATGCGGTTGGCGCCTTCCGCCCTGGGTGAGAAAACGTCGGAAGAGGTCCTCGCTCGGTGGGGGGACGCCCGCCCCAATGTGCTGTTCCTGGATTCGACCAACGCCCTGGTCGAGACGGAGCCGCCGTCGGAAGAGGTCGTCGCGGATGCGATCGAGGAGCAGGTGCGCAGGGCGCGCGGTGCGGTGGTTGCGGTGTCGTTCGCCTCGCAGCTTGGCCGCTTCCGCCAGCTTGCTCGTGCCGCGGCTCAGACGGGGCGGCTGGTCGTGCCGGTGGGCCGTGGTCTGGTCGAGTCGCTCGAGGTGCAGGGCCAGCTCGGGGGGCTCGGCCTTCCTCCCGGACTGGTTCGTCCGGCCCGCGAGCTGCCCAAGCTCCCGCACGATCGCGTGGTCGTGATCGCCACCGGATCCCAGGGCGAGCCGGGCTCGGCGTTCTCGCGGCTGGCGGTCGATCTGCTCCCGGGGTTGCGGTTGCGAGCGGGCGACACGGTGCTGCACGCGGCGCGGATCATTCCGGGCCACGAGCGCCGCCTGGCCCAGCTCTTCGACCACTGCGTGCGCCGCGGGGCGCGTGTCGTCACCGCGACCGAGGCCCCGATCCACGCATCGGGCCACCCGCACCGCGCGGAGCTGCAGCGGCTGCTCGACCTCGTTCGCCCCCGCCTCGTCATCCCGGTGCACGGGCGCCGGCGACACCTCGAGGCGACCGCGGAGCTCGCGAGGAGCCGGGGCATCGGCACGCTGGTTGTCGAGAACGGCGAGGAGATGGCATGGACCGGCGCCGGAGTCTCCAAGACGGGAGAGCTCTGCCAGGTCGGCCGCATCCTGCTCGACGATGTCGGCGAGGAGGTGCTCGACCCGGCGATTCTCCGGCACCGCCGCTCGCTCGCGCGCGAGGGCCTGGTGGTGGCGGTGCTGCCGAGCTCACGCACCGGGCAGGGCCCGGAAGCCGGCGGGCAGCTCCACGTCTCCGGAATGCCTCTGTCGGGCGCCATCCACGATCAGCTGGTCTCCGGCCTGGCCGCCGAGCTCGCCCGAGCCGGGCCGCTGGCGCGCCGCGATCCTGATTGGCTGCGCAGTACAATGACGCGTTGGCTTCGGAGTGAGCTGCGCCGGCGTACGCGCCGCCGTCCGGTTGTGGTTGTGCTGGTGGTGGAGGTTTAGATGACCCACTGGGATGCGCTCGTGCTTGGGATCGTGCAGGGACTGACCGAGTTCTTGCCCGTGTCCTCGCGCGGGCACCTCGCTCTGGCGCAGGCGCTGATGCCGGGCTTCTCGCAACCCGGCCTGGTGTTCGACGTCGCGCTCCACCTCGGGACCGTGCTGGCGGTGGTGGCGCTCGAATGGCGCCGCATCGTCGAGGTCGTGCGGCACCGGTACCTCCTTCGCCTGACCGCACAGCTCGCGCTCGCAATGGTGGGGACTTCGATCTTCGCGCTGCCGCTGCGCCACTGGGCGGAGGATGCGGTCCGCTACCCGCTGCTCATCGCGGCGGGGTTCACGGTCACGGCGGTAGTACTGTTGGCGGTTCGCAACCGCGCCGGGCGCATCGAGGGGCGGGGCATGACGTGGGGTGCCTCGGCGGTCGTCGGCGTCGCCCAGGGGATCGTGGTGCTGCTCCCCGGGATGTCCCGTTCGGGAACGACGATCTGCGCCGGCCTCGCCTCCGGCCTGGAGCGGAAGTGGGCGGCCGACTTCTCGTTCCTGCTCTCGATCCCGGCGATCCTCGGTGCCGCCGTGGTGGAGGGCTGGACCCATCACGCGGAGCTCGCGGCGGCGCGCGGGCTGCTGGCGCTGGCGCTCATCGGGGCGCTTACGGCCGCCGTCGTCGGCCTCGCGTCGCTGATTCTTGTGCGTCGGCTCGTGCAGCGCGGCCGGCTGTACCTGTTCGCGTGGTACCTGCTGCCGCTGGCTGCGGTGACGGCGGCCCTTTCCGTGATGGGCGTCTGGTGATGGCGCGCACGCGCGAGGAGATCAGCCGCGAGATCGCCGGATACCTCCTCGGGATCATGGGCGTCCTCGTGCTGCTCGCGGTGCTGACGTACCACCCGCTCGACCCGTCGCTCTTCTCGGCGGGCAGCGACGTCGTCCACAACCTCCTCTCGTACGGCGGCGCGGCGATTGCGGGCATCCTCGTAGGTCTCTTCGGCCTGCCCGCGCTGGTTGTGCCGGCAATGATGATGGTGGTCGGCTGGCACTGGCTGCGCGGACGGAAGCTCGAGTCGCCCCGCATCCAGGGGACCGCCTGGGCGGTCGCGGTGGTCGGTGGGGATGGTGTCCTGGCGACCCTGATCGGGCGCACGTCGTACCGGGGCGGCGAACTCGAGTGGGGCGGCGAGATGGGACGGCTGGTCGCCCGCGGCCTCAACGAGTCGCTCGGGCCGATCGCGACGCTCGTGCTGTGCGCCGCGGCGCTTCTCGCGGGCGTCGTCTTCGGCTTCCGAGGTTCGTTGGTGCTGGTCTTCTCGGGATTCGGCGAGCTGATCGCCCGCAAGCGCTCGGAGATGGCTGCGCGCTGGTCCCGCGGGCGCGAGGATCGCCGGCGCGGGGAGATGCGCCGCCGGCTCCTGCGCCGTCACCAGGAGCGGCACCCGGGGGCGCCGCTGCCCCCTCTCGTGGCTCGCGAGCGGTTCGGCGAAGCCCGGTTCCGCATTCGGCGTCTGCACCAGGTGACGATCTGGGAAGAACCGAAACTAAAGAGGGCCGCGCCGGCGGAACGGCCCGCGGGCTCGGAGCGGCCGGCGGCCCGAGAAGAACCGGTGCCGCGGCCGCAACGCGCGGCGCGGCGCGTCGAATCGATGCCGGTCCAGGAGGAGTTCGACTTCCCGGAAGCGCCGATCTCGCCGCTGCCCGAGAAGACGATGTTGCTCCCGCCGCCGCCCGCTCCGGAGCTCGATCCCAGACAGCTCTCCGAGATGCGCGAGCGCGTCGAGGCCAAGTGCCAGGAGTTCCGCGTGGACGGCAGGGTGGAGGACGTGCTGCCCGGCCCGATCATCACCACCTACGAGTTCCGTCCCGCGGCGGGCGTGAAGTACGCGCAGGTCGTGCGCCTCGAGGAGGACCTCGCCCTGGGCCTCCAGGTCGAGGCGGTGCGCATCGAGCGCATCCCGGGGAAGGCGACGGTGGGGATCGAGGTTCCGAACCCGGAGCGCCAGACGATCGTTCTGAGGGAAATCGTCGAGTCCTCCAAGTTCGTCCACTCCGCCTCCCCGCTCACGCTGGCGCTCGGCAAGGACATTCACGGCCGGCCTTTCGTGGCCGACATGCAGCGCATGCCCCACCTGCTCATTGGAGGGTTCACCGGTTCGGGCAAGAGCGTCGGCATCAACGCAATGATCATGTCGATTCTGTTCAAGGCGACGCCCGAGCAGGTGCGGTTCATCCTCATCGACCCGAAACAGGTCGAGCTCGGGATGTACGAGAAGCTGCCCCACCTGCTGACGCCGATCATCTCGGACCCCAAGGAGGCTGCGAAGGCGCTGCGCTGGGCCGTCCGCCAGATGCGCGAGCGCTACTCGCTGCTGGCTGCGTGCAAGGTGCGGAACCTCACGCAGTACAACGCGCTGCTGGGCGACTCCGACATGCGTCGGATCGCCGCCGACAGCGCCGGGACCGAGGAGCTCAAACCGCTGCCGTTCATCGTGGTCATCATCGACGAGCTCGCCGATCTGATGATGACGTGCGCGAACGAGGTGGAGGACTCGATCGGACACCTGTCCCAGATGGCGCGTGCGGTCGGGATTCACCTGCTCTTCGCCACCCAGCGTCCGAGCGTCGACATCGTGACGGGCGTGATCAAGGCCAACTTCCCTTGCCGGATCGCCTACAAGGTGCGCACGCGCTTCGACTCGCGCACCATCCTCGACACCGAAGGGGCGGAGTGCCTGCTCGGCATGGGCGACATGCTCTACCTGCCCGCCGGCACGTCCCGGCCGATCCGGCTGCACGGGTGCCTGGTGCGCGAGGAGGAGATTCTCACGGTGCTCAAGCACCAGCGCCGCCTGGGCAGGCCGGAGTTCGACCCCGGCGTGCTCTCCGAACCCGAGCCGGGAACGGGGTTTACCGGCGAGGCGGAGTGGGACGACCCGATGTACGACCAGGCCGCGCGCCTCGTGGTCGGCTCGCGCAAGGCGTCGGCGTCGTACATCCAGCGCAAGCTGCGGCTCGGGTATGCGCGCTCGGCCCGGCTTCTCGATATGATGGAACAGGAAGGCGTGGTGGGGCCTTCGCAAGGCTCCCGCGGGCGGGAGGTTCTGGTGCCGCCCGATTTCTTCGGCGAAGTGGACGCGACACGGCAGGACGAAGGCGAGGAGAACCCGACCGATGATTGAGCTTTCCTGGCAGACGACGACATACCTTGTGACGGCCGTAGGTATCCTGCTCTTCCTGCTGATCGTGAGCTTCCTCTCCCGGCCGCGGGTCTTCACCCAGTACCTCCAGGCCATGACCGGGATCAGGCTCTCGGCCCGCGACGTGGCCCGCGTGTACAAGCAGCGGGGCAAGGCCGGCGTACGCGACATGTTCCTCGACTTGATCATCCGCGAGGACCTGAAGAGCGGCCCGCGCATCACCCCGGACTCGGCCCCCGACCTCGAGATCCTTGCGCCGGAGCCGAAGAGGTGAATGGCTCGCAGCGTCTCGACTCCCTGCGCGCCGCCGGAGTCGAGTTCGTTTCCGGCGTGCCGTGCTCGTACCTGAAGAGGTTCTTCGCAGGGTGCGGTGAGCTCCCGCCATCGCTGTTCCTGCCGGCGGTCCGCGAGGATCATGCCGTGGCGGCGTGCGCGGGTGCCTGGCTCGGCGGGAAACGCAGCCTGGCCGCAATGCAGAATTCCGGCCTGGGCTACTGTCTCGAGGTGTTGACCTCGCTCCATCTGATGTACGGCATGCCGCTTCCGATGATCGTCTCGGACCGCGGCGACCCCAAAGACTACGAGGAGCACAGAATCCTCGGTCAGCGCACCCGGCAGCTTCTCGATCTGTTCGAGATCCCCTGGCTCGAGGCCAGGCCCGGCATGGTGAGCGAGGAGGCGCGCTGGCTGGTCGACACCTCCGAGCGCGAGCGCAGACCCGCCGTCTTGCTGGTGGGCAAGGAGGCGGACGTATGACTCGCGCCGAGGGCGTCGCGCTCGCCCTTTCTCTGCTTGCCGACGACGACATCGTGGTCGCGGCGGACGGAGCAATCGCCCGTGAGGCGTACCGGGCCCACGATCGCGCCCGCACCTTCTACATGCTCGGCTCGATGGGTCAGGTGGCGTCGATCGCGCTCGGCCTCGCGATGACGCGGCGGGAGCGCATCGTCGCGCTCGACGGGGACGGCAACCTGCTGATGGGTCTTGGCGGCCTCGCGCTGGTGGGAGGTCTGAAGCCGCCGAACCTGTATCACCTGGTGTTCGACAACGGCTGCTACGCGACGACCGGAGGCCAGCCGGCGCTCTCGCAACAGGTCGACCTTGCGGCCGCAGCGGCCGGGGCCGGGTACCCCTGGGCGCGGCGCTGCTCCTCGGCCGGCGGCGCGCGCGAGGGGATGAAGGCCTGGCTCTCGGCGTCCGGCCCGGCGTTCCTCGATCTTGCCGTGGAGACCGCGGATCCCGCTCCCGCTCCGCGCATCCCGATGACGCCTGAACAGATGGCCGAACGGGTTCGGGATGCCCTCGGACGGACGTAGCAGCCCGACTGCGCACGGCGAGCGCAGAGGGAAGACGGAAGACGGAGGACTGAAGACGACCTCAGTCTTCCCTCTCACGTCTACCCTCTTCCCTCTAACCTCTTCCGACCCCGCTCAGTTGCGACCCGTTGCGCCGGCGGGCCTGCAAGCGTAGGCTTACGCTAGAGTTACTGAAACTGGGGGAGGCGGATGTGCCGAAGCTCGTGGTGATCGCCGACAACGTCCCGGAGGTCCGCGAGACGCTGCGCCAGAGCATCGAGCTGCTCTACCAAGATAAGGTCAGTGCCGGCGACCTCCGCGTCGACACCTACGAGGACGGCAACGGCGTCGTGTCTCTGTGCGCGCTGACCGCGCCGGACCTCGTGATCCTCGACGTGAACATGCCCGGGCTCGACGGGATCCAGACGTTCTACTGTATCCGGGAGATCTCTCGCGCCGCCGCCGCCAGGGTCGTTTTCCTGACGGGTTTCGTGGGGTCGGGCGAAGTGCGCTCGCGCATCGACCGGGCGATCGCCGACGGCGCGTGCGGCTGCCTCCCGAAACCGGCATCCTCTTCCGACATCAAGAGCCTGCTGGACACCCGCGTCTTCGCTGTTTGACAACTCGCTCCATTACTCGGACATGCTAGCCGCGCGGGCTCTTCTGCCGGTGCATGTACGCGAAGAGCTTATCGTACAGCATCATAGCGTGCTTGACCGCCTTCTTGGCGTCAGCCGGGCCGAGGAAATCCTGCACGAGCACCTCCTTGGCCTCGAGCTTCTTGTAGTCCTCGAAGAAGCGGCGCACCTCGTTCATCCGGTGAGGGGACAGCTGGCCGATGTCGGAGTACTCGCGGTATTCGGGGTCGTCCAGGTGGATGGAGATGATCTTCTCGTCGTTCTCGCCCTGGTCGAGCATGGTCATCATCCCGATCGGCCGGACGCGCAGGATCGAGAGCGGCACCACCGGCTCCTGCATCAGAACGAGCACGTCGAGGGGGTCGTGGTCGTCGCCCAGAGTCTGCGGGATGAAACCGTAGCTCGCCGGGTAGATCACCGAGGAGTACAGGATCCGGTCTACGCGGAGGAGGCCCGTCTCCTTGTCCAGTTCGTACTTGACCTTGCTACCCTTCGGGATCTCGATGACGGCCTGGAACTCGTCGGGCGCATCGGCGCCGATTTGGACGTCGTGCCACGGATGGCTCATTGTCTCTCCCTCGAGGACAGGATACCTCGTGAAGTTGCAGTGCAGGGCTGAAAGTCGAAAGTCAACAGTCAACAGTTGACAGTTGACAGTCAACAGTCCAAAGGCTCCTCCCACCCGCAAGACCCTGGACCTGCTTGCGGCTGGGTCTTCGCTTCTAACTGTCGACTGTGAACTGGGAGGGTGGGTGGGTGGAAACTGTCGGCTGGGAGGTTGGGCGGGGGAACCCCGAGGGTTGACACGCCAATCGAACCTGGGATAGCGTCGCAACGATGCATCAGGCGATCACGCGGCACCACTTCGGCTACTGGTACTGGCCCGTGAGGCGGTAGGCGGGATTCGCCACCCCGCTTGGCCGCCGGGCTCGAGCGGGGAGACAAGGTGGCAGCGAACCGACCCCTCCCCGCACCCGGCGGGGAGGTTTGAGTTCATGGAGATCGTAGCCACATTCGTTCCGTCCGCGAGAGGGCACGCCGAGTAGCTGTCCGACCCACCGGCAGGCGCAACGATGATCGAGCTCCGCGCCGATCTCCTGGACGCCGGCTGCGACCTCGCCGCGCTGATCGCCGGCTCGCCGCGGCCGGTGATCGTGACCCTGCGCTCCTGCTCGGAGGGGGGAAAGGGCTCCGACGACCCCACGGAGCGACGCCGCTTCTTCGAGCGGGCGGCGGTGCTCCCTGCTCTGCTGTTCGACCTGGAGGCGGAGCGCGACCGGGGTCTGGTGGACGCCGTGATCCCCCGCGACCGGGTCATCCTGTCGGCGCACTTCACGGGCGGCGTCCCGGCCGATCTCGAGGAACGGGCGGCGGCGATGCTTGGCGCGGGGACGCGGTTCGTGAAGATCGTCCCGACGGCCGCGCGACTCGCGGACGTCAGGGCGGTGCTCCACCTCGCACAGGCGCTCGACCGCGGAAGCCGGCGGGAGCGGCGGGCGGTGGTGTTCGCGGTCGGCGAGGTCGGCCGCGCGACGCGGCTGCTCGGACCGCTGTTCGGAGCGCCGCTCGCGTACGCCGCCTGGGCGCCGGGGCGGCACGGCGCTGCCGGGCAGTTTCTTCCCCAGGACTTCGATGCCCTCATCGGCCACCTCGGGGGCCGTCCGCGCAGGCTCTTTGCCGTCCTCGGCTCGCCGGTCGGCGGCTCGCTCTCGCCGCGCATGCACGCTGCGGCGTACCGCGCGCTCGGCCTGCCGAACGTCTTCATTCCTCTTGAGATCCGTGACGTCGAGGAGCTCGACGGGCTGCTCGTGCCCGCCGGGGAGTCCTGGCTCGCCGACCTCGGACTGGCCGCGGGCGGATTCGCGGTCACGATGCCGTGGAAGGGCGAAGCGGCTCGGCGGTGCACGCTCCTGGCTCCGAGGGCCGAGCGGGCGGGGGCGGTGAATACGGTCCTGCCTCGGGCGGACAAGGTGCTAGGGGACTGCACGGACATGGACGGGATCACCCGCGTGCTGGCCAACGAAGGCATGGAGTTGCCCGGCGTACGGGCGCTGGTGCTCGGCGCCGGCGGCGCGGCCCGCGCGGCGATTGTGGCGCTGCAGCTCGCCGGGGCAGATGTGACGGTCGCCGCTCGCGACCAGGTCCGCGGCGAGGAGGCGGCCCGAAGGCTCGGCGTCTCGGCCGGCGATATCAGGGCCGGCGAGAAGGTGTCGGTGGCGGTCAACGCCACCCCGGCCGGCGCCGACGGCTCCTCTTCGCCGTGGCTGGAGCAACTCCGGCTCCCGGAAGGGGCCGTCGTCGTTGACCTGCCGTACGGCGAGGCTCCAACCTTCCTCGAGCAGCTCGCGGGCCGCCGGGGTTGGCGCTACGTGGGCGGGAAGAACGTGCTGCTCTTCCAGGCCGTGGCACAGTTCGCGGCGATGACCGGCGCGGCGCCGCCGGTCCGGGCCATGGCGGCAGCCCTCGGCCTTGCCGATGCGGAGGAGTGATGACGGCCGGAGAACGTCCCCCGCGGGGCTACGGCGCTTGCGCGAGGTGGCAAGAACCAGTCCCGTGCGCGAGAATGGGGCGTACCCGGTGGAGGACTGGAGTGGGGGGCGGAAGCGACTGCGATCGCCTGACTGAGCGATCCTCGGGGCTGCAGGGCGGGGTCGTGCGCCTGGGCGCACGCTGGGAGGGGGACGATGAAGATCTGGCGCAGTGACGATGAGAAGGGCGACCGCTATCTGGCGCGGGTCGAGAGGCGCATGGCCGAGGTGCTTCCGCCTCAAGTCGAGGAGAAGACGCGCAGGATCGTGGCCGCGGTAGCGAAGCGGGGCGACAAGGCGCTCGTCGCCCTGGTTCGGCGCCACGACCTCAAGGGCCTGCGGGTGGGGGACTTCCGTCTCCGCGGCACGGTCGCCAGCGGCGAGGAGGTCGGCGAGGAGTTCGTCAACGCCGTCGAGCTGGCGCTCGCGAACCTCAAGGCCTACCACGAGCCGCAGATGCCCAAGGGTTTCACCCTTGAGGGGGACGGCGGCGATCTGGGAGTCAGAGTGCGGCCGATCGAGTCGCTCGGCGTGTACGTACCAGGGGGCTCAGCGGTGTACCTCTCCTCGCTGCTAATGGCGGTCGTGCCCGCTCGCATTGCCGGCGTGTCCCGGATCGCCGTGGCGACCCCGCCGAGGGCGTTCCTGGCGTCGCCGCACCTCCGCTACCTCCTCGACCGGCTCGACCTTCACGAGGTGTACCTCATGGGTGGCGCACACGCGGTTGCAGCGCTCGCCTACGGCACCGAGTCCGTGACCCCAGTGGACAAGATCGTGGGGCCGGGCGGCAGGTGGGTCGCCGCCGCGAAGCGCGCGGTTTTCGGCGTTGTCGGCGTGGACGCCGTGAGCGGCCCCTCAGAGATCGTGGTCGTGGCGGACGCCCACGCCGAGGCGGCGATCATCGCCGCCGACATGCTGGCGCAAGCCGAGCACGACCCGGATGCCCTCGCCGTCCTGGTGACGCCCTCGAAGGCGCTGGCCGAGAAGGTGGAGCGGCGGGTCTCGGCGCGACTCCGCTCGCTGCCGAGGAAGAGCGCGGCGCGGGCTGCAATCAAGAACTGGGGGGCGATCGTCCTCGTCCCGGACCTGGATGCGGCAGTCGACGCGGTCAACCGCATCGCCCCGGAGAACGTCGAGGTATTGGTCTCCGATCCGCTCCGGCTGCTCGACGGCATCGAGAAGGCGGGTGCGGTCTACCTGGGACCGTGGGCGGCGTCGGCGCTCGGGGATTACGTGGTCGGCATCAACCACTTGCTCCCGACGGCCGGGGCGGCCCGATTCGCCTCGCCCCTCGGGGTCTGGGACTTCGTGCACCGAACCGCGGTTGTGAGCGTGGCCGCCCACCGCTACCCCGCTCTGGCGCACGCCGCGGGCGTCCTGGCGCTTCAGGAGAGGCTGCCGCTGCACGAGGAGTCCCTCCGTGCGGGGAGCAGGGGCAAGGTGTGAGCGAGTCCGGCCCCGTCGTGGCGCGCACGCGACCCGTCTTGCCCGCTCCAAACGGCACCCTGGGGAGCCGCCAGTGATCCGGCCGTCGCGCGCCCGGTTCGTCGAGCTGGCCGGCCGCCACCCGTTCGTGCCGGTGGTTCGGGAGCTGACGGCCGACACCGTCACCCCGACCGGGATGCTGCTGCGCCTCGCGCGAGCCGGCCGGCACCCGTTCCTCCTGGAAAGCGTCGAGGGGGGCGAGCGCGTGGCGAGGTGGTCGTTCGCCGGCGCCGATCCCGCAAGGATCGTGGCGGTGAGGGGCTCCAAGGTCACCATCGACGGCGAAGAGGCACCGGGTGCGCCGCTCGACGTCCTGCGGGGAGAGCTCGCCTGCAAGGGCCGGGCGCCACTCGAGGATCTGCCCCCGTTCGCAGGAGGGGCCGTGGGCTGGCTCGGATACGACGCGGTGCGGCTCATCGAGCGGGTACCGGCCCACCTGCCGGATCCGCTGGGGCTGCCCGACGCCTGGTTCGCGATCTACCCGGTGATCGCGGCCCTCGACCGCGTCCGTCAGCGGCTCTTGTTGATCGCCACGGCGGGCGTCGAGGGCGGTGGTGAAGCAGCCTACGAGCGCGCCGTCGCCGCTCTGGACCGCCTGGAAGCCGTGCTGGCGGCGCCCCTCGACGAGGCCCGGCCGGCGCCCCTGCCGGTCGCCGACGCGGCCGCGCAGCCCGACGCGTCGTGGCGGGTCGCCCCCGAGGACGAGCGGTTCCTCTCCGCCGTCGTGCGGGCGCGCGAGGAGATCCGGGCCGGGGAGTGCTTCCAAATTGTGCTGTCGCGCCGCTGGTCCCGGCCGACCACGGCGTCGCCGATCGCCTTCTATAGGGCTCTCCGTATCGCAAACCCTTCCCCATACATGTTCTACATGGACGCCGGCGACGCGCAGATCCTCGGCTCCTCGCCGGAGACGCTGGCTCGCTTGCGGGGGAGCCACGCGGCCACGTGCCCGATCGCGGGCACCCGCATGCGCGGTCACACGGCGGCGGAGGACACGCGCCTGGCCGCCGAGCTTGCCGGCGACGAGAAGGAGCGCGCCGAGCACCTGATGCTGGTGGATCTGGGACGGAACGACATCGGGAAGATCTCGAAGCCGGGCAGCGTGAGGGTCGTGCGGTTCATGGACGTGGAGCGCTACTCCCAGGTCATGCACCTCGCGAGCGAGGTCGTCGGCGACCTGGAAGCCGGGCGCGACGCGCTCGACGTGCTGCTTGCATGCTTCCCCGCCGGTACGCTCACCGGCGCCCCGAAGGTGCGCGCGATGGAGCTGATCGAGCAACTCGAGGTCCTCCGCCGCGGCGTGTACGGCGGGGCGGTCGGCTACTTCGACTTCGGGGGTGACATGGACGCCTGCATCGCGATCCGGACGGCCGTCGTCGCCAAGGGTGGCCTGCACATCCAGGCGGGCGCGGGAATCGTGTTCGACTCGCTGCCGGAAAGCGAGCTCGCCGAGTGCGCGAACAAGGCGCGGGCCCTGGCTCTCGCGGCCCGCCTGGCGGAGGGGATGCAGCCGTGATCGTGCTCGTGGACAACTACGACTCGTTCACCTACAACCTCGTCCAGTATCTGCGGGAGCTGGCGGAGGGCGAAGAGGTGCGCGTGATCCGCAACGACGTCGTTGCGACGGTCGAAATCCTCGCCCTGCGACCGCGCGCCATCGTGCTGTCGCCCGGCCCCGGCGTGCCGGAGGCCGCCGGGGTGTGTGTGGAGCTGATCCGCGCCGCGGCGAACGTGCCGTTGCTCGGGGTCTGCCTCGGGCACCAGGCGCTGGCGGTGGCGTGCGGCGGCCGGGTGGTCCGCGCCCCTGAGCCGCGCCACGGCAAGACCTCCGAGGTGCACCACAGCGGCCTCGGCGTGTTCGCGGGCCTCGTGGACCCCTTCACGGCGACCCGCTATCACTCCCTCGTCGCGCAGCGGGAGTCGCTGCCGCACGATCTCGAAGTCACGGCCTGGACCGACGACGGCCTCGTCATGGGCCTCTCGCACCGCAGCCGGCCGCACTTCGGCGTGCAGTTCCACCCCGAGGCGTACCTCACGCAGGGCGGCAAGCGTCTGCTCGCCAACTTCCTCGGCCTCGCAGGAGTGAGCGCAAGGGTGGCCGCGTGATGCAAGCTCACAGCCGACAGCTGACAGCCGACAGCGGGAAGCTGCCAGCCGACAGCCGACAGCCAACAGCGGACGGCAACGACATCGGTCGCAGAGGAGGCGACCCGACTGCCCGCCGCCCGGCCCGAGCCGGCTTCAGCTGTCAGCTGTCGGCTGTGAGCTGTCGGCTGGGCGGGTGGGTGGGCCGGCGATGATCCGCGAGGTTCTGGAGAAGCTGCTCGCCGGCGAGAGCCTGCCCGCCGCGTCCACCGAGGAGTGCTTCGAGGCGCTGATGGCCGGCGACTGGTCCGAGCCCGAGCAGGCGGCGTTCCTCATCGCCCTGCGTGCAAAGGGCGAGACCGCGGGCGAGGTGGCCGCCGCCGCCCGCGTGCTGCGTTCGTTCGCCGTGGCGGTCCCGACCTCACGGACGCCCCTCATCGATACCTGCGGAACAGGGGGAGACGGCGCCCACACGATCAACATCTCGACCGGTGCGGCGCTCGTGGCGGCGGCGTGCGGCGTCGCCGTGGCCAAGCACGGGAACCGCTCGGTGTCGTCGAGGTGCGGCTCGGCGGACGTTCTGGAGGCGCTCGGGGTGCGCCTCGATCTGGAACCCGAGCAGCTCGGAGCGTTGCTCGACTCGGAGGGGTTCGCGTTCCTATTCGCTCCGAGGCTGCACCCGGCGATGCGGGCGGTGATGCCGGTGCGCCGGGTTCTCGGCGTGCGCACGGTCTTCAACCTCCTCGGGCCGCTCGCAAATCCGGCCGGGGTGAGGAGGCAGGTGGTCGGCGTCTACAGCCGCCAGGTGATGCCGGTGGTGGCAGGGGCGCTGGCGGAGCTGGGCGCCGAGCGGGCCTGGGTCGTGCACAGCGACGACGGCCTCGACGAACTATCGGTCTGCGGGCCGACGCGCGTGATCGAGGTGCGTGGCGGGGCGGTCACGGGCGAGCTGACAGTCGACCCGGAGAAGCTCGGAATTGGCAGGGCGTCCCACGCCGACCTCGCCGGGGGGGACGCTCGGGAGAACGCGCGGCGGCTGCGTGCGATCCTGGAGGGCGGGGAGCGCTCTCACGCGGCCGATGCGGTCGCCCTCAACGCCGCCGCGGCGCTTCTCGTCGCCGGTGTGGCGCCCGACCTCGCGGCCGCGCTGGCCGCCAGCCGCGCATGCCTGGCAGCGGGACGAGGCGCGACCAAGCTCGATTCGGTGATCGGCAAGATGCGGGAGCTCGCCGGATGAGGGCGCCCGGGCCGGACATCCTCGTCCAGATCACCGAGGCAGTGCTCGCCCGGCTGAGCAAGGGCCCGGCGCCGGCGCGGCTGGAGGCGCGCTCTCGCGAGGCCGCGGGGGTTCGCCGCCGGGAAGGGAGGCGGAGCCTCGCCGGGTCGCTTGCGGCGCCCGGGGTGCGGATCATTGCCGAGTGCAAGCGGCGCTCCCCGTCGAAAGGATGGCTGCGGCAGCCATTCGATGCCGTGGAGCTTGCGCGCGCCTACCAGGCCGGCGGAGCCGCGGCGATCTCGGTCGTGACCGAGCCGGATTTCTTCGCCGGCCAGCCGGGGTGGGTGCCGGCGGTGCGGCGCGCGGTGGCGCTGCCGGTCCTGCAGAAGGACTTTCTCCTTACGCCGCGCCAGCTCTTCGAGGCCGCGATCCTCGGCGCCGACGCGGTGCTCCTGATTGCCCGAATCTTGCCGGGGGCGCTGCTCGCCGAGATGGTGGCGATCGCCGAGGAGTTGGGCCTGGAGACTCTGGTCGAGGCCTACGACGAGCGCGACCTCGACCGGGTGGTCGCGCTGCCGGTGCCGCTCGTCGGCATCAACTCTCGTGGCCTCGACAGTTTCCGGGTGGACTTCGCCGCGGCGTCCAAGCTAGCGGACCGGGTCCCTCGGGACCGGATCGTCGTGATGGAGAGCGGGGTCGGCGGCCCCGACGACGTTCGCGGCGTCGCCAGGCTTGGCCTGCGGCACTTCCTCGTCGGGGAACACCTCGTGCGCTCGGCCGACCCGAGTGCGAGCCTCGCGGAGCTCGTCGCGTGCGCGTAACGGTCAAGATCTGCGGGCTCACGAACCCGGCCGACGCGCGAGCAGCCGCGGCCGAGGGCGCGGACTTCCTGGGTTTCGTGTTCTTCCCGGCATCCGGGCGTTACGTTGGCGTCTCCGCGCCGTCGTGGGTCCGCGTCCTCGAGGGAGCGCCAAAGGTCGGGGTGTTCCGCGACCAGAACGAAGCGACGGTCCGGCGCGTGCGGGACGACGCGGCCCTCGACCTCGTGCAGCTGCACGGGGGCGAGCCGCCGGAGATGTGCGAAGCGCTCGGAGGCCGTGCCCGGGTCATCAAAGCGATCTCCGTCGGCGGCGAAGTCGATTGGGGCCGAGCGGCCGAATACGCCGGCGTGGCGCGTGTGCTGTTCGACACCGCTTCGGAATTTGGGGGCGGCAGCGGCAGGCTGTTCGACTGGAGCCTGCTGGCCGGAGCGCCTG
>Ga0116107_1001233_pt1 | contig 15914 bp, 11 predicted proteins | sample June2015DPH_6_10_FD_88969 | JGI IMG/M metagenome (GOLD analysis project Ga0116107, IMG submission 88969) | Peatland microbial communities from SPRUCE experiment site at the Marcell Experimental Forest, Minnesota, USA - June2015DPH_6_100 | ecosystem: Environmental > Terrestrial > Soil > Wetlands... | reverse complement strand
TGGCGGCTTGCAAATTTATCAGGGCCGACAAGAATGTTGCCATTATCATGCTCACGGTTCGCGATTCCGAAGCGGACAAGGTAGCGGCTCTGGATGCAGGCGCGGACGACTTTGTAACAAAGCCTTTCAGCACGCCTGAATTGCTCGCCCGCATTCGCGCGGCCCTTCGCCGCGTGCCGGCGATGCAGTCGAGTCCCGAAAGGCTTCAAATCGGCTCATTAACGATCGACTTTGTCGCCCGCACCGTATCCAACGGCGGCGATGCGGTTCACTTGACTCCCAAGGAGCTTGAACTGCTTCGGTACCTGACTCAGCATCCCAACAAAACAATTTCACACAGGGAGCTGCTTCAAGCCGTGTGGGGCGCCGACTACGGCCACGAGCTTGATTATCTCCGCGTCTTCATCAAAAGCCTGCGCAAAAAAATTGAACGGAACCCGGACCAGCCCGTCTTTATAACCACGGAACCCTGGGTCGGCTACCGTTTCAACGGTTCTCCCGAATCTTCATAAAATCTCGATTTTAGAAGGCGCCGGGAGCGCCGGCGTCCCGCCGGCTCTTTTGCAGCGTAAAAAAATCGCGATTATGCACTTGACAAATGCATTTCCAGATACTAAAATAGTATCATGAAAAGCGAAAAAGACGATCTGAGCTTAATAAAAATCACCCGCAAATACGCCACCGAAGAGGCCGCGCGGAAATTCTTTGAAGGCTTGCGTTGGCCCGATGCCCCGTTCTGTCCTCATTGCGGGAATGCCGATGAAAAACGGATTCATCCCCTCACGCCGAATCCAGAGAAAAAAATTCGGAATGGTCAGTATTTCTGCAGCGATTGCAGGGAGAATTTTACGGTTACGGTTGGAACCGTGATGGAAGACAGCCATATTCCGCTCAATAAATGGCTCATCGCTTTTTACATGATGTGCGCAAGCAAAACGCAAATATCCGCTCTCCAATTGCAGCGACAACTTGAGATCGGTTCTTATCGTTCAGCACTGTTCATGTGCCATCGGATTCGGTACGCCCTCAAGGATCACACGCCCTCTGATTTGCTAACAGGCACAGTTGAGGCTGACGAAACATATATCGGAGGCAAGCGTAAGCACGTCGGGGGCGGATACAAGAAAAACAAGGTTCCCGTGGTGTCTCTGGTAGAGCGCAACGGCAGGGTTCGTTCCAACATCCTTGAGACCGTCACTGGGGATGAAATCACAAAAGTTCTGCGAAGGCATGTTGCCAAAGAAGCCACGCTCAACACCGATGAATCCCCGCTTTATGAGAAAATCGGCAGGGAATTTGCGGGGCACGATACGGTTGATCATCACATTGAGGATTACGCGCACATTGACGAATCCGGCCGTCTTGTCACCACGAACACGGCTGAGGGATTTTTTGGAAACAGCAAACGCTCGCTTGACGGCACCCATCATCACATCAGCCGAAAGCACACAGATTTATATTTCGCGGAACTGGATTACAAGTATAATACGCGTAAATTTACGGATGGTGAGCGCACGGAAGAAGCGATTTCCAAAATCGAGGGCAAGCGGCTAATGCTGCGTCAGAACGGCAGGAAGTAAATCATGCGCAAGCTCATTCCAAGAGGCACGCTGCCACGGCGCACACTCTTTGATACATTGGAGTCGGCCCCGTCGAAAAATCTTTTCTGCCTACTCTCCGACCTCACTAACGAGGCATCTGTAGAGATCTTCTTCGTCTCGCGTCTCTTAGGGCACTTGGGCTATAGTGACCGTCAAATCAAGCCAAAGCATAGCATTGAATCCCTGACGGTGGCCAAGGGGCACAAGAAGCTACATTACAAGCCCGATTATGTCCTCATGGTGAACAGGTTGCCGCGTTGCGTCATTGACGCAAAGGACCCGGGAGAAAACCTTGATGACTGGGTGGAGCAATGTTCGGGCTATTGCCTTGCGCTGAATCGGAGGCATGAAAAATCCAACCCAGTGAAATGGTTCGTCCTTACAAACGGCAACGCAACGAGGATTTACGAGTGGGACAAGGACGCCCCGATACTCTCGCTTGACTTTGCCGATTTCCAATGGGGCAATCATAAATTTGACCAGATCAAGGCACTGGTTGGAGCGAGTGTTGTTAGCCAATCCTCAGTGGAAGACGCCGGCACCAAGTCGGAAGATTTTGGTTTCACGAAACCGCCCAGTGAAAGGGCACGGCAATTGTTCTCCCTCTGCCACCGCGTCATCTGGAAATCTGAGGTTAGCGGCCCACAGCCATCGTTCATGGAGTTCGTGAAGGTGATGTTTGTGAAACTTTGGGCAGATCGCCAGTTACGCGACAATCCGGCTACCCGCCCGTATTTCGCTGGACACAGAGATAGTGTTATCCTGCCAGCGTCAGCCGTTATCTTCTCTGTGAAATGGATCGAGGCTCGTGAGGCTGAGGGCGCGGTCAACCCGATTGACACCATACTTTTTGCCAGCCTGCGAGATGAGATTGAAAAGGAAATCAGCGCGTGGCGCAAAAAAAGGATTTTCAACAAGAACGAGCGCATTGACCTGAAGCCTCAGACCGTAAAGGAAATCGTCCGTCGCCTAGAACACGTGGATATGTTCGGGATTGACGAAGACCTGAATGGCCGACTATTCGAGACGTTCCTTAGCGCCACGATGCGTGGCAAGGACTTGGGCCAATTCTTCACGCCACGCTCTGTGGTCAAGATGATGACGCGTGTTGCTAGGCTCCGCTGTACACCAGAGCGCCAAGACTGCGTTCTGGACGCGTGTTGTGGTTCTGGCGGATTTTTGATTGAAGCCTTGACGATGATGCGGAACCAAGTCCGTGCCAACGCAAGCCTTTCGGCAGACCAGCGGGAAGAACTCATTAATACCCTCTGTAATGAGTGTCTCTTTGGAATTGATGCGGGCAAGCAGCCCCCTTTGGCACGGATCGCCCGCATCAACATGTATCTACACGGCGACGGCGGTAGCCGTATTTACTACGCGGATGCGCTCGACAAGCAACTAGCTTCTCCCCATGGTGCCGATCCAGAGATTGTACAGAATGTGGGAGAGTTGCGGGAAAAATTGAATGGGGGTCTTAGATTCAACGTAGTTTTGACCAATCCGCCATTCTCGATGTCGAAGGAACTTAGGAACGAAACTGACAAAAAAATCTTAGAGGACTACGATCTAGCCAAGAAGGACAAGACGATTGTTACGCTCCGATCTTCGCTTCGCTCTAGCGTCATGTTCATCGAGAGGTACCATGACTTACTGCTATCGGGCGGCATGCTTCTGACGGTCATAGATGACACATTGCTAGCCAGTGCATCGTTTGATTTCGTGCGGGATTTTATACGCAGACGGTTTCTGATAAGGGCAATCATATCCCTTCCGGGTGATGCGTTCCGCCGCCAAGGTTCGCGGGTCAAGACTTCCGTTCTTGTGCTGGAACGAAAAGGAAACCTTGAAGACGCCCAGCCCAATTGCTACGCATATTTTTCTGAGCATCTTGGGGTTGACGACCTGACGCCGCGCGCCTCTTTAGCTGACATCCAAGCGGCACGCAGTAGAGCTGAGACCGAGGCTGACAAAATACTGAAAGGGTTTGAGGCATACCTGGAAGGGCGGAAGGGTCCCGGTTTCATCCTGAAGCCAAAACAAATATCGGATCGTCTTGATTTGAAGTATACCTCTGCCCAGATTGGCCGAATGGTTGAGACGTGGCGGTCCCAGGGGGTCGAGGTGAAGTCACTCGAAACCGTTGTGAAGCTCGCCACTGACTCGATAAATCCCGCGTCGAATCCTACTACTGAATTCAAGTTGCTAAAGGTGTCCTATGAGGGAAGGTGTCAGGTTGAGCGGGAAGCGAAGGGTGATGCCATAAAGGCACCATTGATGTGGCGTGTCAAGGCGGGGCAGATGATCTTTTCAACGATCCGTGCCACAGATGGTGCAATAGGCATTGTGCCCGAGGAGATGAATGGGAGCCTCGTGTCGGATACCAGCTATGCCGTATTTGATCTGATTTCTGGTAACGACCTTCGGGACATGGCATACCTCTGGGCAGTCCTTCGTTCTCACGAGCTACGCGCAGACATGCAGTCTCTATCGCCCGGTTCTGGTAGGTACACGACATATTGGCCGGAAGTTGGCCGCATCTGTCTCCCTTGGTTAGAAGAGTCGAAACGCAGGGAGATAGGAGCCGCTCTGCTCGTGGCTTGGGAGAAGGAGAGGCAGGCACCTAGGGACCTCCAGGCAGCCTTGTCACAATTAGACTCCTTAGAAGTGGAATCAGATGCCAGCAGGATGCGATGGAAGGTTTCCAAGGCTCCGACATAGGACCCTATAGGCAGACGCCCAACTTTTTTTGGGCAAATCGTAAGGACGTGTACCGATGAAGAAGCATGTAAAACAGAAGACCAATGAAATGAGAATGAAAGCATCGGAATTTGAAAAGATGATGCGTCAGGCGCTAAGTGTTGCTCCAGAGCAGCGGAAGCGATCCGCAAAGCGCAAGAAGTAAAGGTAAGGGTTGCCTGCCAAATGAAATCTTCTTTCACTTATTCGCATTTGTCAAGTGCATAATCGCGAAAAAAATGCACCGATTCTTCGAAAGGATTCGCGGCATTCATAGCCCATTGAAAGAGCCGGCAAGACGCCGGCGCTCCCGGCCAGGGCCGAGGTAAAATCTTCATAAAATATTCACAAAATCCACCTGACTTCTTCATGGGTTCTCCACGGTTTCTTCAGGCCGGGTGGCGTATGCTCTTTTTGGAGCGTGAAGCGCGTATGGCAACTACAACCGGAGTGGAAAAGCCGATCGGGACAGACAACGTGGAAGCGGAAGCGCAAGGCATTGGCCCTGAGCCTGAAACAGCTGTCTACGTGATATTCACATCCATCGATTGGACGCTTAAAGCACTGGAAAAGGCCCGCGAAATAGCCAGACTCGTTGGAGCCCCCATTGTGGTAGTAGCGGTTCAGGTTGTTCCTTTCCCCTTGCCGCTGGACAGGCCACCCGTCCCGATGGAATTCGTCATCAGACGTTTTGAGGAGAAGGCTGACGAATTTCCGGAGGGGACCAAAATCTCCGCCTATCTCTGTCGGGATCCGATAGTGGCTTTGAAACGCGTTCTGAACCGCAACTGCCCCGTCATTATGGGCGTCAGGAAAAAAATCTGGCCAACCCGCGACAAAAGACTGGCGCTGAAGCTCAGACGCGCGGGCTATCAAGTAATCATGGTTGAAACGGAGTAGTCGCTATGCTCGACATTTTTTATATCGCCATAGGATGCGCATTTCTTGTCGCCTGCTGGGCTTTCACCAAAGCCTGCGACAAGCTGTAGGAGGCAAAATGGACTACGTGATTGCGGGCATTGTGTCGCTCGGTCTGTTTATCTATCTGGTTTACGCGCTGCTCCGTCCGGAGCGATTCTGAGAGGAAGCGATGACAAGCATCGGCATTTTGCAGATTGCTGTTTTCTTTGGGTTGATATTTGTATTCACGAAGCCGCTCGGGGCCTACATGGCAAACGTCTTCGAGGGCCGGCGAACTTTTTTGCATCCGGTCCTGCGGCCGCTCGAGGTTCTCACGTACAAGCTGATTGGAGTGCGTGAGGACGCCGAGCAGCGCTGGACCAGGTACACGGCATCGCTGCTCAGCTACAGCATCTTCGGATTTGTGCTTGTGTACCTGCTGCAGCGGGCACAAGGGTTTTTGCCGTTCAACCCCCAGCATTTCAATGCGAGCAATGTCCATCCCGATCTGGCCTTCAACACGGCCGCGAGCTTTGTCACAAATACAAATTGGCAATCCTACGGCGGCGAGTCCACTCTGAGTTATTTTGCGCAAATGGCCGCTTTGGCGGTTCAGAACTTCGCCTCGGCAGCCGCGGGGATTGCGATTGCCATTGCGGTTGTACGAGGTTTCGCGCGGCATGAAGCCAAGACTCTCGGTAATTTCTGGGTCGATGTCACTCGCTCATTCATCTATGTGCTGCTTCCGATTTCAATTATCGGCGCTCTCTTTCTGTGTTCGCAGGGAGTGATTCAGAATCTGAAGCCCTACACATCTGTGACGACAATTGAAGGCGCAAAACAGACGATCGCGCAGGGCCCCGTAGCATCCCAGGAAGTAATTAAGGAACTCGGCACAAACGGCGGAGGATTTTTCAACGCCAATTCTGCGCACCCTTTCGAAAATCCGACGCCTCTGGCCAATCTGTTTGAGATGTTCCTCCTTCTAGTGATTGCTTCTGCTTTGACTTACACTTTCGGACGGATGGTCGGGGATACCCGCCAGGGATGGGCCTTGTTTGCGGCGTTTATGGTGATGGCATTGATTGGTGTGTTCGTCTGTTATGGGTTCGAGCAGGCCGGCAACCCCATTCTTGCTCACCTTGGGATTCAGACCGCCGCAACGCCCGGTCAGGCCGGCGGCAACATGGAAGGAAAGGAAGTCAGATTCGGAGTCGTCAACTCCACTTTATGGGCCAACGTTACGACCGATACCAGTTGCGGCGCCGTCAATTCCATGCATGACAGTTTCACGCCCATTGCCGGGCTGGTACCGATGGTCAACATGATGACCGATATCGTGATCTTCGGGGGCGCTGGTGCGGGCCTGTACGGAATCCTTATTTATTGCATCATCGCGGTTTTTATCGCCGGCTTAATGGTGGGCCGAACGCCTGAATATATCGGGAAAAAACTCGAACAGAAAGAGGTCAAGATGGCGATGCTGGCGATCATCGCCACATCGGCCAGCATTCTGATCTTCAGCGCGATCAGTTCGCACATCAATTTCCCGGCCAACGGCTACTGGAATCCGCCCGGCGCCGCTATTGCGAACCTCAATAATAACGGTCCGCACGGCTTGAGCGAGATTCTGTATGCCTATACCAGTGCGACAGGAAACAACGGAAGCGCTTTCGCGGGACTTAACACAAACACGCCCTGGTGGAACCTGACGATGGGCCTGGCCATGTTGATCGGGCGTTTTATATTCTTAATCCCGATCCTCGCCGCCGCGGGCAGCCTGGCCGCAAAAAAGAAAGTGCCGTTCACAAGCGGCACATTCCCGACGCATGGTCCACTTTTTGTCGGCCTTCTCGTCGGCACCGTCATCATTGTCGCCGCCCTGACCTATTTCCCGGCTGTTTCGCTTGGACCGATCGTAGAACATTACCTGATGCATAGCGGCAAACTCTTTTCCCTGGTTGTGATGCCGCTCTGGAGTTAAGCCATGCCAACGTTAACCAAAATGTCGAGACCACCTGAAGACCTTACGCCCCAAGCGGATACGACATCGCTCCTTCCAAAGAAACTGGTGCGGGCCCGCCCGCTATTTGATCCCGAAATCGTCGGGATGGCGTGTCGTGCATCATTCGGGAAACTAAATCCGCTCACCCTGATGAAAAACCCTGTGATGTTCGTCGTCGAAGTGGGCGCGGCCCTCACGACGGTGTTCCTGATTCGGGACATATTGACCGGCATGGGCGGAATTGGTTTCTCCTTGCAGATCGCGCTCTGGCTCTGGTTTACGGTCCTGTTCGCTAATTTCGCCGAGGCGATGGCCGAAGCGCGCGGAAAAGCTCAAGCGGATAGCCTGCGCAAGACGAAAACAGATGCAGTCGCAAAGCGATTAAACTCGGCCGGCAAAGTCGAACAGGTTTCAGCGTCCATGCTGCGGGCCAGTGACATGGTAGTTTGTGAAACGGGCGATCTGATTCCCGGGGACGGCGAAGTCATTGACGGAATTGCGACCGTCGACGAATCAGTGATCACCGGAGAGAGCGCGCCGGTGATTCGCGAGTCCGGCGGCGACCGCAGCGCCGTGACCGGCGGCACCAAGGTGCTCTCCGACCAGATCAAAATCCGGATCACCTCCAATCCTGGCGAGACGTTCCTCGATCGCATGATCGCTCTTGTCGAGGGAGCCCAACGCCAGAAGACTCCGAACGAGATCGCACTCAACATCCTGATCGCAGGCTTGACATTGATTTTTCTGCTGGCGGTCGTCACGCTGCAGCCGTATGCCGCATTCAGCGTAATTCAAGCGAAGATGGGCGTTGTTCCGAGCGTGGCCGTTCTGGTCTCTTTGCTCGTCTGCTTGATCCCGACGACCATCGGCGGATTGCTGTCCGCGATCGGGATCGCGGGGATGGATCGCGTCATGCAGCACAACGTGCTGGCAATGAGCGGCAAAGCGGTTGAAGCTGCCGGTGACGTGAATTCGTTATTGTTGGACAAGACCGGCACGATCACATTGGGCAATCGGCAGGCTGTTGAATTCCTGACCATCAACGGCGTGACCGAAGGACAGCTGGCCGACGCGGCTCAATTGTCGAGCCTGGCCGACGAGACGCCGGAAGGCCGTTCGATTGTAATCCTTGCCAAGGAGAAATACGGCTTGAGAGGCCGTCACATTCCGGAAGGGGATGCCAAATTTATCCCTTTTTCGGCCTACACGCGGATGAGTGGGGTCGACTTTGAAGGCCGGGAACTTCGAAAGGGCGCCACGGATGCGATATGCAAATTCGTTCTCGAGCGTGGCGGCGAGGTGCCCGGTTATTTCCAGGAGATGAGCGACCGCATTTCACGGAACGGCGGCACACCACTGGCCGTTGCCGACGGGAGCAGGCTGCTGGGCGCTATCCACTTAAAAGACATTGTGAAGGGTGGGATGAAGGAGCGGATCGCTCAACTTCGTCGCATGGGAATCCGAAGCGTCATGATTACGGGCGACAATCCCCTTACGGCGGCCGCAATTGCCGGCGAGGCCGGGGTTGACGATTTCCTCGCCCAGGCTACGCCGAAGGACAAGCTGGAATACATCAAGAAAGAACAGGCCGAAGGACGGCTCGTCGCAATGACCGGTGACGGAACCAACGATGCGCCGGCGCTGGCTCAAGCCGACGTTGGTGTGGCGATGAACAGCGGCACCATGGCTGCAAAAGAAGCAGGCAACATGGTGGACCTGGACAGCAATCCCACCAAGCTCATCGAGGTCGTGGCGATCGGCAAACAGTTGCTGATCACGCGCGGCGCCCTGACCACTTTTTCGATCGCGAATGATGTAGCCAAGTATTTTGCGATCATCCCAGCAATGTTCATGGCAACTTACCCCTCCCTGGGCAAGCTCAATATCATGGGATTGCATACACCTCAAAGCGCCGTGCTCGCGGCTGTAATCTTCAACGCTTTGATCATCATCGCGCTGGTCCCGCTCGCATTGCGCGGCGTGAAATACCGGCCGGTCGGCGCCGCGAGCCTTTTGCGGCGCAATCTGCTGATTTACGGCATCGGCGGGATCGTTGCGCCGTTCCCGGGCATCTGGGCCATCGATCGATTGCTCGCGCTTTTTAATCTCGCGTAGGAGAAACCAAGATGTGGACGCAAATTTGGACCGGGCTTCGAATCAACATTTTTCTGACAATCCTTGCAGGCGTGATATACCCGCTCGCACTGACCGGCATCTGCCAGGTTTTTTTTTCCCGTCAGGCGAACGGAAGTCTTGTGATGCAAGGCGACAAGGTAATCGGCTCGGAACTGATCGGTCAGAATTTCGCTAAGCCGGAATATTTTCATCCCCGCCCTTCGGCGGCAGGCAATGACGGCTATGATGCATCCTCTTCCGGCGGGTCGAATCTGGGCCCGACCAGCGCCAAGCTGATTCTGGGGACGACAAAGGTGGACGACAAGAAAAAAGAAGTGGTCGATTTCGACGGCATCAGTCTGCGAATTGTCCACTACTGCCTGGAGAACGGCATTCCTTACGAATCATCAGTGCCCCTCGACCAGTTCAAGGATTCCAGCGGCAACCTTGATGATGTGAAGCTGATCAAGGCGTTCAATGACGACAAGGCTCCGCTGACTTTCAAATCGAAGGCGCCGATTGCTGCGGATGCTGTGACGGGCTCGGGCTCGGGCCTTGATCCGCACATCAGTCCTGCAAATGCCGCGGCACAAGCCGCCCGGGTTGCCAGATCTCGCGGTATTTCTTTGGACCAGGTAAATCAGTTGATCGCACAGTCTACTGAACCTCCGTCATTGGGAATCCTCGGAGATCCGCGTGTAAACGTTTTGCGGCTGAACCTTGCTCTCGATCAGCATTTCCGGAGTACGTCGGCGGCGGGACTGCGCCGCTGAGCCGGCTTATCCCCCCATCCGGCACTTTGAGCCATCACGAAAACCTTTGCTATCTTAAGGAAATTATGCGAATTCACTTTCCGAAGAACCTCGTTGTGATTTGTCTCTGCCTGGGGTTAGCCTCTATTTGCGCTGCCCAGAATGCTCCCCCGACGCAAACACCGGACCAACAGAATCCGGTTGGCCAAGCCACTCCACCTCCAGCCCCGACCCCGCTTCCCACTCCCTCTATTACTGGACCGCTCAAGGCCGCCCCACCAAACACATTCGATGCCGGACCGTTCGGCAAACTCAACATAAACGGCATCGTCAGCGGCATGGGCCTGTGGCAAGGAAATTACTTTCCCGGAGATGAGCCAACACAGGCGGCTTTGAGTAATGGCCAGATCTTTCTTCAAAAAACTACCGGCTGGTGGCAGTTTTATGTGGAGGCGGGCGCTTACAATATCCCGGCTCTGGGAACGCCATTCCTCTCCACCGAAAAAGCAATGACCGACCTTTACGGTCCCGTCCCGGAGGCTTTCCTGAAGTTGGTGCCTGGGAAAAATACTTCCATTCTAATGGGCGCACTGCCTACGCTGATGGGCGCCGAGTACACGTTCACCTTCGAAAACATGAACATTGAGCGGGGCCTTTTGTGGAACCAGGAAAACGCCATTAATCGCGGAATCCAGGTCAATCAAAGCCTGGGCAAGTTCACAGCCTCTCTGAGTTGGAATGACGGCTTCTATTCCAACCGCTACTCATGGCTGAGCGGTTCCTTAACCTATGCCAACGGTCCGCACAGTTTGGCGTTCGTAGGGATGGGAAACCTGGGACAAACGGCGTTTCAAACTCTGGCCACACCCGTTCAAAACAATAGCAGTATGTATGCCGTGATCTACACGTACACCAAGGGAGCCTGGATCATTCAACCCTACTATCAATACAGTTCTGTCCCCGCCAACGGGAAGATTGGCATCGTGAAAGGAAACACGACCCAAGCCGGTGCAATCCTGGTGAGTTACAGTTTCAAACACGGCTTCTCGCTCCCGGTGCGCTGGGAATACATCGCGAGCACGGGGAGCGCCAACGATCCAGCTGTCGTCAATCTGATGTATGGACCGGGGAGCAAGGGCACGTCAATTACGATGACACCCACCTTTCAGTATGGAGACTTCTTCGTTAGAGGAGACCTTTCCTACACGCATCTAAGCGACATCACGCCGGGCTTGGCTTTTGGTCAAGGGGGAAACCTCAAAAGCCAGTCCCGAGCCGTGGCTGAATTCGGCTTCATTTTCTAAGCTAATGAATCTTCTTACCGCCTTTGGGCTCTTTGCTGTAACGGCAATGCTCGTCTTTTATGCGCTGGAAAAGCGCAGTCCATGGTTTGTGCTCGCCTTTGCTTTTGCCTGTGCGTTGGGCTCGGTTTACGGGTTTCTTCAAGGAGCCTGGCCCTTCGGGCTTATCGAAGCCATTTGGTCACTCGTGGCTGTTCGGCGCTGGTGGCGAACTAAAAAAACCAGACCTTCTGGAAAAAATTGATTCTTGGGTCCATTGTGCTGGGGCGCTATAATTTGGCGCCATGAGCCGCGAAATGCACCGAAAAACGCCCGATGAACTGCTTCGCGACCTGCAGGTCGAGGAAACAAGTTCCAAAGGACGCCTGAAGATTTTTCTCGGGTACGCGTCCGGAGTCGGAAAATCGTTCCGCATGCTCGATGAGGCTCGGCGTCGCCGGGAAAGAGGGCAGGACGTCATCGTTGGCGCAGTTCAACCGAAGGTATCGCCCGAAGTCCAGAAGCTGTTGGACAAACTGGAAGTTGTGCCACTCAGGAAATACGCATCCGGATCGGCAATGAATCTGGAAGCGATCCTCAGGCGCCGCCCTGCTGTTTGTTTGATCGATGGTCTTGCTTTTAACAATCCTCCGGGATTCCGTAATTCGACTCGATGGCAGGATGCCAGAGAGCTGGTGAATGCCGGAATCAAGGTCATTGGATCGATAAACATCCAATATGTCGAAGAGCTGAGAGAACAAGTCGAAGTACTGACCGGGAAACATGTGACCGAAACCGTGCCGACGTCTTTCATAACAAGCGCCGACGAAATCGAGATTGTTGATGCTCCTCCTGAAGAATCGATCGACCGGTCGCCCGAGCAGAAATCTGATGCGGAAGGAAGGCAGGCACCGTACACAGCGCTGCGCGAAATAGCTTTAGTCCTGGCAGCGAATGTCGTCGATCATCAGCTCAACGATTATTTGGAGAAGCATGGAATACAACAGCATTTCGGCACGCAGGAACGTATTCTTGTATGCATAACGCCTCGAGCGAATGCACAGGATATGATCGATACCGCCAAAGCCATCGCGGACAGATTCCATGGCGAGCTGATCGTTGCCTATGTAAGGCAGCCGGAAATTTCGGCGGCAGACAATGCGGCGCTCGAAGAAAAGCTGGACATGGCAAGGTCGGCCGGAGCCCTGATCGAGATATTGGAAGGAGAAGATCCGGTCGATGCAATTGTCGATTTCGCCAGGCTGCGCGGCATCACCCAACTGTTCATCGGGCATACCCAAACCTTGAGAAGATGGCCCTGGGGCGATCCGGTGGGCAAACTGATACGCCGGTCGCGGGGCATGGACGTGCGCATCTTCCCTCAATAACGTACGATGGACATGACGGAAACCGATCGCGGAAAGCTGAAGCTGTACATGGGCTATGCCGCAGGTGTGGGCAAAACTTATCATATGCTCGAAGACGGACAGAATTTGAAATCTCAAGGAGTGGATGTCGTGATCGGCTATTTTGAGTCGCACGGCCGGAAAGACACCATTGCAAAGACGGAAGGACTGGAGATGATGCCGCGGGCGAAGATACTGTATCGCGGCTCGGTTTTCGAGGAAATGGATACCGATGCAATTCTGGCAAGGCATCCTCAGGTATGCCTTGTGGACGAATTTGCCCACACCAATGTTCCAGGCTCCTCCCGCACAAAACGATGGGAGGATATCGAAGCGCTGAGAAATGCCGGGATCGATATTGTGACAACGATGAACGTTCAACACCTGGAGAGCTTGAACGATCAGGTATGGGAGATCGCCGGGATCCGGGTGCGGGAGACAATTCCCGATTGGGTGGTCCAGCAGGCCGATGAGGTCGTCATTGTCGACCTGTCGCCGCGCGCCCTGATCCACAGGCTGGAGCGCGGCGTCATCTATGACCGCGAAAAGGTGGACCGCGCTCTGCAGAATTTCTTCAAAGAATCAACGTTGGTTGCACTGCGTGAATTGGCGCTGCGCGAGACCGCCCACGAACTGGAACATCGGGTCAAAGGAGAGGAGGGGGGAAAGGCGCCCGAACAACCGGATCAACAGCAGACCCGGCAGCACAAAATCCTTCTGCTGGTGACCTCCGACCCGAAGACCGCAATACTGATTCGCCGCGCAAAGCGTGTTAGCGATTTTCTCGGATCTGAGTGCTTTGCCGTCGCCGTACTGCCTTCAGGGAATTTAAGCTCGTTGCCCGAAACGGATCGGGAGGCGATCGAAAAACACCTGAACTTTGCGCGCAACATGCAGATCGAGACCCGGGTTCTCGAGGGAAATGAGGTGGCTCAAACGCTGGTGGAGTTTGCCAGGATGAATCAGATCACCCAGATTTTTCTCACCCGTAGCCGGGACCGATCCTTCCTGCCAGTTTGGTCCGGCGGCCTGCCGCAGAAGATTGTCCGCCTTGCACGGGACATGCAGATCGTCATCGTTTCCGCGCGCGAGCCCATGGAATGAACAATACAATTTATTTTTGATCGCGACGCCGCAATCGCTACCGCTACCGAAAATCGGCCTTACGAGCGATTCATCAACCAAAGACCGCTGGCGATTGCGATCACGATACTGATTCCGATTCCGATTGAGGGCCGGGTCCCATCTCTCGAGACTTCCCGTTTGGCTGTTTGGCGGCGCTGGAGGTTTCTTCCTGTAATTCACCAATGATCTGCTTGGACTCGTCGGATTTCAGAGCCGATTCCAGCCTGCGCAAAGCGATTCGGACTACATCCCGATGATGAAGCATGTGCCCAAGTCCTCTGTCCGACAAATCCAGCCACAGCTTGTGAAGCAGTTCCATATCTTCCGGCCAAAGCCTGGGCGGGTGAGGCCCCAAGTTAAAGAACATCTGTTTCCCAGTGTTCTCATCGAGGATTTCAAGGGACAGCTGCGGCCGGGGCGGGGAGAGTCGTTCCCAGGCGTCGCCAAATGCCTTTGCCTGTTCGGATGGATTCAGTTTCGCGGAGAGTCCCATCACGACGAGATGCGATTTCAGCTGTTGTGCGACCTCAACAACAGCCCGGTTGTATTCTCTTCCAGGCACGACAAGGAGTTCCACGTGCTTGCCTGCCTTCTCCGCGATGGTAACTACCCTTGTAAACAGCTCTGCGATAATGTCGGTGAAGATCTGGTCCGATTGAAGTTCGAACCCACCCGATCCATATCCCGATACTCGCTTCACAGTCAGAACCACGACATCCAGTTTCCGGGTGTCGACCCGTTCCAGCGCTCTTTTCAGATGGCCCAGCTCGTGAGGATTCCGAACCGCGACCAGGACATTGCCCGGACGCACTTTCGTGGAGTCCTGCGAAATTATCTCCTGGGTGTCGAGTCGGAATTTTTCCAGTTCATGGGAATGGCCTGATCTTTTTCGATTGTAGTGCTCTGACAGGGTGAAGATGGTGAAAATACAGAGAGTGAAGGAGAGGCCCCAGATCGTCGCGATTTTTTTTGTGAAGAGGTTGATAATTGCTATCGCAAAGAGCACCACTGTGATCAGCGCCAAGCCCAACGGAATTTCTTTTCCCGCAATGCGGAAATTCAGAGGCACTTTCCATGCGGGCGGCTCCGGCTGCTTATAGCGCAGAACCAGAACCGACAGCCCTTTCATGGCAAAACTCCAGACGATTCCGAAGGCGTAGGCATCGCCCAGCAGCTGAATGTTGCCTCTGGTCAAAACGATCGTCGTGATCTGCAGTGCCACGATCATTGAAATAATTCTCGCCGTAGTTCCAAATTTCTTATGAGGAAGCCGGAACCAGTCCGGGAGGACTCCATCTTCTGCAACCCGATTGAGGACTCCATTCGAGCCGACGATCGCGGTGTTTACAGCTCCGGCTAAAATGATCGTTCCAACGACCACCACAAATGCATGAAACAAAAGCCTCAAAGGGAGGGGCCCGACAACGTTCATGGCCAGTCCGCCGATCAGATTGTCCAGATACACGTGAACACGGTCGTGATCCGGAATGAGCATGACCGCAAAGAAGGAAACCAGGGAGGTGAATACCAGGCTGTAGATAAAGATTATGAATCCGGCGCGCTCCAGATTCTTCAGCTTAGGAGAGGCAATCTCGCGGTTGACCTGGGCCAGACTTTCCTCTCCGCTCATGGCCAGCACCGAATGACCGAGGCCGATCAATATGGCGATGACACTGACTTGAGTCCAGGCAGAGCCCTTGAGCCAGCCCACGGCATCGTCCGTAAAGTGGATGTTCGCCAGCGTGGGAAGGGGGACGGGATGGAAGCCTCGCTGAAGCACGGTCACAATGCACCATACAATCAGAATTACGACCATCACAGTCGTGAGCTGCATGATCCTCAGCGCTTTTTGACTCGATTCCTGGATTCCAATAATGTTCTTGCGCCAGAAGTACAGAGTCACGACAATCGTAAAGAAGGCCGCAAAATACGGAGCGTTGACCTTTGCGCCCGGAGAATGAAGCAGATCGGCGGTCTCATTGATTAACCCGGCG
>Ga0116107_1001223_pt1 | contig 16039 bp, 10 predicted proteins | sample June2015DPH_6_10_FD_88969 | JGI IMG/M metagenome (GOLD analysis project Ga0116107, IMG submission 88969) | Peatland microbial communities from SPRUCE experiment site at the Marcell Experimental Forest, Minnesota, USA - June2015DPH_6_100 | ecosystem: Environmental > Terrestrial > Soil > Wetlands... | reverse complement strand
TTATGTTAAAGATTTTCCGTAAAAGAGAAGGAGAAAAAGGTTTTACGTTGATTGAGTTGATGATCGTTATCGCGATTATCGGTATTTTGGCGGCTATCGCCATTCCACAGTTTATTCAGTACAGAAAACGAGGCTATGTTGCCGCTATCAATGCTGATGCCAAAAACGCCTACACAGCGGCCAATGCGTATATGGTAGATAATCCTACCGCCTTAGTTACAACGATAGGTCAACTACAGGCTGGCGGTTTCACAGCTTCATCTGGTGTAACGACCACTATTGCAATGCCTGCTGATCAAGCTGACTTTACACTTACTTCAACAAACGCTTCGGTAGGTTTGACAAACTCTACAGCCACGTATGCCGTTGCTAATGGTATCTTGACAGTTACACCTGCGGGACCGAATTGATATTTTAGCAGGTAAAAATAAAAAAGGGCGCAAACTTTTGCGCCCTTTTTTTATGTCCCGATCATTTCCCAATCCTGTGATTATTTGGTGCAGGCATTGTTAAACTTACTAATGAAAATATAATGATGATGTGTTACAGTCATCGGGCAGTTAAACAATATTCTAAAAAATGGGCGAGGTTGGCCGAAAAACCCCCTTAACATTATTTAAAGGTAAAATATTGAAAATTTCTAAATCAGGAATTATTGTTGCATTTATCACTATAATAATTGGGATTTTTTTCTTGTATGGCACCTGGGGGGCCTATTTAGAATATAAGCGGGTGAATGAATATGCCGGCTATGCCACCGGCCACGTGACAAACAAACATTTTTCCCAGGGTGCCGACGGTAACAGTATGTATTATCTGGACTACTGGTTTTTACTTCCCGGTGGCGGTAAAATAAAGTCAACCAGTAATTTATTGCAGCAACAATGGGAGGCTTTAAAAATAGATGATACTCTTGAAATAAGATATGACCTGTCCAATCCTAATCGTAACATACCAAAGTATGGCGGAAGCCTATCGCTGGTTTATGTTTTTCTTGTTTTCGTTCTTGGCGTCGTTTTTCTGGTCTTCGGTATAATGCGTTTGATTAGCAGTTTCAAGATGACGTACAATAAAACGAGTTAAGAAACCGTCATCATCAGGAATTGATGTGTATTAGCATTCAACTAATAAGGCTGAGAAAAAGACAAGCGGAGGGAAGAAAATACACTCTGGAGATGTTTCGACAATAAATTCCCATTAAAAAAAATAATATGATAAATTTTATAACCTATGACCTGCATTTTACAAAAAGGCATGCGTCAATATTGGCCGTTTTAGTCATGGTTGCATTAGTCCTTTTTGTTTATTGGCCGGTGCAGAGCTACGATTTTACTAATTATGACGATTCGGGGTATGTTACATCAAATGATCTTGTTCATGCAGGGTTTACATGTAATAGTTTCATAGAAGCATTCAGTAAAAATTATCTCGGGAATTGGCATCCTTTAACCATGTTATCGCATATGCTGGATTGGCAGTTATATGGGAGCCATGCGGGTGGCCACCACTGGACGAATGTAATCATTCATATATTCAATACAGTTTTATTGTTTTTACTATTAAGAACACTTACCGGGGCAATGTGGAGGAGCGCTTTTGTTGCTGCCCTGTTTGCCATTCATCCGATTAATGTGGAATCTGTGGTCTGGATATCGGAACGGAAGAATGTCTTGAGTACTTTTTTCTGGATAGGAACCATGTTGTTTTATGTCCGGTATGTGAAGTCTCCCAATTGGAAAAGATATTTACCTGTATTGATTTGTTTTGCTTTAGGTTTGATGTCGAAACCCATGCTGGTGACCTTGCCGTTTGCTTTGTTGCTTCTTGATTACTGGCCGCTGGGTCGTATGAAAATAGAACAACTAAACGAAGATCAAACAACAAAAACCACAAAGGTTACGCTAAAAAAGAAAAAAATACTTTTTTTAGTCATAGAAAAAATCCCTTTAATTGTTTTATCTGCATTTTTCAGTTATTTGACTTTATTCATTCAAAAAAATGAGGGTGCTGTGTTAAGCCTGCATTCTTTTCCTTTATTATACCGCCTGGGTAACGCTGTCATTTCCTATGAACTGTATATCAGGAAAATGTTCTGGCCTTTTGATCTGGCGGTGTTCTATCCATTAAATTATAATATATCTTTATGGCAGGTTATTTTTCCCGCTCTATTGTTGATCGTTATTACTGTTTTCGTGAGCGTTTATTTTCGTAAATCACCTTATTTACTCATGGGCTGGCTCTGGTATTTGGGTACGCTGGTTCCCGTGATTGGAATTGTTCAGGTTGGCGATCAGGCTATGGCTGACCGCTATGCCTATGTTCCTTTTGTCGGATTATTTATCATGCTGACATGGGGAGCGTTTGCTATAATAAAAAAACATTTTTCTTCAAGAATTATCTTAATAATTCCATTATTAATTATTACAGGTCTGACGATTGTCGCTCACCGGCAGGTTAAATACTGGCAAAATACATTCACTCTATTTTCTCACGCTCTTGATGTTACACAGAATAATTTCTTAGCACATAGTAGTGTGGCCGGTCAATTGCTTATGCAGAACAAGGTTAATGAAGCAATGCTTCATTGTGAGAAAGCTCTGTTGTTAAATCCGCGTCATTACAATACATTGGTGCGAATAGCCAGAGCATACAGTATGCGAGGTGAAAAAGATAAGGCCATTGATGCTTTGCAGCAGGCGATACAGGTTCAACCCAGATACGCCAAAGCCTATGATGACCTTTATGTGATTCTTGTGCAAATGGGCAGGATTAAAGAGGCGTTGCAGGAATATAGAAAAGCTGCCGACATCAACAAGGATAATCCTGATATTCATTATAATTTCGGGAATGCTTTAGCCATGCACGGTGATTATGACGAAGCAATTGTGCAGTTCAAAAAGGTAATACAATTAAGACCTCTCGACGCTGTCGTCTACAATAATATAGGTGTGATTTTAATGCTTTTAGATAATAAGGATGCAGCCATCAGTTATCTCAAAGAAGCTGTAAAGATTAATCCTGATTATGCCAATGCGCATTATGAATTATCGATTGTCTTGAAGCAGAAAGACATGGTTGAAGAAGCTGATTATCATTTCAAAGAGGCTATACGTATTGATCCGGCATATAAGAATAAAAAATAATGAAAAAAATAATATCGAAAGCGCTGCCAAATTGAATCTGAAGATTATTGGAGTTCCGATTCGTTATCGGGAGCGAACATAGGGGAAAAAGAACATTTAAGCGAAAGTATGGATGATTATTAATGTGGATGGCTTTTCTTGCTTTTAAAAAAATCAAATTTGTAAGAGTGACCTGTTAAGTTCGTCCATGTAAGTTCATCCTTAACGGTGAAATTATCTTGGAGGAATTAACCCGTAAACAGCATAGAAGTTATCATTATAAATAATTTCTGTTGCCCTGCTCATTTGCTTGAGGAATCGATTTATTGTTTCCGGAGGATAATTATCGTGCAGGTATTTAAGATACAAATCCATGCGCACAAGCAGATAGGTGCAGCCAAGAGAATGGAGATATTTTTGAAAATATCCTTCTTCGTGAGAGTTTTCAACGAGGCCGCTAACGTCACCTATTCCGTAAGAGATACCTTCAGAATATATCCGATCCAGATAATATCCGCGCCCGGCAAGAAAAACTAATCTGATTTTGGCATTTGCAGGAGTGTGTGTATTGATAAATTTAATGGCTGGATAACTACTATTATGACGTGCAATAAACTCATCTCTGGATTCTTTGCCCAAAACATAATTCATGGGGCGAATAGTCTGATAATAATTTTTAATATAAAAGACATTCTTGCTCATCATAACAATAAAAAAAGAAAAGACTAAGACCGCTAAAACTTTTCCGAAGCGATTGGAGAGGCTCATTGTCCAGTTCCAGATATTTATTAAGCCCATAACTGTCAGGATGGATAGAACAGGGATGACAGACAATGTATAGCGTACTATTTGGTCCATAGAAAAAGCTTTTTGTTCAAGAAAGAAGACCATTAAAATAAAGAAAATCGTAAAATAAATAAATAGAAGCTTATCTCGATAAAATGATTTGTTCATCAATGCAAAAGGAGATAGAATTATTAAAATAGGATTCAAGACACCGTCGAAATAGCGAGTAGAGTTATCTTGTCCCTGAAAAAAAATACGAATAGGAATCAATAGGGTTTCCCAAAAATTTTCTCCATATAACATTTCCCGAATTTGAAAAAAACCTGTGTGATTATCTCCGGAAACCATGGAGAGGGCGCCTTTTTCAATGGTGGCGCTACTTGTGTTGAAGATGCCTTTAAATAGAGGATATAAAGGATTGCCTGTAAGAATTATGTTTTTGATAAGCCATGGAGAAAATACAAAAAGAGAAATAAGAAAGAAGATTATCCCATGAGTAATAGCTTTCCATTGCCGTCCCGTATCTCTGGAATAGACATAAACGATTATCAGCGATAGAAAAAACCAGGTAATCAAAGCATTATATTTTGTCCCCAATGCAAGGCCCATGGCAAAAGATGAAAGAAAAAGCCATTTAAATTCTTTATACTTGCCATCACGATAGCGAATAAACGCCAGAATGCTGGCTGTTGTAAAAAAAGCCAAACCAAGATCAACATAGGCTTGTGTAGACAAACGGAATACAATCGGTGTGCTTAGAAAAACAAGAATGCCCAAAAGGCCTGCGATGCGGCCTATCTTATTATTTAAGTAATGATAAATGAGTAACGCTGTTCCGATGCCAAAACCCATATGGATGAAATTGGCAATGAAATCCTTATTAAAGTAAAGGGGAATGAGATAAAGTAAATCGACATTCATCGGGTAGTATGAGAAATCCGCCCATTTAACTTCATAGAACGCACCGTGTTTAAGCCAAAGCTTGGGAATAGCTAAATGATGAATAAGAGCATCGCGGGCTATCGGAGGAGTCAAATTTAATATGAATTCAATGGCTAATAGTATTAAGATGGCTGTACAAATAATAGCTGTAAAGAGATTATAGGATACGCGATTCTTGTTTATAGCCATGTACTGGAAACACTCCCGGATGGAATAGGTTTACTCATGGAAATGATCATGGATATTGTTCATTGTGTCCCAAACAATACGTTAAAACACAAGGAATATATTTTTTATTAAAAAATTGCTTACATGTTGAATAAAGTTTAACAAAATTATAAATATATGTCAATGTCATCCTGAAATATATTGTCATCATCAAAACAGTTTTTCACTGTCGGCAGGTGATGATCCGATAATCTTTTCCGGAGATTATTTTTCTTGACTTTGAAGTTTTATTGTTCTAGGTTGTCTTGACCGTTGGTCATATATTGACCGCAGTTTTAAAGTGTGTTCACATTTTCAGAGAGAAGAAGGTTGCTGTGGGACTCCTGGAACGTAGAGGAAAAGAAAAAGATAGCCGCAAAAAACTAATTCTCAAATCAGCGCGCACGTTATTCTTTAAAAAAAGTTTTAATAAAGTTACTGTTGATGAAATAGCCAAATGCTCCGAGTTGGGAAAAGGGTCAATTTATCTTTATTTTAATAGTAAAGAAGAAATTTATGCCCAGATTCTGCTAAATGATATTGATAATTTCAATAAGCAAGTTTCCGTGTTATTTGACAAAAAAAATACGGCGGCCGGTTTGCTGGTAGAATTTTCCTGCATCTATGTTGATTTTTTTCTCAATGATAGTGAATTGTTTAGAATACTGATGACCTACATGTTGCAACCGGCTAAAATGAATTTAACTGATAAACTTAATTCTCAAATTCTCGGCGCAAATACCAGGTCAATTAATTCAATTGGTAAAATATTACAGTTGGGGATATTGTCAAAAGAATTCCCCGCTGATATTAATTTGAAACAGAATCAGAACGCAATCTGGGGCTTGCTCAATGGAATAATCTCTCTGTATATTTTTTCAGGGGCGCAGATGAAACGAAGGGAAAGAATTTATTCTACAATAAAATTAGCATTGGAGGTATTCATCAAGGGCTTAAAAAAAGTATGATGAGTATTTATGAATTTTTATAGTCAGCCAATAGTTTAAAGCAAAAAAAGGCAAAGGAGGAAAGTCATGTCATTTGAGATTAAAAAAGCTGCTGTTTTAGGCGCGGGAGTTATGGGTGCGAATATCGCAGCCCATTTAACTAATGCCGGCATTGAGTGTTATTTGCTGGATATCATCCCTTTCGAACTTACTGATGATGATAAGAAGAAAGGACTAACGGAGAAGAGCCCGGCCTGGCGAAATCGGTTTGCTGCAAACGGGTTAGCCGGAGCCACTAAATCGAAGCCGGCGAGTTTTTATTCCAAGAAAAATGCGTCAATGGTCACAATCGGTAACTTTGAAGACAATTTAGGATTATTAGCCAATTGCGACTGGGTATGTGAAGTGGTTGTCGAAAACCTGAAAATCAAACAGGAGCTTTTTGCCAAGGTTGAGAAGGTAGTTAAACCGACGTGTATCGTTTCCACGAACACTTCCGGTCTTCCTATTAAAGACATCTCCGCCAAATTCGGCAAGGATTTGAAAAAACATTTTCTGGGGACCCATTTCTTTAATCCCCCCCGGTACATGAAGTTAATGGAAATCATTCCCGGTGCGGATACGGACAAGGAAGTCGTTGCTTACATGACAAAGTTCAGCGAGGAAGTTCTTGGTAAAGGTGTTGTTGTATGCAAGGACGTTCCCAACTTCATTGGCAATCGCGTCGGTGTATATGATCTGTGCAATGCCGGTAAAGTAATGGTTGAAAAGGGTATGAGAATTGAAGAAATTGACGCTATCGTCGGCAGCGCAGTAGGCCGCCCCGGCACCGCCATCTTCGGGACCATGGATCTGGTCGGTCTTGATATCGGTGTTCATGTCAGCAAGAATCTCTATGAAGCCGTTCCCAACGATGAGTGCCGTGATTCATTCCTTCCCGCTCCTTTTGTGGAAAAAATGATGGCCAACAAATGGTTGGGCAACAAAACCAAGGGTGGTTACTACAAGAAAGTTAAGGACGAAAAAGGCAAGAACGTCAAGTATGCTATTGACTGGAAGACCATGGAGTATGCCGTAGCCCAGAAGCCGAAGTTCGCTTCTATTTCCGAAGCCAAGAAGAAAACCGATGAAGGTGTCGCCGTCACAATGAAGATCGCCTTCAACGGCGAAGATGCAGCGGGCGATTACCTTCGTGAATATATGTGCAACAACTTCATCTACGCCGCGAACCGCATTCCCGAAATATGCGATACCATCGTTGAGATAGACAATGCCATGAAGTGGGGCTACAACCATCAACTCGGTCCCTTTGAATCATGGGATGCCGTCGGTGTTAAGGAAGCCGTCGAAGTCATGAAGAAACTCGGCAAGAAAGTTCCCGCCAAGATCGAGGAAATGCTGGCCAAGAAATGCACATCCTTCTACAAGAAAGAAAAAGACGGCAGCAAGTCCTACTATGATTTTGACAAGAAGGGATATGTAAAACTGAAAGAGAATCCCAAGATCATCATTCTGCCCGAGCTCAAAGAAAGAAAGAAAATTGTTAAAGAAAATGCGGCCGCTACACTTGTCGACATTGGTGACGGTGTTGCTTGTCTGGAATTCCATACCAAGATGAATTCTATTAGTGCCGATATGGTTCAGATGATATCGGAGAGCTGCGATATCGTGAATAAGGACTTTACGGGAATGGTTGTCGCCAATCATGATCCGCGTATGTTCTCTGCCGGCGCCGACATCTTCGGTGTTTTATGTGCCATCAGTGAAAAACAATGGGATAACTTGGAGAAAATGGTCGCCGGATTGCAGAATGCCTTAATGAAGATGAAATATCTGCCCAAGCCTGTTGTCACGGCTCCGGCCGGTATGGCTCTGGGCGGCGGCTGCGAAATCGCAATGCACGGCGACTATTGTCTGGCCAACGGTGAGACTTATATGGGTCTGGTTGAAGTTGGTGTCGGCGTTCTGCCTGCCGGCGGCGGCTGCAAGGAACTTTTGGTTCGTCTGACCGAAGGCATTCCTGCCGGTTGCGTGGAAGGCGGTATGAATTTGCAGTATCACATAGGCAAAGCTTTTGAAAATATCGCTACGGCGAAAGTTGCCACAAGCGCGCAGGAAGCCCAGGAATTAGGTTACATCCGCAAGACATGCGCTATTAACATGAGCAGAGATATGCAGATTTACGAAGCCAAACAAATCGTTCTGGGTCTGTCCAAGTTCTACAAACCGCCTAAGCCCGCTTTGATTCCTGTTATGGGTGAGAATTTCCGCGGCCTGGTTGAAGGCATCATCATGAATATGTATTACGGTAAATACATTTCCGATTACGATTTGTTTGTGTCGCGAAAGATAGCCCATGTTCTCTCCGGCGGCGACTGTCCCGAAGGCACCTATGTGACGGAACAGGATATTCTGGATCTGGAAAGAGAAGCTTTCATGAGCCTCTGCGGTCAACAGAAGACGGTCGACAGGATATCGGCTATGCTGAGCACCGGCAAGCCCCTGCGTAACTAAAATAAAGGATATGCTCGGAGGTTTGCGGTCTGAAACCTTAAGCCTCCGGCATTTAACATAACAAAATCCTGTAAGGAGGAATGATATTATGAGTGAAGCTGTTATTATTGAAGCCGTAAGAAGTCCAGGCGGCCGTTATAAAAGAGGTGGTCTTGCCGCAACAAGGTCGGATGCCTATGGTATCCAGGTAGTCAAAGGCCTGGTAGCGAGAGTTCCGGAAGTAGATCCTGCGGACATTGATGATTTGATCGTTGGCTGTGCGTTTCCGGAAGCCGAACAGGGCATGATTTTGGGACGAACTCTTGCTATGGGAGCCGGCCTGCCTATCACTGTTTCCGGTATGACTGTAAACCGTTTTTGCTCGGCCGGTCTTCAGGCCATTGCCGATGCCACAGCTAAAATCCGCGCGGGCTGGTCGGACGTCATTATTGCCGGCGGTTGTGAAACTATGAGCCATATTCCCATGGGCGGAACCGCCATGCGTCCGAATCCGGATTGGAAATTTGACGGCAGTATGCCCAATGTTTGGATCAACATGGGCAATACAGCTGAAAATATAGCCGCAGATTATAATATTTCCCGTGAAGATATGGATAAAATGGGTGTGGAAAGCAATCGCCGTGCTCATGAAGCCATTAAAGCCGGAGTATTCAAGGATGAGATTATTCCGATCCAGGCATTCAAATACAAGGTTAAAAACGGCAAGCGTATTCGTGAAACGGTTACTTTTGACACGGATGATGGTGTAAGATGGCCTGTCAGCCTTCAGGATATGGCTAAATTGAAATCACCCTTCAGGTTGGGAGGAAATTGTACCGCGGCTAACTCTTCGCAGATGACCGACGGTGCCGCTTTCTCTATGCTGATGTCAGCAGAAAAGGCGAAAGCCTTGAAACTGAAACCTGTCGCCAAAATGACACATTATGCGGTTGCCGGCTGTAGAGCGGAAGAAATGGGTGTCGGTCCTGCTTACGCAATTCCGAAAGTATTGAAAATGGCCGGTTTGACGCACAAAGACATCGATGTTTTTGAAATCAACGAAGCCTTTGCGTCACAGGCGATTTATTCCTGCCGCGTGATTGGTATCGAAGACCGTTATTGGGCAGGTGACATCAACCCCAATGGTGGCGCGATTGCCCTGGGTCATCCTCTGGGATGCACCGGTGCCAAATTGACGGCTCAGCTGCTTCATGAGTTGAAACGACGAAAGGCAAAACGCGGTATCGTATCAATGTGTATCGGCGGCGGTATGGGAGCAGCCGGCATTTATGAAATGATTGACTAAGCAAATTGTTCCTTCTAGCGTCAAGCTTTAACCCTATACGATCCCTTCGCCATCCTCTTTATCGGGGATGGCGGGGGGATTGATCTCAAAATTATTTTACCGGCTAAATCCTTTTTTCAATCAAAGATGATATTAAATCGTTCTTCTCATTCGGCCCCGTTATCTTTTTTAATGTAACCCGGCATAATTAATAAAAGAAAGAGATAGAGTATGTGAAAACAGGTTTTATCCAATTTTAACCGGAATTCGGAAAAGCTTAGACAACCATAGAAAAGGCGTTATCAGTGATTGAAAAGGCCGATGCGGAGTTGATCATTTCTTGTGATTGAACAAAAGAAACTTTTTCCCTTGAAATAGATAATACTTTAAGTTATAGCACACGTCACTTGGGCGGTTAACTCAGCGGGAGAGTGCTACCTTCACACGGTAGAAGTCACTGGTTCAATCCCAGTACCGCCTACCATGAATATCAAGGGGTTGCGGATTATGCCGCGCCCCTTTTATTTATTCATGATAAAATTACGACAAATTATCTGATGTCCAAACCTCCTTACTAACACCATGTAATCCATTGATCCGGGCTCGACCCCAAAAGGTTCATATTGAAGAGAGAATAGATGGCTCTCTCCTTATCATCAGCAAGGGCAGATCTCTAAAATACAAAGAAATAATCGAAAGACCAAAACAGATCGTGAATGCGAAGAAGGATATGAGAACATATAACCGGCCCCTTAAACCATTAAAAGATCACCCATGGAAACAAAGGTGGAAAACCTGGAGGACAACGCCAACTGTTTTATGAGAACGATATTGATAACTACATTTTTTCTTTTAATAGGACATTCCTATTTTGGTAAAAATAGGACATTTCTAAATTGGCTGGACAACAATAAATATTTCATTGACATATAAGTTCTAATTTTTTATACTTTAACCATGAATAACCAATATGTTATCAAACAAGCGGTCTTTTTTTCATCGGTTAAAAACGGACCTGCAATTCTTCCGGGGTGGCGCCTCTGATGGCCGCCGTAGAAGTGAGACATCAAAGAGTTGTGGTTGAGACTGACCGCTACAGGGTAGAGGGTGACATAACGTTGCCTCTGGAGGGTTATCGCAGCCATCTTTCCGACTACCTGAACCGTCAGGATCAAGAGTTTCTCATGCTCGCGAATGCCGAACTGAACGCTCTTGACGGATCCGGACGTGACTGGAGCACCCCCGTTCTAATGCTTGCAAGGCGTCATATCCACCTGGTTGTTCCGGCTAATCGTGAGGATGAATAGGATCATCCCTTAAAGTTCTGGGAATGCCATTATCATCATTAAATTCCCTCATATATTTTGATAAATATTTTTTAAGACATAAAATTACTCCTCATATACTCGCCATGGAAAAAGAAGTTCTTATTAATTCTAAAAAACGGCAGATACTTAAGAAACAGACCATCCGAAGTTCGAAACTTATGCGGCAACGAATTATTAATACCATTTCTAAATTAAAGATGATATTGCCTTAAGCAAGGTTCCGGGCAACGGGACGTACGATATACGTGTTTAAGGAGCTGACAACGATACTAACAAAAAATAGCATTTTGATTCAGGATTGATATAACTACATTTCATAAGGAGTTTAAAATGAATATAAAGGATTTGTTTGATTTAAAAGGCAAGGTTGCCGTCGTGACAGGCGGCGGAAGAGGCATTGGTAAATTTATGGCTACCGGTCTGGCTGAAGCCGGTTCTAATGTTGTGATTGCTTCACGCAAGCTGGAGAACCTGGAAAAAGAAGCGCAGGAACTCGAATCGCTTGGTGTCAAGGCTCTGGCGGTTAAGTGCGATTTGGCCAAGAAGGAAGATATTGAAAATCTGGTCAAGGCTACCATGGATAAATTCGGCACGATTGATATATTAGTCAACAATGCCGGATTTACCTGGGGCGCACCCACGCTGGATTTCCCGCTGGATAAATGGGAAAAGGTATTCGACATCAATATCAGGGGTGTCTGGATTTTATCTCAGTTGGTTGCCCGGATCATGAAGGAAAAAGGCGGAGGCAAGATCATCAATGTTTCTTCGATCTACGGTTCGCGCGGTTCCAATGAAGAAGAGCATCCGGCCGTGGCCTATAATCCTTCAAAGTTCGCAGTGGAGGGTTTAACCAAGACGCTCGCTGCTAAATTAGCCCGGTACAAGATTTATGTAAACTGTATAGCGCCTGGATTTTTCAAAACCGATATGATGGCTCATTTGTTCAAGCCGGAAATGAAACCAATCCTTGATTTGACTGTTAACGCGATTCCGCTCAAGATGTATGGAGAAGAAGACGATATAAAGGGACTGGCTGTCTTTTTGGCATCCAGGGCTTCCAATTACGTTACCGGCGGTATTTTTCCCGTGGATGGTGGATTATCAGCGTCATAAAAACTAATACTGAGCCGCGCAGCCTTTGGCTAACTTTATTGGCAGCGTTGCTGGCGTCCTCAAGACGTATCAGTAATACGCCTGCCCAAGCCTCCGCATTGCCGAAGTTGATCCTTTGACTGCAACCTGGCCCAAAAGACGTATGAACAAACAGGATACTTTCTGTATACTCAAATGGTGAGGAAAGAGGTATCCTGTTTGCGTTTTCTTACATGAGGGATTTAGGAGATATGGTCATGAAGTATGTAACGATCAGTGCAGTTAAGATGGTTTGCCCCCGAACTCAGCATAAGAGAAATGTATTGTTAAATCTATGGCTTGTAGTTGAAACTGGGAGCGCCAGCATTTTTTTTGAAGTGCTGTTTCACTGATTTAGCATGTATTTAATTCCGGTTGACTTTGTTTCCGGATGTTCTATAATTTAATATAATTGTTTTCAGGAGCAACTGAGATAACTGAGATAGACGAGGAATCTCCAGGAAAAAGGAGAAAGGAGTTTTGACTATGATTAGGAACGGCGTAAAAGATTGTCTGCTTTTTATAATTGTTCTCCTTTTGATTCTTCTGTCAATTAATGTCCGGGCGGATGACCAATACTCCGCAACCCCGCCATTATTTACTGATCAGGAACTTGATAACCTCTTCGCGTCGATTGCCCTCTATCCTGATCCTTTGTTGGCCCAGATACTGCCGGCTTCTACGTATCCGCAGGAAATTGCCGACGCGTATGACTGGCTAACCAACGGCGGGGCAATCTCAGAAATTGATATGCAGAATTGGGACGACTCCGTCAAGGCAATTGCCCACTATCCGGATATTATGAAGATGATGACGGAGTATGGGGATTGGACCGCTGATATGGGAGATGCTTTTCTTAATCAGCCGGAAGATGTAACCGGGGCCATCCAGAGGCTCAGATGGAAGGCCAGAAACGCCGGCAATCTGGAAAGTAACAATTGGCAGACTATAATAATTGTGGGAGATTATATTGAGATCATTCCTGCCCAGCCACAGTATGTCAACGTTCCGTCTTATGATCCTTCAGCTGTCTATGCTCAGGGATGGGATCCTGACGAAGCGCCTTTCATTACGTTTGGACCCGGTCTGATAATCGGAGATTGGTTGATCATGGACTTTGACTGGGGTCACCACCATGTTATTTATCATGGCTGGAATCGCCCCGGTTGGGTAAATCACGCAAGACCTTATGTCCATATGAGAAATGAAACGATTAACAAAAACAAACCTTTTATAAATACTAATTGGAAGCACAATACGTCGCACGGCAATCCTGAAAGCTTCCGGGTGGCTCACCCCGGTGTCAGTACCGGCGCGGGTATGAAGTCGCGGATGACCGAAATCAGAGGGAGGTCTGTAAAAACAGCGCCGGCCATGTCTTTGCCAAAGGTTTTCGGTTCTTCAAAATTGGCGACGCCTCCTCAGGAACTCAAGAAACAACCGGTCATAACGATTCCGAATGTCAATCAACGGCCGGAACAACAAGCTTCCGGTGTCGGCAGGCAAACTCAGCAAACCAGTCCTGCCCGCGGGATTGTCCGGTCTCCCAGAACACCATCGGTCACCTTTGGCGGTTACAGAGGAGCAAGCGAAGCTGCGGGACAGAGTCTCCGCGGCCAGACCAGTCGCCAGAGCAGCGAAAGGGCGCCTTCTTCTTTTACTCCCCCTGCCCCACAGAGAAGCGCGCCTTCTTCTTTTACTCCCCCTGCTGCACAAAGAAGCGCTCCTGAAAGGGGAGGCGGCTCTGGAGGCAATGCTCCGGCGGCCAGGGGAAATGCCGGAGATAAATCGCACCGGTAATACAGACTTTATTTTCTGATAACTCGGAATAAATGAGTAAGGAAAGGAAGGAAAATATGATAAAGACAATTCGGCAAAATTCAGTACTTCATTCATTGCGTAGAACGATTTTTATTGCTGCGCTTCTTGTCATAGTGATGTTGATTTTTACATGGAATATGCCGGCAGTCGCCGCACCGTTACAGAAACTATTCTTATCCCCCGAAGATGCCGTAAAAGCGCTTACTGAGGCTGTCAAGGCAAATGACAAGATTATGCTGGATCAGATATTCGGGCCAACTGGAAAAGACCTTCGTTCGGGCGATGAAGTGCAGGATGCTGTCGAATTTGTTGAATTTGCCAAACACCTTGATGAGAAAAGCGATCTTGTAAGAGAAAATGATTCTAAAGTGATCCTTCACATCGGCAAAGAGAATTGGCCGTTTCCCGTTCCGATAGCAAAATATAATGATAAATGGTTCTTTGATACCGAAGCGGGTAAAGAAGAGACCCTGAATCGCCGCATCGGGGAAGATGAACTTACGGCAATACTGGTCTGCCGCGTCTACGTGAAGGCGCAGCGCGAGTATGTGCTTAAGGACTGGGATGGCGACGGCATATTTGCGTATGCGCAGAAACTACGGAGCGATCCCGGCAAAAGAAATGGTCTTTTCTGGAGATCCAGGCCGGGCCAGGAAAGGAGTCCCCTTGGTGAGCTGGTGGCACAAGCGTGGCATGAGGGCTACAAGAAGAATAGGGCAGCTTTCAAGGAATCCGAACCATCGCCTTTTCATGGCTATTATTTCAAGATACTGACAGGACAGGGAAAGAAAGTGCCGGGGGGCAGCTATAATTACATCGTAAATGGCAACATGGTTGGAGGATTTGCTTTGGTGGCGTTTCCCTCGAACTGGGGCAAATCGGGGGTGATGACTTTTATTGTCAATCAACAGGGAAAGGTTTACCAGAAGAATCTCGGCCCAGACACGGTAAAAACAGCTCAGAAGATGAAATTGTACAATCCCGATAAAACATGGACGCTGGTTAAAGAATAAAATAGCTGGTATCCCTTGTTAGATTTATCTTGCAGGGTTGCCCGGTATCTATGTCAAGAAGTCTTTTATACGCGTATATTTTTCAATCAAATCAGACAAAAGCTTAATTTTCTCCGTATCGTCTTTTTTGAGCAGAGCTTCCATATCGTCAATAGTCTTGGCGGTTATGAAGGTGTCCATGTTTACAAGAAGGATAGGTATGCCTTTCTCTTTAGCTCTGGAAATGATATGATGATGGGGAACGATATCGTTGGTGAGTATAATACCGATGGTGTCCCGTTCCATGGCTGCAAGTATCATGTCGCTCCTTTCGCCGCCAGTTATCATCAATTGATTTTCCCTGTTTACGCACTGCCTGGTAAAAAGCGGATCATTATTCGTGCAGGTATCAGACGGTGCGCCGATGATTATGCTCTTAACAACTTTTTTAAGGTGTTCTTCACCGGTAAGCACTCTGGCGAAGAGCTTTTCCGCCAGAAAATCAAGCGTAAAGTAGGTTAATTGCGCTTCATAAGGGATAACGCCGATAATATTAATGCCCATCTCCTTTATACTCGGTGCAAAGAAATTCTCAAATGCTTCAACATCGGTCACCTTGTTGATGATAACGCCTCCGAAATCGGCATCTATTATCTTCATATATTTTTCAATGAATTTGATATCGTCAATAATGGAATCGTTGTCGCCGCTCACGACAATTACGAGCGTGCCGTCAATATATTTTGCAATGGATACCGGATCAAGATTGACGTACGCTCCGCACGAAAAGTCTTTTCCGCCTTCAATAAGAAGCACATCGTTTTTGCCTCCGATATTTGTTACGATATCGGAAAGAGCTGTCTTTATACCTTCCTGATCGTACATGTATCTTAGTTTGGAATGGTCAAAGCCGAGCGTAATCTTCTCATAGTGGCCCTCCAATTCGCCTTCGCGCTCAAGCAGGCTGACCATTAAACTCGCG
>Ga0116107_1001218_pt1 | contig 16083 bp, 17 predicted proteins | sample June2015DPH_6_10_FD_88969 | JGI IMG/M metagenome (GOLD analysis project Ga0116107, IMG submission 88969) | Peatland microbial communities from SPRUCE experiment site at the Marcell Experimental Forest, Minnesota, USA - June2015DPH_6_100 | ecosystem: Environmental > Terrestrial > Soil > Wetlands... | reverse complement strand
GCGCCCCGTGTAACCTTGACAACTTTACCTTTAAGAATATTGCGGGCACTAATTTTCATAAAGTGAACCTCCTGAAAAATGTTACGGTTTAATAATATAAGACAATTATACTCTTATTTAGAAAAAAAGCAAACCAAAAGAGGTTTAGGTTGATGCTGCATTCCAGGTAAGGCCAAAAAACACCCCGTCAAAGAACGATTTCGTGCAACATAATCTTTCATAAAATCAATCAAGAATAAACTTAAAAATCTATATAAGATTAACAATTTAGATATAAAATAAATAGATAATACAAGCTCAAGGGTTATTGGAAGCTTGGGCATATTTTCAATTCCAATATAGATCATGGAACTATTGGTCATGCCATCAATGGCACCAGGCACCAACCCTATCAACTGGAAGGAAAAATAAATGATACCAATTAAACCAGACTTCGTAAAACCGGCACCGGAAGAAATACTCCAACAGGTGGCGGAAAGAATACGGCAACGGAATATCGAGGTAGTTATTGTCAATAATGGAGCAGAAGCGCGACAGGAGGCACTGGCGCGGATTCCCCAGGGTGCGGAAGTCCACTCAGGCAAGTCGAAAACACTCCAGGAAGCCGGTATATTCGATGCGATCATGGATCCAAATCAATATCACGCCATCCGCCACCAAATCCTAAAAATGGATCGTAAGACCCAGGGTCAGGAAATTCGAAAATTAATGGCTGCCCCCGATTTCATGCTGGGTAGTGTTAATGCAATCACGCAGGCTGGCATCCTGGTAGTTGCCTCCGCAACCGCCAGCCAGATCGGCCCTTACGCCAATACCGCTGGCAAGCTGATCCTGGTGGTGGGCAGTCAAAAGATCGTGCCTGACCTCGAAACAGCCTTCAAGCGCATCCGTGACCACGTCCAGCCGTGGGAAGAGGAGCAGGTGCGGAAAACCGCCAATATTGGGACATTTGTTGGTAAAATTCTAATCATCGAGCGCGAGTGGATCAAAGACCGGACGACAGTGATTCTGGTCAGGGAACCGATAGGGATCTAAGTGTGATGAAAAATACATTCTAACCGGAGATAAACAGAGATAAACGGTCTATCTGTAGCGAAAAAGCGTTTTCATCCCCGTTCATCTTTGACAAAGATGGCTAAGAAATAAAACTACCCGGAAGAAAAAATGGAACAGCTCATCGCCAGACTGGTTCCCCTATGGAAGGATCCACAAGATTATCTCGCTATCGCCATGACCATCCAGGCGCTGGATACACATTATGATCTTTACAAGAAATTGGTCAGGGAGCCGGGAGTAGCTGAAATCATCGAGCAAATGGCCGGCAGGTTGGCACAAAACTTTAATAGATTATCCGACCTTAATGGGAAAAGGATTTTGGATATTGCCTGCGGCTCGAACACCAGCAAAATGCCTGGATCAATTTACGTAAACACACCATTTGGCGAAATAACTCTGGGCAGCAGACGGGGGTATACCTCCCTCTTCGAACCATGGTTCTGCCGCATGCTGTTCCATCTGGGTGCCAATCCGGTTGGGGTGGATTTTGGTGACCTTGAGCAAGAAGTCTTCGAACACCATCAGGTTGATCTGGGGAAACCCCGTGCTTTGAGTTTTTTTACCAGACATTCGTTTTATGCCATCCAGGACAGTCGACTGTTCGGTTCGCCGGAATTCACGGCGCAATTTCCGGAGCAGAGCGATCGCCTGAAGGTGGCGCAAGAGATCGTGCGGCAGGAGAAGAGGTTATTAAAAAAAGGGGGGATCATTATCCATTCGGATGCGATGGAATTGATTAAATAATATGAAACTGACCCTCTTTGGCGCGACTGGCGGAACCGGAAGGTACCTTATGGAACAAGCGCTGGCTGCCGGCAACGAAGTGGTCGCTTACGTTCGCAGCCCGGCCAAGATTTCCACCAGCCAGACAGGCCTGACGATTGTCCAGGGGGAATTAACTGACTTAGCCGCCCTTGGGCGCGCCATCTACGGAGCGGATGCGGTCACCAGCGTGCTGGGGCCGCGCCCGGGCGAAGATCTGCACAATCAACCGTTGACGCATGGGATGCAGGCCATCCTCGCAGCTATGCATTCCAATGATGTGCGGCGTTTGGTCATTTCATCCACCCCGAGCGCGGCTGACCCCAACGACCTGCCGGATCTTCAATTCAAACTGCTGGTTGCAATCATCAGAACCATCATGCGGCCGGCATACGAAGAAATCGTGTCGGTTGCCCGGACAGTGCGGGCTAGCGAGCTGGATTGGACAATCGTGCGTGTTTCATTACTCAACAACCAGGCCGGGACGGGCAGGATCAGGGCGGGTTACCTGGGTAGGCGCCAGGTGGGGACAAAGCTTTCACGCGCCGACCTGGCGCGGTTCATGCTCGGGCAGGTGCAGGATAACGCCTGGCTGAGACAGGCCCCCGCCATCAGCAATTAACGACAACTATCGAACCAAATTTTCATAAACAGTGTTAATATTCAGATACTTCAAGCCGAATGGGTATATCATTGCCAACATTCTAATAAAAGGAGATCATCATGGCTTCGTCAGAAACTATCATTCGCGAATTATTGGATACGGCTGAAATAAAAATCAATGGCTCCCAACCCTGGGACCTGAAGGTGCACGATGCCCGCCTGTATGAGCGCGTCCTGCGCGATTCATCGCTGGGCCTGGGGGAAGCTTATGTGGAAGGTTGGTGGGATTGTGAATCGATTGATGGGTTCATTTTCCGGGTGCTAAAGGAGCACCTGGATGATAAAGTAAAGAATAACCTGAGGCTGGCCTTCCAGGTGGTGAGAGCCAAGCTGTTCAACCGGCAGTCTTCTGCCAGAGCGTATGAGGTGGGCAAAAAACATTATGACCTGGGCAATGAACTGTATACGGCCATGCTGGATAAACGGCTCAATTACACCTGTGGTTATTGGAAGAACGCCAGCAACCTGGACGAGGCCCAGGAGGCCAAGCTGGAACTGGTTTGCAAGAAGATCGGCATTCATCCGGGCATGCGCATCCTGGAATTGGGCTGCGGCTGGGGCAGCTTTGCAAAATATGCAGCCGAGAAACACGGTGCATCCATCTTGGGCGTGACTGTTTCAAAAGAACAGGTGGCGCTGGGGATGGAGCTTTGCAAAGGCTTGCCGGTGGAACTGCGGCTGCAGGATTACCGGGAAGTGACCGGTACGTTCGACGCGGTGATCTCCATCGGGGTGATGGAGCATGTGGGCTACAAGAATTATGGTGAATATATGCGGGTGGTGGACCGGTGCTTGAAGAAGGACGGCATTGCTTTCGTCCACACGATTGGTGGCAATCAAAGTTCCACCACGGGCGAACCCTGGACCGACAAATATATCTTCCCTAATGGTCTGCTTCCCTCCATGGCTCAATTGAGCAAGGCGATGGAAGAGAAATTTGTCATGGAAGATTGGCAAAATATCGGCCCCAATTATGATCCAACGCTGATGGCCTGGCATGCCAATTTCGAAAAAGCCTGGCCGGATCTGAAGAAGAACTATGACGACCGGTTTTACCGCATGTGGCGCTATTACCTGCTCTCCAGCGCAGGTGCTTTCAGGGCGCGCAACCAGCAACTCTGGCAAATGGTTTTCACCCGGCAGGGAACACCGCAGCCGGACTGCCGGTTCTCATAGAAGGGTTTGCCAACCCTCCAATTGTCATTGGGAGGAACGTAATGCGCGACGAAGCAATCTCCAGGAACTGGGAAGATCCTCGTTAATTGGGGATTGCTTCGACGGAAGAACGTCGTTTCGAAATGACAACTCTGGGACGGTTATATACAATGTTAATAAGACCATTATGATCAAAACGGATGTGCTTATCATTGGTGGCGGACCTGCGGGATCGGCCTGTGCCAGGCTGCTGAAGCAGAACCATGTTCGCAGCATTGTGCTGGATAAAGTCAAATCCCCGCGCTTCAAACCCTGCGCCGGCTGGGTAACCCCGCAGGTGCTGCGATGGGTGGGTATGGATATGGATAGTTATCCACACGGGTTGACCGAATTTACCAGCTTCGATATTTCGATCAATGGCTTCCAATTCAAATTACCGACCCACCAATATTCCATCCGCCGGTTTGAGTTTGATGACTGGCTGCTCCAGATGGCCGAATCCGAAGTTTATTTACACGAGGTGCTTGAAATCCGGCAGGAAGCCGGGGAATTCATAGTTGACGATTGTTATTCTGCCAATTACTTGGTGGGAGCAGGTGGCACCCACTGTCCGGTCTACCAGACCTTTTTCAGCAAGACCAGCCCAAAGGGACAGGGCGCGCTGATCGTCGCGCAGGAAGAGGAATTTCCATACGACTATAAGGATGCCCGCTGCAAGCTGTGGTTCTTTGAAAATAAACTACCCGGATACGCCTGGTATGTTCCCAAAAAGGACGGCTATGTCAACGTGGGCGTGGGTGGTTTCGCCGGGCAAATGAAGCAACGGGCGGATTCGCTTAAGCGGCACTGGAATCTATTGGTGAAGCAGCTGGAAGAGACCGGGCTGATTCACGACCATGTCTACAAGCCGGCCGGGCACAGTTATTTCCTGCGCCAGAACCTGCCGGAGATCCGGATCGGGAATGCTTTCCTGGTGGGAGACGCACTGGGGCTGGCAACCCTGGATATGGGCGAGGGGATCGGGCCGGCCATCCGCAGCGGACAACTGGCAGCCGAGGCGATCCTCCATGGTACAACCTACTCGATAGCCTCGATCCCGCGCTACTCCTTCCCATCGTTGCTGGGGTTGCGGAAATGAGCATGTTCCAATTGTGACTGAATGACTAGCGTGAGGCTGAGATTACAAAACATAGGATGGCGGGTGATCCTTGTCCAATCGGAGGTTAAAATCTATGGATGCCTACGAACGAATTGAAAGTGCAATAAAATTGAAAGCCCTGCCCGCAGGGGAAGTACCGGTGGCACCATTAATCATCACCTATACCGCCCGCCTGGCCAAGATGACCCAGGCACAAATCTTTTCAAATGTCGGCTCCTGGCAGCAGGCAGTGAGGCTGTCGGTCGACCGCATTGGCGCGCCTGATATGGGTTTCGCCCTCTGGCCGCGGGATGTACCTTTCTCCGAGGCAATGCGCTTCAAGCTGCCCGGTCGCGAGCTGGGAGAGGATGATCTTTTCCAGATCAACGAACAAGAAGTCATGCAACCCGCAGACTATGAGCGGATACTACGCCAGGGCTACAACCGGTGGTTCCTGGACTACAATTTGCGGTTGCAGCCAGACCTTCCGACGGGCTGGCGCGGCCGGGCCATTATCACCTATCAGTTAATTCGCATGGGCCTGCGCATTCGCGGCAACGCGGCCCTACTCGACCGGCTCGGCATACCGCCTGCCTTCTACGGAGGTGGCTATCCGCCCTTCGACTTCTTCTCGCTGGCCAGGTCTGTCACTAAGTTTATTCTCGACTTGCACGATTGCCCGGAATTGGTACAAAAGGCCTGCGAGGCCAGCCTGGATCCTATCGTGAACACCATGATGCAGCCGCTACAGTTAACCAATGGAAAACGCGTATGCATCTACCCCATGCGCAGTAGCGCCTCGTTCATCTCCCCGAAGATGTTTGAAAAGTTAGCCTTGCCACAATTGAAACGCATCGTCGAGTTCTTCGTCCGGAAGGGTATTACGCCCATCCTCCATTGCGATGCCAATTGGAACCCCATGCTACCGTATTTCCGTGAATTTCCGCGGGCGAGCTGTATCCTGGAGCTCGATGGGGATACCGATATCTTCAAGGCCAAGCAGATCCTGGGTGACTGGATGTGCTTGAAAGGCAACGTCCCTGCCCCGTTGCTGGCTTTTGGCGAGACCGGTGAAGTGGAAGTTTATTGCGAGAAGTTGATCCGCGAGATTGGTCACGGTGGTGGCTTTATCTTGAGTTCCGGCTGCGAGGTGCCTCTTAACGCCAAAGTGGAAAATGTGCAAGCGATGCTGCGGGTTGCGCGTGGCTGGGGAGCCGCCAAAGCGCAATAACCACCAGTAGGCAACATTGTCGGAAGGCTTCAGGAGCTTCGCCCTGGAGGATTACTATCCAGAGAAGGTTGCAAATCTGGTTTCCAGGTGCTCTGATTATCATCAATGGATCTGCAAGCTAGACTTCATCAGCATGATGACATACGGATTCCAGGTCGAGAGCGTGTAATACAAATCCAATTGTGAACCCTGCACTTTCGTCCATTGGTCGACCATATAGGGTGCATACGTTCCGCCCATAACGGCATCCGGGTTAGACTGCCCCTCTCCGATAACCGGGCCGGCCAGCCCGTCATCGGGTTTGATGGCCGGATCGTGGATGAACTTGCCAAGAGCGCCATCGCGAGCCGCATTAAATATGATTTGCGGATCACTCCAGGGACCCCAGGGGGTGGGAGAATATGCAAATTCGATCCCGGCCGGGGCAGGCGGACGGCTATCGTAGGTCATCAACCACAGATTAAGATCTTTCGACCACGTCTCGGATAGATCGCCTATGGTGCCATTCCTGACGATGGGTTGCGCAGTAGATTCGTTCTGACTCCAATCAGGCATTCCGGCGCTGGTCGATCCGGCAAAATAAAGCGTGCCCTGCCCGCTGGCGAAGTTTGCCGCCGGAACGATGGATAGATAGGCATCGCTCTTCCGGTAAGTGCCGGTCCTCCAAATCAGGATGAAAGGGCCGCCAGCCGGCAAACCCGCCATCGACCCCGGCTGGGCCTGCAGCGACAACGTGAGGAAATGCCCGGCCGGGGATTGTGAAATCGTCCGCAGCGGTTGGAACGTATCTGTCAGGGTAAAGCGGGTAAGGACGGAACGGTCAGTGGACCAATCAGCCGAGTGGTTCGTCCGGACGGCTACATACATCTGGCCGGCAATGCTGATGCCGCCTACAGGCACTTCGAAGGCGCCCATGCTGATGCCTGGAGGTCGGATGGTCAGGTAGTCTTTGCCGACCGTCAGAAAGTCCAGGCGGACACCCTGTTGCGGATCGGTTGCAGAGGTGGTTGCAATGGTGTCCAAAGCATTATCCAGGCGACCAACGGTATCGCCGAAAAGAAAATAGGTTAGACCATTGTTCTCAAAGGAAGATCCCAGGTCGGTACCTGTATGCCATAGCGTGTAAAGGTCTGGCTGAGTGTGGGTTGGTGCAACTGTTTGTCTTCTTCCCCCAGCAGTTGTTCGAGCTTGGCAGTCGAGCCGGGAATGTAGGTAAGCAGCGTGCCTCCGGCTGCATTTGGAGCGGCCGGGGTTGCCGGCGGATTGACCGTTGGTGAAACAGACGTTGCCTGCGAAACCAGGAGAGCGTGTAAATTTGGCACGCAATCAGCCAGAAGCAGACTGGCAAATATCAAAAAGGATACGAGAATTAATACCTGGTGTCTCATAGGTTTCTTCGCATGGATCGGTTACCAGAGATAATAAATAGACTACACTACAAAGGCCACAAAGTGTCACGAAGTAAAAACTGGATTACCTTATAATATTAGATAAAGAAGGTAATTATACTTATATTTCAATTCTACTACAAGCGTTAATATTCGGAGATGCGGGAAATTATGATAATATCTGCTATGAGGAGCCTATTCATGAAAAAGACCGGGTATGTGGTCGTCTGCCTGGCGATGGCATTATGCGCCTGTAGCGTAACCCCCACCGCCAGCCCTACACCGACCGCCACTGAAACAGCCACGATCACTCCGTCTCCATCCTCGCTTCCGACCATTACGCCCAGCCCCACCCCCACGCCGCTTTTTCCGTTGGAAGGGTATGGACCTGCCAACTTTCCGGCAGATGTGGACCCATTGACCGGACTGACCGTTGCTAACCCGGCTTTGCTGCAACGCCGCCCAATGCTGATCAAGGTCTCGAACTTGCCGCGCAACGTGCGCCCGCAATGGGGACTTTCACTGGCAGATATCGTGTTCGAATACTACGCCGAGGAAGGTTCCACCCGCTTTGCGGCCATTTTTTATGGCAACGATGCCAGCATGGTCGGCCCGATCCGCTCGGGGCGCTTCATCGACGACGACCTGGTGCGCGGCTATAAGGCCGTCTTTGCGTTCGGGTCCGCTTATGCGGCCGAAATGCAACGGTTCAACGCTTCAGACTATGCCAACCGGATGGTGGTGGAAGGTCCTGGCAAACCTTTGACCCGCTACGATCCGAATGGATACGACTATCTGATGGTCAACACGACCGATTTAAGTGCGTATGCCACCCAGCAAGGCTTCAATGGGGTCCAGAACCTGGATAATATGTCCTTTAAACTCGACGCACCGGCGGGAGGCCAGCCCGGCACGCAGATATATGTGCACTATTCCGGTGCTATCTACAACCGCTGGGACTTCGATCCGGTCAGCGGGAAATACCTGCGTTTCTCCGACACCGCCACGGTCACCAACCTGGGCCAGACCGAGCAGTATGCCCAGCTGACCGACCGCCTGACCAAACAACCGATTACCTTCGACAATGTAGTGATCCTGAACGTGATTCACGATCTCTACAGCCCCGGCATTTACGATATCCTTTTGAGCGGCTCGGGGGATGCGGTGGCTTTCCGGGATGGACAGGCCTATAAGGTCCAATGGCGGCGCAACGATACGGACGTGGTCTCGCTGACCAATCCTGACGGAAGCTCCTTCCCCTTCAAGCCTGGCAGCACCTGGTTTGAGGTAATCGGTCTGCAATCCACAGTCGCGCAGACCGGGCAGAGCTGGCGCTTTACACATGTGATGCCGTGACAAATCTTCACCACGACCCCCCTACGGAGGCAGGCGAACGCACGTGTACCCGAGGCACGGTGAAATAAATATCTGACGCATCAGGAGACCCAATCCATGAGCAAACCTGTCATCATCATTACCGGCGCATCCAGCGGAATCGGGGCGGCAAAAGCACGGCGGTTGGCGCAAGAGCAGGTTTGCCTGACTCTGGCGGCCCGGCGCACAAGCCGGCTGCAGGAGCTTGCCAGTGAGGTGGATGCGTTGGGGGGCGAGGCGCTGATCGTCCCAACAGATGTAACCCAGAGGGCAGATATCCAGCGCATGCTGCAAGCTACGCTGGAACGTTGGGGGCGGGTGGATGTGATATTGAACAAGGCCGGAATTTCTTTCGACGAGCCGCTGGTGGAACTGGAACCGGACAAAATCCGGGCCGAGCTGGCAGTCAACCTGCTCGCTGTGATTGAGTGCAGCCAGGTAGTGCTGCCGGTGATGTTGCGCCAGAAGTCCGGGCATATTATCAATGTCGCCTCCATCGAAGGCCTGATCGCCACACCCGGTAGCAGCGTCTACTGTGCAACCAAGTTTGGTGTGTTTGGGTTCTCGGACGCGCTGCGCCGGCAATTGCGTGGCAGCGGAGTGCATGTCTCGGCGGTCTGCCCGGGTTATACGCCTCTGAAATCACGCCGCGGCTTAAGGCGATTGTGGATGGCAGCCCGGATGCGGTGCACCATCCCGGCTTGATGCCGACCACCTACGTGGCGGACCAGATCGCAAAGCTGGTGCGCCGCCCGCGCCGGCTGCTGGTGCTACCGCGCAGCTGGAGTGTTTTGGTAACGGTGGCTTTTCTGTTTCCCGGTCTGGCAGACAGACTGGTGTCGAGTTTCAAGGCTAAGAGAACCATTAGCTTATGACAGGAATACTACCAACCAATGATTCAAAATTAGCATGGGCAGCCAATATAATCAACAGATCGTAGACGATTGAAGAAAAGGGTTATACTAAGTTAGCATAGCTATGCGCAATACTCACCGACGAGATTTTTTGTTATTCATCCTGCTTTTGATAGCAGGTTTGTTGGCGGGATGTGCGGCGGTCGGAAGGACCTCCGCAACCCCGGCTTCGATTGTTTACCGGAATAGCGAGTATGGCTTTAGCTTTACTTTACCAGCAAGCTGGAAAGGATATGCCATTGTCACCAGCCAATGGGAAGGTTACGCAGTGGGTTCACAGGGGACGTCCCTTCACAGCAAGGCCCGATCCTTTCCATCCGGCATCCTTTATGGACAATTGTTCATCCGAGACAGGATATCCCAATCATAGTCTTTTCACTGGCGCAATGGAACGCGCTTCAACAAGGAAGCTTCTATATCGGTCCAGCACCGATTAGGCCAAGCGAGCTTGGGCGAAATGTCCAGTACGTTTTTGCACTGCCGGCGCGCTACAATTACGCTGATGTACAGGGAATCCCAGAAGTGGAAACCATTCTTGAAGGTAAGCCGCTCCACACACCCTGATGATGCAAAGACTTCGGTTGTTCCTTTTGTGCGACGCCCAAGTCTCCCTTACAGGGACGATATGAAGACTTCGGACTCCGGCTTATCGAAAATCTTAAGCCAGGCCGGAGAAAAAATCTGTGCGGATGTTCGAACTGCGGACGTGCATCTGTTCCAGGGTTTCTTTGAAGGAATCAACCATGCTCTTGGGACCAGAGATATAGAAAATGCAGCGGCGATAATCAGGCAGCTTACTTTTTATCAACTGGGGAGTAATACGGCCGGTGATGCCGGTCCAGGAAGGAGGCAGGTTTTTGGGTTCGGTGACCGTGTAAATGGTCTGGATGCCCAATTCATGGTGCGCCCGGTCAAACACGTCTTTGTACAGGATGTCGTCAATGGTTTTATTGGCATAAAAAAGGGTAATCGGGCGGGGCCGGTGCGTATCGAGCAGATATTTGATCATGCTGCGGAAAGGGGTTACGCCAACTCCTCCTGCAATGAATACACATTTCTGCCGGGGATTTTCAGGTAGGGTAAAATCCCCCGCCAACTGGCTGGCGACAATTTCATCACCGACGTTCATTTTCAGCATGGCTTTTTTGAAGGTGCTAGATTCCTGGTAGAACTTAACGCCGAGCCGCAGGGTTTTTTCGGTAGGCGCAGATGCCAGTGTAAAATAGCGCCGGTTGCCGCGCGCATCGGGACTGCTATGCCCAAGCGTCCACTCCATATATTGTCCGGGCGCGAAGGCAAATTTCCTGGCATGGGCAAAGACGAAATCGTATATATCGGGTGCGATCCTGATGCGCTCCTTGAGTCTGAGCACCAATCTCTTTTTTGGGCTGACGAGATAGGAGTAAAAATTGCCCATTAGAATTGCCAGTTCCGGCGTTATGTAAAAACCTCCAAAATGGATTTGTGGAGAGAAGAGAAAACCCACCACAACCCCATATACGATCCTTGATTTGTGGGTGGGCGGTGTGGTCAGCGGTTCGGTCAGGATCAGAAAGGCAAAGAAAAATAACGGGGTGAGGAAAACAATTTTTTGGAAATCATTGATTATATTGCTGCCACCAAACAGGCTCAATACCAGGCCGGTTGCCACTGTGGCAATCAAGAAGCTGAGAACCAGGTCGGACCTCCCGATCTTGCGAACCACCAGGATACCGCCAACCAGTACGAATGGAAGCATGGCAGCATTGCCCACCCACCAGCTGGCCGATTGGTTGAGCGTGAAGTATGTCAGAGCGACAGCCAGGGCAACCGGGTTAAAAATGTGCTTGCGGTTGATGGCCAGAATGTATTTGGAAGCCATTGCCAGGACGGTGGCCCACCCCAGGAACCATAGATCATTAAACGATTTGATCGGGGTGATGATCAAAGCCAATATGAGCGCAGAAATATAGACCGACTCCACATTGGCGGCGACCTTGAACGTTCGGGCAAACACCCAGTTTACCAGCCAGCTGACCGCGATCAGAAAACTAATCGAAAAAAGCAAGGCGAAAACATCGTACTTTAATATGCCTGCCATGGAAAGAACAACAGCCACACCAAGCAAGAATATCAAATAATAGAGCACCAACCGGTACATGGTGACCCGGTTCAGCCAGTTGTCAATGGACTTAATCATGTCTTACATACCTCTCAAACCCGCTGGTATACGTTGCCAATCCGTTTGGATCAATCATGTACGCTTCAAAACCTGTCAACTCTTCCATGAAAAGTATGCCTGAAGGTCCCATTGCAAAGGCAGCCGTGGCAAAGCGATCTGCTTCATAAATATCGGGACCTATTACCGTCAGGCTGACAACGCCGGTAACAGGTTGGTGGTTATTCCTGGGATTGTAAATATGCTGTCCACGGACGTATGTGCCTGAGGTCGCTATTCCGCAATCCCTGAGCGAGAGCAATTTTACGATTTCTTTGGGGTTGAAGGGATTCTGAATCCCAACGCACCAATCCTGGCATTGGGCATTCTTTCCGGACACCTGAATATCGCCGCCGACATCGACATAATAGTCTTCAAATCCGGCCTGCCGCAAGATTTCGGCAGCAGTGTAAATGGCCCAGCCTTTTACAATCCCGGATGGGTCATACATGCCATCGCGATCTATGTTGAAAAAACCCTCCGTTTCCAGGCGGGTTTGCTCGGCCAGAGCGAAAATAGCTTGCATATCTTCGCTGGATTGTTCGAACGAGATTTCCTGCCGGTTAATCAGGGATATTTCACTATCAGACTTGAAGGTGCTGAATTTCCTGTCCACATATTCGAAATAGGCGAATACAGAATCCAGGTTTTGTAAGGTCACACTAGAGTCAACCACCTCGATGGTCACAGGCATGCCCATGATGATGCGGGTTTGTTTCATGGTGAGTATCCGAATCAGTTGCTGGCAGAATTAAGGGCGGATTGCAGGGAATTCGCAAAGGCTTCGCTGGTCAGCGTGGCCCCGGAGATAATATTAATGTTGGCGCTCTGCGCCTGGATGGCTTCCTGGGTAAGCCAGGGCATGACCTGTGTGTTGATCTCCTGTGAAGTGCGCCGGTCATGTGGATAATCCAGGAACTGGATATTCGCAATTTTTCCATTCTGGATAACCACCTGTACCTGTACCAACCCATAATATGCATTCGACTCAGGTCCGGTGTAGGTACCGTTTTTGTAGCCCGTTGCCTGGGCTGGCGCGGTCGCGGTGGTCGCTCCACTGGGACTGGTGGTATTATTTGCTGTGCCCTGGTTTGACGTCGAATCCAAAGAGTTGGGGCTGGTCGACGAATTTGTCGGGCTTGCAGCGGCCACATTCGTGTTTCGCTGGTGTAAAAAGTATGCGATGAATGTAATTATCACAAATGCGGAGAGAAAGAACTTCTTGAGCTTTCTGAAAAACTCCGATTCCTGGTTTGCTTGTTTTCGGGCCATTGAAATCTCCTTGGCAAATCGTAGTATATGGATAAATATACGGTACAAAGATGAACAAAAGATGAAAGCCATGGATTTCAATATGGCGGTTTTTCGTGAGTGATGAGACAATTGGGTGGGTGTTCTGGATAATTGTCTTCATGTCTGTCATTCGGAGGAATCATGGAATCAATCCTCGTCAGTGCCTGCCTGCTGGGTGAACGATTGCGCTACAATGGTAGCGACAAACACTGCAATGACCCGATCTTGAAACGCTGGCTGCAGGAAGGACGGGTGATATCGGTGTGCCCGGAAGTGGCCGGGGAGCTGTCCGTCCCGCGCCCGCCGGCTGAGATCGCCGACGGAGCGGGTGGAATGGAAGTCCTGAAAGGCGCGGCCAGGGTGGTGGATGCGACCGGCCGGGATGTATCGGCACAATTCCGGCAGGGAGCCGGGCAGGCGCTCCAGCTCGCCCGTTCCAGGCGCATCCGGATTGCAATATTGAAAGAGGGCAGCCCTTCGTGTGGGACAGGCTATACCTATGATGGCAACTTCACTAGGACAAAGGTACCCCACCCTGGTGTCTGCGCTGCCCGGCTGCAAGAGACAGGGGTATAGGTTTTCAATGAGGCACAATTGAAGCAGGCAGATTTCCTGCTGAGACAGTTGGAGGCCGAGGAACTGGGATAAACTGGGTCAATTCTTTTCAACACAAAGGACGCTTTGGACCACATTAGAATATGATGAATTTTTATGGTCGGCGAATAAAATAATAAAACCTTGCTGGCGGCGATGGTTTGTCTGGCTGTCCAGACTGTCAGGCCGCCACGTGCAGGCGTCCGTGAGACCGATACATCGCGATTGTGAAATCCTTTTTGGTTCCGGTTTGTACGGGTAGGAGGAAGACATGGGCTATTGGGTAGTCATTTTGATCGGCCTATTGGGGGGCGTGGCCGTCGGAATACAATCCCCCATCGCGGGTGCAATCGGAAAACGATTGGGAGGAACCGCTAGCAGTTTCATTATTCACTTGAGTGGAACGATCTTTTCAGGGGTCCTGCTGGTTCTGGAGGGGGGAGAAAATATCCGGGACTGGCATGAACTGCCCTGGTATATGCTGGGCGCAGGTATTTTTGGATTGATCCTTTATCAGACAATCAACATCACCATGCCACGCCTGGGGAGCACCATGATGATCGCTCTCATCATTGTGGGTCAATTGGTTGTGGGAATCATCATTGACCATTTTGGCTTGTTCGGGGTTGCCACCCGGCACATCGATCTTGCCCGTATCCTGGGCGTGGTTGCGCTCCTCATCGGTGGTTATTTAATTTCCAGGTAATCGTGGATTGGGCAATTTCTTCGTAATAAACAGGCCTACCGTTTATTTATTATGAGCGGCAGATACCCACGAGGATGTGCACTATCACCGGGCATGGAGGTTTTCCTGTACTAATGTGATATTATCGGCCCATTGACAGAGCCCCGACCGGAGTTTTTTCCAATAAAGCCAAGACCAGAAAGGCAAATCCCCATGATCACATGCCCGTGGTGTGGTACCGCTCACTTAACATTTCAATCCAACTGCCAGAACTGCGGAGGGCCCTTGCCAGCGCCGGATGAAAAAAACGCTTCATCCAACCCGGGCGAAGCCCTGCCCACACCTCCGCCTGCCCCGCGTCCGATCCCCAACCGGTACGTCTGGAGGTTGTTATCCCGGGATGGCGGAGCGATTGCAGCGTTTGTCTTTGGCATCCTCGGATTTATTTTCAGCCTGGTGGGAGCCGGTTTGACCATTGCCATCATCACGGCATTTTTGGGCATTCTTTTTCTCCTGCTTGGAATTGCATTTCTTATAGCAGGAATATGGGTGTTTATTTTTCGATATCAGAACGCCCAAAAAGTCGTCAAAGTCCTCCAGGAAGGGTTCGCAAGCGACGGGAAAATTGTTTCATTGGAACAAAACTATCACGTACGGATCAGTGGACGCTATCCATGGGTGTTACGGTATCAATTCCAGGTGGAAGGACAGGGCTATGAAGGCAGGGTATCTGTATTGAACCAACCAGGTGAACAGTACCAGGTTGGAAAAGCGGCCTGGATATTGTATTTACCCGATGCGCCAAAATGGAACTCCATCTATCCGCACCCATAGTAGGAAGCATGGATTTCCGAAGTCTTTGAACCATCGGCGAAATAAGGTTGCCGGGGAATGAAGCAGACCTTTCTGAGCTTCCAAAACTTTTTCGGACAATTTATATCGAGGGGATGTATACCAGTAGGAAAAATATTGCAATAAGCCTCCTTTAATGTTTGCGGTATACAATACAAATAAGGTAATAAATACTTTATATAAACAATCACCATAGGAGGTTGCCATGACAGAATATATCAAACCGCCGGATGCTGAGCTTAAGAAACGCCTGACTCCGGCGCAGTATGAGGTCACCCAGCGGGAAGGCACCGAGCCGCCCTTCAATAACGCTTATTGGAATAACAAGAAAAATGGGATTTATGTGGATGTGGTTTCCGGTGAGCCACTGTTCAGCTCGCTGGATAAATATGATTCGGGCACAGGTTGGCCGAGCTTCACCCGCCCGCTCGAGCCGGAGAATATACAGACCCATAACGATCGTAAGCTGTTCATGACGCGCACAGAGGTCCGCTCCAGGCAGGCCGGCACCCACCTCGGACATGTTTTTGATGATGGTCCAGCGCCCACCGGCCTGCGCTATTGCATGAATTCCGCCGCGTTGCGCTTCATCCCACAGGAGGATCTGGATCAGGAAGGCTATGGCAAGTATACAGCGCTATTTCAGGGGAAGGGAAAAAGAGGTAGGAAACAGCAAGTACCATAGGTGCCTTCGGTACAAGAGGTATCGGATGGTTCTGAGGCAGTTCGGAAGATTAATCTCTTTTGAAAGGATCCCATCTTGGCTTTTCTCAAACAATTC
>Ga0116107_1001213_pt1 | contig 16105 bp, 16 predicted proteins | sample June2015DPH_6_10_FD_88969 | JGI IMG/M metagenome (GOLD analysis project Ga0116107, IMG submission 88969) | Peatland microbial communities from SPRUCE experiment site at the Marcell Experimental Forest, Minnesota, USA - June2015DPH_6_100 | ecosystem: Environmental > Terrestrial > Soil > Wetlands... | reverse complement strand
TCCAGGGTGAGTATCGCGGTAACGTTGAGTTTTACACCTTCGCGTGCAAGTTCGCGGATGAGCGGCAGTGAAGATTCATCGCGCGTGTTGGTAATGGGGATTTTGACGTAAACGTTCTTTGCCCAGCCGTTGATCTTGAGCGCCTGCCGCCGCATTTCGGGAAATTCATCGGAAAACACCTCGAACGAAATCGGCTTCTCCGTGATGTGCTGTAAAAGTTCGCGCGCGAACGCCTCATAATCGTGTACCCCCGCCTTGCGCATGAGGGTGGGATTGGTCGTCATGCCCTGGATAAGCGGATTGCCGTTCAGTTGCAGCATTCCCGCCTTGTCCGCACCATCGGCAAAGAGTTTCACCTTCAAAGCTTTCAATGTACTCATAATTCAAAATGTTCTGCTGCCGTCAGTAATTCTTCGATTCGCGCAAGATAATGTCCGCCGCCTGGACCAAATTGCCAGCCGAAAAGTGAGGTTTCTGCCGCAGTTCCTCCGCGTAACCACGATCAATGAAAATCGTCCGGCAGCCGGCGGCATGGCCGCAATCAATGTCCCGCCAGCGGTCGCCCACCATCCAGCTTTGCGCAAGGTTAAGGCCCAGTTCCTTCGCCGCGCGCCGCAACATGCCGGGCTTGGGCTTGCGGCAATCACATTCGGACGCGCCCTGGCCCGAATGATAACAAACTTCCACGCGGTCAATCGGCAGTCGTCGGCGCATTTCCGCGTGAATGCTCTCGACGATTTCTTTTTTAAGCGTGCCCCGGCCCACATCCGGCTGGTTGGTCACCACCACGAGCAGAAAGCCGGCGGCCTTGAGTTTTGCGCACGCGGTGGGAACGTCGGGAAGAATTTCAAATTCGTCGAGGTTTCGGGGCGGATAGGGCTTGCTGTCGCGCTCCAGCGCGCGGTTGATGACGCCATCGCGGTCAAGGAAAACCGCGCGCGCGCGCGGCGGGTTTTGAATTTCAGGTTGTTGGTGCATGCGCGCGAATGACCAATGACTAAATCCTAATGACGAAAGAATGACGAAGCCCAAATGACCAATGGGCGGCGCGCCATTTCACGACTTCCTCCAAATGGCGGCAAAGATGAGGTGCAATTCCTTCGCTTCATGCCAGAGTTTGCGGGCTTCGGTTTTCAAATCCGGTTCGGCTGCGGCAATCAAGCGCAGCCAAAGCTTGGTTTCGCGGGCTTCTTTGCGGCAGGTGCCAATCTTATTCTTGAAATCCTTTTTGGAAACTGCGTCGTCCGCCTCGCAATAATTTGCTCCCACGCTCGTTCCCGCTCGGACCAATTGGCTGATGAGCGGTGTGGTGACGGAGTTTTTCGCGACCGCTCGCGCAAAATGAATCACCGCTTCACCGAACTGCGCCATTCGCTCTTCCAAATCAAAAGCCTGCCCGTCCCGCGTTTTTTGGCTGTTTATGCCCATTTTGGATTTGGGAATTATTTAATCATTAGGGCTTAGTCATTTCGTCGATTCCCATTTCGTCTGACCGACTTTAAGTTTGGGGTGCGATACGAACAAATGCCAGATCACCGCCTGAAACGCCTCGGAGTGCGGCGTCACATGGTCGGGGTTGACCGTCGGCACGATCACGCAGGCGGTCGCTTCCCTGGCCGTGTAACCACCATCGCGTCCGACAACGCCGACGACTGATGCGCCAACTTTTTTTGCGAGTTGAATGGCGCTGACCAGGTTGGGACTGACGTTTTTCTCCAGATTGCCACCGCCGACGGAAAAAATGAGCAGGCCGTCCCTTGCGTTCAGCCGGCTGCCTTTGAGCCACTCGGCGAAAATCGTGGCCCAGCCGTCGTCGTTGGTGCGGGCAGTCAGTTCAGAAACGTTGTCAGTGGGCGCATAAGCCTCGAATCCGCAGATTTTGCGGAAGTCGTTGACGGCGTGGCTGGCATTGGCCGCGCTGCCGCCGACGCCGAGAATGAACAGCCGTCCGCCGCGCTCGCGCACGCGCGCCAGTTCGGCCACGGATTTTTCGATGGCGTCCGGGTTGAGTTCGGAGACAAGTTTTTGGACTTCGTCGAGGAATTGTTTGGCAAAGCTCATGGATGTTGTTGGCTCAATAAAACACACGCAGCTTGAAAAATGAAGCCCTAATATGAAGCTCTAATGACTAAACCCGAATGACTAAAGAATCACCAAGCCCGAATGACCAATCAAATACGACGACCGTTTAGGGTTTTGTCATTCGTCATTCTTTCGTCATTAGGATTTAGACATTAGTCATTTCACCGGGGGGCCTTGAGCAAAACCTCCAATTCCGCCAGACCTGCCGGCGAGCCGATTTCGTAAAAACGTTCGCGCACTTCGTAACCGGCGAGTTGTTTTTCGCGGACCAGTTTGCCCATGATTTCGGCCAGGTCGAACGGCTGGTCGGCGGAATAAGATTCAAACGCCGGGGCTTTGAACAGGCTCAATCCGTAATCAATGTGCCGCATTTCCGGCGGGCGTTTTTTTTTGTCGTAAACCGCGATTTCACCGTCGCGAAAAACGACGTTGCTGGTGTCGTAACGCCCCTCGTTGCGAAAGACCGTCATGCAACCGAGCTTGCCGCTCTGCCGGAAAAATTCCGCCACCGCACGGTAGTCAACCGGCAGATACGAATCACCGTAGAGCACAAAAAATTCATCGCCCAGCAACGGCAGCGCGCGTTTGATGGCGCCGCCCGTGCCCAGCAGTTTCGGGCCGTCGAACGAATAATCCAGTTTCACGCCGTAAGCCGAGCCGTCGCCAAAGTCGCGTTGAATCATTTCGCCGAGATACCCGATGCAGAGCACGGCATGGCGGATGCCGCGGGCGTGGAGCATTTCCAGTTGGTGCGCCAGAAACGGCCGGCCCGCCACCGGGATGAGCGATTTGGGGATTTTTTCCGTGATGGGCCGCAACCGCGTGGCGAGTCCGCCCGCGAGAATAGCAACGGGAATTTGGGAAAGCGGATGGCTCATGGAACTTTTAAACACCTTTTCGTGGTTCACTTGATGTCGTGCCAATCAATTGGATACCAAGTGTATTTTTGTCCTACGTCATCATCTGCATCAAATCCCCAAGCTTTTACAGCTTTCCAGTGAACAACAAAAAATTTTCGGCGGGTTTCTTTATCCTGTGGAAGAACGACAAGTAAATACTTCGCATTCTCTTTAGGCGGGTTTTTACCGTTGAGATGCATTTCAATATCCGCAACGTAGACCTTTTTAGCGCCAGCAGCGTAAAAATCGTTCACAAATTTTAGAACCTTCTTCTTGTCTTCACCGAGGATTGTATGCAATGGCGATTTGAGCCATTCTCTGGCCTCGGCCTTTTTCGATTCATTGAAATCTTTGTCTTCGTCACCGTAAACTCTGGCCAAATACTCTCGATTGCTGGCATTGGCGCAAATTGTTCCCAATACTCCACTTTCATCGTTCCAAACTCCGTCTGTTAAAAACGAGCCGCCGTTGAAACAGACCGCCGCCAGAAGGTTTGTTCCTTGATAAAACAAAAGTTTCCAGCCCCACTCCCAATTTGGATGCTCCTGCCCGCCAACAAACTTGGCTAAAGAAATAGCACGAACCACCTTTTTAACATCGTTGGTGGCAACAGTGACTGTGAAAGGCGATTCGCCAAATCCAGTTCCTGCCCAGTTTGTGACGATGATGCGGTCTGTGGGCGCTACGCTTTGTGCTAGCGCTGCGAGAGGTTTTGGAATTGAGACACTCGCTGATGCCGTATCATTGGTTCTGGCGAAGGTCCAAGATTGCAATCCGAACATCATCGTAACGACGACAATTTGAAAGTGCATTCGCATTGAAAGTAAATTGGCTATTACGACATTTTGTTTTCAGCGTCCGCCGTAAAATTTCCCCATTTGTTTAGCGCATTCACCGCGTGCCTTTGAAAAGAATTCACGAGATCAACAACTTGGTGCCTTCGAAATCGAAACGAAAGCGGACTTCCTTGAGGCCGGCCTGCCGCAGGGCATGGCGGAGTCTGGCCTTGTCGTCGGCATAAAACATCAGGAAGCCGCCACCGCCCGCACCGATGAGTTTGCCGCCGAGCGCGCCGCTGGCCAGCGCGAGGTCATACCACTCGTTAATCTTTGAATTGCTCATCCCGCCGCTGCGTTGTTTTTTGCGTTGCCAATGCACATCCAGGAGCCGCGCAAACTCGCGCAAATCCCCGGCTTCCAACGCACGCCGGCTTTGCAGGCCGAGGTCTTTGACGAAGTGCAGATTTTCAATCATCCCCGCGTCGGCTTGTTTCGATTTCTGGTCCTGTTCCTTCAGGATCGCCGAGGCCGAACGCGAATAGCCGGTGAAAAAGAGGAGCAAATTGTCTTCGAGATTGTCCCGCGTCTCAACGGAAAGCTTCAGTGGCCACGCCTCGACCTTGCCGTCCGGCAGGAATTTGAAACAGGTGATGCCACCGTAAGCGGCAATGTATTGATCCTGTTTCCCGATGGGCTCCCGGAGCCGGCCCAGTTCAATTTCACACGCCTGCCCGGCGAGTTCAGCCGGATGGACGAGATTTTTATTGTGCGCGTGCAAGGCTTTGAGCAGCGCGGTGGTGAAACTGCCGGACGAACCCAGGCCCGTCCCGGCCGGAATATCGGCCATGGAGGCCAATTCAAGTCCGTGTCCATCCATGCCCAGCAGGGCAAAAGATTCGCGGAAGATCGGGTGCTTCAATTGCGCTGCGTCCGCCACCCGTTCCAGTTCGGAATATTTGACGATGAGGTCGGGCACGAACGTTTCATGCACCGTGATGTAAACATATTTGTCAATTGCCGCGGCGATGAGAAATCCGCCGAACTGTTCGTAGTAAGACGGCAAATCCGTCCCGCCGCCGCCCAGCGTGACACGAAGTGGAGAACGCACGATGATCATAAATACGACATTCCGCTTTTCTTATAAATTTCTTCAACAATTTGGAGTGTCGCGCGCGCTTCCGCAAGACTGGCGCCCGACTTGCGCTTCAATTGAACATCCTGCTCAAACTCCGTCATTTCAATTCGCCACGATTCATCCGGGCCGGGAAATTCATACAGCCTGGTGTCTGGCGGCCCCATTTCCGGCTTCATCTGGTGGTGATAAAGTTTCTCGACCCCGTAGCTGCCGCCCAACCCTTCGATGTGCAACTTCGTATTGCGCCCGTATATCTCGAACGAAAAAAGATTTTTCCATTCCGTGCAGCTCACATGCAACCAGGCAGTCTGACCGTTTGCTGTTCGCAAATCCAAAAAGGCGTTGTCGTCCACCGGCATGTTCCAGAAAAATGTCGCCGCGTGGCCGTCAATTTTTTTGAAGTCGCCGAGAAACCAACCGGCTAGATTAATCAAATGGATTCCCTGGTCAATCAATTCGCCGCCACCGGAAAGTTTCGGGTTGGCGCGCCATTCCTTGTCGTAACCCACCCGCCCACCGTGGCCGTAACGCGCGCGAATAAACATCAATTCGCCCATCACGCCGGACCCAAAAATTTCCCACGCCTTGATGAACGCCGGATGATAACGATGATTAAACCCGACGCGGACGCAAACCCCATGCTTCTCTGCGAGTGAAATCAATTCGTCAATCTGCTTCACGGAAATGCCCGCCGGTTTTTCGACGATGACGTGTTTGCCGGCGCGGATGGCGGCGGCGGCAACCCCGGCAAGCACGGAATGGATGGTCGCCACGATCACTGTATCCACCTGCGGATCGGCGACGGCTTGTTTGAAATCAACGACGGCGCGGCCGGCTCGCGCAAGTTTTACGAGTTCCTCGGCGCGCGACAAATTCGTGTCACAGGCCACAACGAGTTTGGAACCGGCGGGCAACCCGGCCAGTCGTTTTTTTCCGATCAACCCGCAACCAACAATCGCGTATTTCATTTATTGTCCCAGGTTTTGCCGCGATCTTTCGGCACAATACGGCGCAGCGTGTAAATATCGCCGCTCAAATCGCCCTTGAATTCGTGGAGTTTTTCCCACGGATCCCACTGGGCGCTGATGAGCTTGCCGGTAATACCATCGCTCTGCGCACTGGCAAGATAGACCGCGAGGTTCGCACCCAGTTCCAGCGGCGTGGCGCCTTTATCTTTCCATTGCTTGTTCTTCTCGTAAAACGCCGCGCCGACTTTTTCCGGCCCGGCCGCCAGAACTTCATCCACCAGCCGTGTAGCCAAAGCGCCCGGCGCAATGGCGTTCACGTCCACTCGGAAATTTTTCAGTTCTTCCGCCAGGGTTTCCACCAGCCGGACGGCGGCGGCTTTTGACGCGGCATACGCGCTGATGTTGGGCAGCGGATTCGTCGCCCCGCCGCCGGAAAGGACGACAATTTTGCCGCGCCCGGCTTTTTTGAAATGGGGAATGACCGCGCGGCACGGGAGCAACACCCCGTAAAGATTGATGTCCAGCGCGCGACGCCAGTCTTCGAGCGAAACGGATTCCGTCGCGCCCATCGGGCCGTAAATACCAGCGTTTAATACCAGCGCGTGCAGCGGTCCGAGTTCACGCAACGCGAACGCGACGAGTTCGTTCACCTGGGTTTCGCTGGAAACGTCGCAGATTCGGGCCAAAACTTTTCGCGAAGGAAATCGTTTTGCCAGTTTGTCGCGCGTGGCGAGCAACTCCTTTTCCCCGCGCGCGCAAAGGACGGCGTTCGCGCCTTCGGCCAGGAAATGCCCGGCGATGGCTTTGCCGAGTCCCTGGCTGCCGCCGGTGATGAGCGCATTGATGCCTTTAAGTTTCATGTTCAAACGCGACCAACGGAAAGATGTTCGACGCCGGGCAGGTTTTTCAATTCCTTTTCCAAAAAACGGTTGGCGTCCACAAAAATGCGCTGGCGCATGGCCGGGGCAGTTTTCGCCCAATCCGCCCCGCGAAATTCAGGCCACTCGGTGCAAACCACAGCGGCATCCGCGCCGCTCAGCGCCCCGATCATTTGGGAGGCGAGCCGCGCCCCGGCGAGTTCGGCGGGCAATTGTTTCACCGCCGGGTCAAAGGCGTGAACGCCCGCGCCCTCCGCCAGAAGATTCCGGCACAATTCCACCGCCGCGCTGCGGCGGAGGGTGTCGGTGTTGGTGGTGTAAGTTAGGCCAAGCACGGCGATTTTCTTTCCGCGCAAATCGCCGAGACGCGATTGCAATCGCCGCAACGCCCAGCCGCGATGCAGATCATTGCTCTGCGTGATGGCCGGAATGACGGAAATTTTCTCATTTTTCGCGGCCGCCAGTTTGGTCAGCGTGACCACATCACGCGCGAGCGTGCCGCCGGCAAACGGACCGCCGGGGCCGAGATAAGCCCTTGGCCCGACGCGCGGTTCGCTTTTTAAACCGGCGGAAACCTCCTGGGCATCCGCGCCGACGTGTTCGCCCAATCGCGCAATCTCGTTGATGAACGTGATGGAAAGCGCGAGAAATGAATTAAGGGCGTGCTTCACCATCTCGGCCGACTCGGTGCGCATGAATAAAATTTGCGGAGTGAACGGTGCAAACAGTTTTTCGAGGAGCGTTTTTTTCGCGTCGTCACGGATGCCGACGATAGCGCGCCCGGCTTTTTCAAACGCGTCAATCGCCCGGCCCAGCCGCAGATTTTCGGGCGAGCAGGCGAAATGAAATTGCGGAAATTCGGCTTCCAGCCGGCGGCAGGTGCCGACGGGCAGTTGGGCGGAAATCAACACCAGCGCGCCTTTGGGCAGCTGAGGCAGCGCGCGGCGGAGACAGGCGAGAACGAATTCCACATCCGATTCGTCGTTTTCATTGACCGGAGTGTCGTAACAAAGCCAGAGCACATCGGCGCGGGCGCACGCGATTTTGGGATCGGTGGTGAACGAAAGTTTTTTTGCGGCAAGACCGGCCGTGATGAGTTCATTCAGCCCCGGCTCGAAAAGCGGAGCCTGGCCGGAATCAAGTTTGGCGATGTTCGCCTCGTCGAAGTCGAGGCCGACAACTTGAAAATGCCGCGCGCAGCACGCAGCGGTGACGCAGCCGAGATGCCAGAGGCCGAGGACGGTGACATTCATCGGCGTTGGAGCACCCACTGGTTTTGCTGGAGCCATTGGAGCGTGCGGATGATGGATTGCTCGATGGTGAGCGTGGTTTTCCAGCCGGTGGCGCGGATTTTTTTGGTGTCGAGAAAAATAAACGGGTTGTCGCCGATCCAACCCTTGTTGCCGCCGCTGTATTCGAAGCGCGGTTTCAACTTCAGCGCACCGCAGATGAAACGGATGGAATCGTTGACCTGCACGTATTCATCAGCACCGAGGTTGTAAATTTCCACGCGGTGCCTGGCTTGTCTGGCGGTGGCGCGATCCACAACGTGCAACATGGCGTCGAGACAGTCTCCAACGTAAAGATAGGATTTGCGTTGTGCGCCATCGCCCAAAACTTTCAAGTGGCCGGGGTGGGCGAGCAGTTGTTTGTAAAAATCCAACACGTGACCGTGCGTGTAGCGTTCGCCGAGAATCGAGACAAACCGGAAAATGTAACCTTCAAATCCGTAGCCCTCGCAGTAGGATTGAATGAAACCTTCACCGGCGACTTTGGACGCAGCATAAAGGGAGGTCTGGATCGGGAACGGATGATTTTCCGGCGTCGGGATGATTTCCGCCTCGCCATAGACGCTGCCGGTGGAGCTGAAGGCGATGCCTTTGATGCCGTTGTCGCGCATGGCTTCCAGCACGTTGAAAGTGGCAACGGTGTTTTGCTGCAAATCCTTGTGCGGGTGGTCCAGACCGAACCGGACGTCTGCATTCGCGGCCAGATGAAAAACAAAATCGCATCCCGCCATCGCGCGGCTCAACGCGGACAAATCCAGACCATCGCCTTCAATAAGTTTGAATTGGGGATTGGTTGACGCCGATTCCAGAAATTCACGCTGGCCGGTGGAGAAATTATCCCAGCCGACAACGTGTTTACCACCGGCAAGCAGGCGGTCAACGAGACTGCTGCCAATAAAACCGGCGGCCCCGGTGACAAAAACTTTTTCCATGATTAAGCGTGAAGTTTAATGTGTGCTGGCAGGGCTAGCCAGCCTTTTTGAAAGGCAATGTCTTCCCCAGGCTACGAATTTACCGTGGCCACCGGTTTTTCCGCCGGCAAAGCAGGATTGACGGAAGCGCGACGCTCAAGCCACCGGCGGTCAATGGGGTTGTAGAAGGTGCATTCCAAACAGGTTTCCGGGCGTTTGCCAGAGTAGAACCCTTTGATGACGTTCCAAGCCTGGTCGCTTTTGGAAATTTCTTCAAGCGATTTTTCGCGGATATCGCCGACCACCAAATCGTCAAGGTCACTGCGCGTGAGCCGGCAACCGCAGAGGCGAACTCTGCCGTCGTGACGGACGACAAAGTTAAAAAGATTTTTGCACGGCACATTCAGCGACGGCGGCAGTTTGCGCAACCGCATGAAACCGCTCAGGTCGGTCGGCTGGATGGTGCCGCCCCAGTTGTCGAAATCCACGGTGAAATTAATGCGAACCTTTTCGGACAGGTAGGGTTTGATGTTTTCGGTGAAATCCTCCGAGTGAATTATCTGGCTGGGTTTTTCCGCGTTGCGAAACCGGATGACGATGCGGGCCGGTTCGCCTTTGGCGCGATTGTATTCAAGCAAATTGCGGATGCCGGACATGGCGTCGTCATAATGTTTAACGCCATAGATTTTTTCATACGCTTCCCGGCTGGCGCCTTGTGTGCTGATGAAAACGCCGCCGATGCCGAGGTCAATCAGGCGTTTATAAGTGCCGTTGCGATTCAGCAAAATGGCGTTCGTGGTCAGGACAACATTCTTGATATGGGCCTGATTCACCGCATAGTCCACCTTCTCCAGCAGGCCGGGGTCCACGAGCGGGTCGCCCACGACCGGCGTAAGATCGAGGCTTTGGCCGCCGACCGCCGCCCATTCATCCGCCGCTTTTTTGAAAACGGCGAACGGCATGATGCCCGTCTGGAGGGTTTTATTGGCGACAACTTTTGGATAGGCACAGAATGAGCACTTGGCGTTGCATATGTTCGTCACGTTCGTCATCAGCGTCGAGGAAGGTTCCAGGTGGCGGTATTTCCACAGTTCTTCCGGAGACACCATGTTTTGGGAAACCCTCCGATAATTGAGACGTCTTTGGAAATTTTGAAAATAAAACGCGCCCCAATAAACCACATCGGCGGCCAGACCATTGGTATGCACGGCGTGGTAAATGTGCCAACCCAGTTTTCGCAGCAGGCTATTCACTATTAAAAAAGCTATAGTCTTCAATCAGAAAGTCAAATCGGTTTGGCGGGAGAATACAATTTAATTGCTCCATTTGCAGTCTTCTGTTAATCGACAACCTAGGAATCACGACACGACATGGCCAAAAACATAATTCTCCGGTTGCTGCACCGCTACGCTGATCGTCAGCGGACGCTGGGCATAGAACGGTGCAATGATTGGGGCGGAAAGACCGTGGTTGAATTGGCGCCGGACAGTTTGGTTGATGTGGGTTGCGGCGATGGGGACCTGCTGTTTCGGTACCTGAAGAAAAGTCCGCGTGAATTTTACGGCGTGGAAGGCGCGCCCCTGCGGAAGGCCCGGGCCGAGGAACGCGGCCTTAAAGTTTTCAGCTATGACTTGAACGGGCGCTGGCCGTTTGAGAACAATAAATTTGACGTGGTATTCAGTTCCCAAGTCATTGAGCATCTGCACAACACCAGACTTTTTGCCGAGGAGGCTTTTCGTGTGCTCAAGCCCGGCGGTACGGCAGTCATCATGTCAGAAAATCTTTCCAGCTTGTTGAATTGCTTTGCGTTGTGCCTGGGTTACACGCCATTTCCGCTCATGCAGATTTGTGGGCGTTACCTCGGCAATCCCCTGGGGCTTCACTACAATGAACCCATAGAGGAACAGGTGCCCATTGACCATCCGTTTTTCTCCGGCATCTCAGGTCATGTGCGGGTGCTGACCGTTCAGCAAGCAAGGGAATTATTCACGCTAACCGGTTTTGAAGCCGATGTCCGTTCCATCAGCATATTGCCGCTGCCTGATGCTTTGAGCCGGGTGCTGGAGGGAAAGATCCAAAAACGCGGACACTTCCTGCTGATTCGGGCCCGCAAACCACAGTAACCCGAGACGCGTAGAATCCGCTTGCGCCCGAAGCCCGCTCCCGCCGAAGCTATTTATTTAAGCGCAAAGACGGCCGGTCGGGAAAAATCTCCCGCCGCCGCCAAGCCGCCAATTATTATGAGCACTGTGATTGTAACCGGCGCTGCCGGCTTGATTGGTTCAGAAAGCGTCAAGCGGTTTGCCCGGGAGGGCTTCCGGGTGGTTGGCATTGATAATGACCTGCGACGCTGGTTCTTTGGTGACGGCGCCTCCACGCTGGCCAACCGCCGGAAACTCATCGAGTCCATCCCGAATTATCAACATCACGACTTTGACATCCGCGACCGTCAGGCTGTCGAAAATCTGCTTCGCCAGCTCGGCAAGGACGTCACCCTGATCATCCACACGGCGGCGCAACCCTCGCACGATTGGGCCGCGCGCGATCCGCACGCGGACTTCAGCGTCAACGCGAACGGCACGCTTAATTTGCTGGAGGCGACGCGACAATTTTGTCCGGAGGCCGTTTTCATCTTCACCTCCACGAACAAAGTTTATGGCGACACGCCCAATTACCTGCCGTTGGTCGAACTGGAAAAACGCTGGGAAATCAAATCCGGCCACGCCTACGAGCCCGGCATCCCGGAAACGATGAGCATTGACCAGACCAAACACTCGTTGTTCGGCGTGTCAAAAGTCGCGGCGGACGTGCTGGTGCAGGAATACGGGCGCTATTTTGGAATGAAGACCGCGTGTTTCCGTGGCGGATGTCTGACTGGCCCGGCCCATGCCGGCACGGAATTACACGGTTTTCTTGCTTACCTGATGCGTTGCACCGTGACCGGCACGCCCTATCGGGTGTTCGGCTACCAAGGCAAGCAGGTGCGCGACAACATTCACAGCCACGATCTGGTCGAAGCCTTCTGGCAGTTTTTTCTCAAACCGCGCTCCGGCGAAGTTTACAACATCGGCGGCAGCCGCCATTCCAATTGTTCCATGCTCGAAGCGATTGACCTGTGCGAGCAAATCAGCCGTCGCAAATTGGAATGGACTTACGAGGAAAACAACCGCATCGGCGACCATATTTGGTGGATCAGCGACGTGCGGAAATTCCAAAGTCACTATCCCGCCTGGAAATTTCAATACAACCTGGGGCGGATTCTCGAGGAAATCCATCAAGCCTGTCTAACCCGCTGAACCATGCCTGCCTTTCCAGAAAGCATTTTGATCACCGGCGGCGCGGGCTTTGTCGGAGGCAATCTCGCCGTGTTCCTGAAGCGACGCCACCCTGCAACTCGCGTCCTCGCCATGGACAACTTGCACCGGCCCGGTTCCGAATTAAATCTTCCCCGGCTGCGAGGGGGTGGAGTGGAATTCGTCAAGGGAGACATCCGATTCACCAACGAATTCCCCACCGGACCGTTTGCGTCCATCATCGAATGCTCGGCTGAACCTTCCGTGCTGGCGGGTTACGCCAACTCGCCGGACTATCTCCTGGAAACAAATTTTCTGGGCACCTATCGCTGCCTGGAAAAGGCCCGACAAGGGCAAAGCAATTTTTTGTTTCTTTCCACCAGCCGGGTTTATCCCATTGCCCCGCTGGAAGCGCATCCCTGGCGCGAAAGCGAAACGCGTTTTGAGTGGCTGGACGTCGCCGGAGCACCGATTTCGTCGCAAGGGGTGCGGGAAGAAAGTGCGTCCCAAGGTGCGCGCTCGCTTTATGGACTGACCAAGTTTGCCAGCGAAGGGTTGATCGAGGAATACCGCGCCGGATTCGGACTTCGAGCAGCCATAAACCGTTGCGGCGTCATTGCCGGCCCGTGGCAAATGGGCCGGGTGGATCAAGGCGTCGTGTCGCTGTGGGTACTCCGCCACTATTTCGGCAAACCGCTTGCTTACATCGGCTACGGCGGCACCGGCAAACAGGTTCGCGACGTATTGCACGTGGACGACCTCTGTGAACTGGTTGAGGAACAACTGGCCGATTTTCCCGCCTGGGACGGCTGGCTGGGAAATGTCGGTGGCGGGTTGGAAATTTCCGCTTCGCTTCAGGAACTCACCAGCGCGTGCCGGAAAATTGTGGGGCGGGAAGTTCCCATTGCCGCCGAACCGAAAAATCGCCGGGCGGATTTGCGCATTTTCCTCGCTGATTGTTCCAAATTGTTTGCGTGCACAAACTGGCGTCCCAAACGGGGCGTGGAAAAAATCGTCGCGGATGTTTTTGCCTGGGTGCGCGTTCACGAAAAAGAATTGCAACCGCTCGTATGAAAAATGATTTGCCCCAATCAAATGATTTGCAAATGAGCGGGCTGTTGCAAAGCGGCATCGTGTTTTCCGCAATCAGTCTTCTGATCACCCTTGTCCATTATGTCTTTCAAATCATCGTCAGCCGGCAACTTGGCGGCGAAACCGGCGAATACGGCCTCGCGCTCACCACCATTACTTTTATTGGTTTTCTCGGACTGCCACTGGCCATAGCCACACAAGCAGTCACACACTACATCGCGCGTTTTCATTTCAGTGGTGACGACGCGCGGCTGCATGGTCTGCTGGCCGGCTGCCGCAAATTTCTTTTTCATGTCACAATCGCCGGTTCGGTCATTGCCATCATTCTGGTGAAACCGTTGGGTGATTTTTTCCATATTCCGCGCACCAGTCTCACGCTCATCGCGCTCGGGTGTGTGCTGGGCGGGCTTTGGGGTTCCTATGTGACGGCGCTATGTCAGGGGCTTGCCTGGTTCAAACGGCTTGCCTTCATCGGACTGTTGGCCGCGCTGGCGCGGGTTTTGTTTGGCTGGCTCACGACCAGAATCTGGCCCACGGCCGAATGGGCGGTTTTGGCTTCGGCGGTCATGTTGCTGGCCAATTTGATTTTGCTTTTCTGGAAAAATGATTTTCCGCGCCGGACCGACACCGCCATTTCGCCGTGGGACCGGGAATTTGTCCAATTCCTCGTCGTCAGCGCCGCCTGTATTGTTGGCTCAAATTGTTTCAGCCAGGGTGACCTGCTCGTGGCAAATAAATTTTTTGCCAAAGGCGATCTGGATGCTTACAGCTCCGCCGGATTGCTCGCCCGTGCATTGCCAACGGCCGTCGGCCCGCTGCTGGCCGTTTTGTTCACCCATCGTTCCAGCCGGCACCACGGCGACGCGTTGCGCGAACAGTTGAAATTGCTCGGCCTTTACGCTTGCGGCCTGCTCTCCGGCGCCATCGGCCTTTTCGTGTTGAAAACGTTTGTCCTGCAACTCCTGCATCGAAACACACCGGAGGCCGCCGGAATGATCGGCCAGCTTTCCATCACCATGGTTTTCGTCGGCTTGCTTCAAGCGCTTGCGATGTGGTCACTGGCCAGCCGCTGGATCAAACTTTCAATGCTTTATGGCGGACTGGGCATCGCCTACTGGATTACTTTGCTGTGCCTCGGCAAATCGCCGGCGGACCTGTTGTGCGTCATGCCCGCGGCGGCGGGCGTCGCGTTCGGCGCGGTGTTTTTGATTTGGCTCATCGCGCTGCTCACGCACAAAATTGGTGAACCAGCAAAGCTGGTTTGAATTTGTTGCCGCCTTCGGCCACACTCACACCATGCAGTCCGGTCCAGAAAATCTGCCGCGCGTCAGCTTCATCATGCCGACGCTAAACGTCGAGGCGTTGCTGGGCAACATCCTGTCGTCCATCACACGCCAGACATATCCGCGCGACCGGTATGAAATCATCCTCGCCGACGCGCACTCGGCCGACCGCACGCGCGAAATCGCCAATAAATTCGGCGCGATCATTATTGACGACGACGGTAAAAACATGGAGGAAGGCAAACGCCTGGCGCTTCAGCACGCGACCGGCGAATTCATCGTGTTTGTGGACGCGGACAACGAAATCACGCACCCCGATTACATCGAACTGGCCGTGAATGCGCTCGCCGCCAATCCACAGGCGCTCGGCGTGGAAAGTTATTATTTGCCATCGCCCCAAATGAGTTCGTTCTGCGCCTATATCACGCACCGGCTGCACATCAGCGACCCGATTGCCTGGTTGATGAGCGCAAACCCGCAACTCGTCGCGCGCGATGGCGAAGTGGAACGCTGGACTTTGCCCGGCGACTCGCTTTCGTATCCACTGGGCGCGAACGGGTTTGTCTTTCGCCGCGCCGATTTGGAATCAGTGAAGGCCGACGAACATTTTCAAGATACACACGCGGCGTTGCATCTCATGCGTGAGGGCAAACGCGAATGGCTGCGCATCCGCGGACGCGGTGTTCATCATTATTACGTCCAGACGCTCTGGGGCTTCGTGCAAAAACGCCGCCGCGCCACCGTCCATTTTCTGCGCGTGCAGGAGGAGGCAAAAACAAACTGGATGAAGGAAAAACCACCCGTGCCGCTCTGGCTGGCGGCGATTTATTGCGTGACGCTCGTTGGTCCGCTGTGGCACTCGTTGCGCGGCTTGATTCGTGATGGCGACGCGTGCTGGCTCTGGCATTTGCCGGCGTGCTTCTTTGGCGGCGTGCTCGGCAACGCGTGGGGCGTTTGGACTTACAAAACGCGACGGGGCGAAAAAAACCTGGTCGCGAAACTGAAGCCGAAACAAACTTTGAAATAAATGGAAAGCCTCAACGAACACTTTGGCCGTGCGGACGGCCAGCCGCTGGTCAGTATCATTGTGCTGAATTGCAATGGCGCGAACTGGCTGCCGAAATGTTTTGGGTCCATCAAGACGCAAACGATTCTCAACCAAATTGAGATGGTCATGGTGGACAATAATTCCACGGACGATTCGGTCGCGGTTGCGCGAAAACTGCTCGCCGATTTTCCATCGGCCGGCATCGTGCGGAACCCGGAAAACCTCGGCTTTTGCGAAGGCAACAATTCCGGGGCGCGCATCGCGCGGGGCCGCTGGCTTTTATTTCTGAATAACGACACTTGGCTCGAAAACGATTGCATGGAAAAGTTGATCGCGGGAACGGAAAAACTAGGCGCGGTCGCGTCCACCCCGCTCGTTCTGAATTATCCCGACAACTCGTGTCAGGATTTCGGATTTTACGGCTTCGATTTTTTTGGTTTGCCAAGTC
>Ga0116107_1001193_pt1 | contig 16350 bp, 15 predicted proteins | sample June2015DPH_6_10_FD_88969 | JGI IMG/M metagenome (GOLD analysis project Ga0116107, IMG submission 88969) | Peatland microbial communities from SPRUCE experiment site at the Marcell Experimental Forest, Minnesota, USA - June2015DPH_6_100 | ecosystem: Environmental > Terrestrial > Soil > Wetlands... | reverse complement strand
TATAGTCTCAGTTCACCGGAATACGCGGGCAAAGTTGTTTATATCGTATATGCCAGCAAGAGTTCAGCAGATGATAATGATCATGTAACCGAGGCAATAAAAGCCAACAAGGATATAGATCTTCTGAAAAAGGAAAATAAGTACGTTGGATTGGGCATAGCAAACGCGAAGGACACTTTTGGGCCTAATTCAGTCATTAAGTTCATCGCTGGAAAAAAGCAGAAGAGCAGCGGTGCTATCATCCTGCTCGATCCGGATTTTACATTCGGCAATCTTGTGGGGGCTCCTCACACAATCGCTACATCAGTCCTTGTTGACAAGAACCGGATAGTTCGTTACATTTATTCAGGTAAAACTCCGGTGGAGAATATTTCCACAATTATCAACTTAATAAAGAAATATGCAGCAGAGTAATAAAATTCCTGTCATTTAGCAATCAGCCCCCTCGAATTCCCCAATAGGATTCGAGGGGGAATATTTTATTGTGATACTCCAATTCTTAAAAGCGAAGCACGGCGCATGCCGTCCAAGGCACATCGGAATTAGCAGTTTAAACAATCCCGCCCAAGCGGAGAATATCATATCCTGAATGCCAGACAAATCGAGGCGGAACAGGTTTCCTAAGCTTGCTTTGGGTTCATACTAATGATTTGAGGTGAAGTTGGACATGTTCAGTATTATAGATGGGAATAAAATAGCGCAGGATATTCGTAATGAAGTGCGCCTCAGCACACTTGAGCTAAAACAAAAAGGGATTGTGCCCGGTCTGGCAGTTATTCTTGTTGGTGACGATCCTGCCTCTAAAATATATGTGGGGAAGAAGGCTCAGGATTGTGCCGAAGTTGGTTTTTTATCCCGTGAGTATAAACTTCCAGAGGCAACGAGTGAAGAAAAGCTATTGAGTTTGATTGATGATCTTAATAAAGATAAACTCATTCATGGTATTTTGGTGCAGCTTCCCGTACCCAAACATATCCGAACTGATAAGATTATCGAATCCATTGATCCCCGAAAAGATGTGGATGGTTTTCATCCATACAATGTCGGCAGGCTTGTTGCCGGCAATCCCTGCCATTCGTCGTGCACGCCATACGGAATTATGGAGTTGTTTGATCGAAGCGGTATAGAACTTTCCGGTAAAGAAGCGGTTGTTGTAGGTCGCAGTAATATTGTCGGTAAACCTATGGCGCTGATGTTGCTGGCTCGTAACGCGACCGTGACGATTTGCCATACTCGCACGAAGGATTTGGCGGCAGTGACCCGCCGAGCCGATATTCTGGTGGCTGCCGCCGGTCGCGCGCAAATGATCAAAGGAGACATGGTCAAAGATGGAGTGGTTGTGATCGATGTCGGCACTAATCGTCTCGATAATGGAAAACTTGTAGGTGATGTTGATTTTCCCGCAGTTTCTCTTAAAGCTTCATATATTACGCCGGTACCCGGCGGCGTAGGCCCAATGACCCGGGCAATGTTGATGAAAAATACACTCAATGCCGCAAAAATGAACCTGTAAAAGCAAGAAATATATTATGACTCTTGTCCGTATAATAAAAAATTGGGATTGGCCCGATTTAATGCGCCAGACACCGGGCAAGCAAGGTATCTGGGACAATATTCAATTCACTGTTGATCCCGTTGAAGAATGCGATTTTGTCGTGATGCTCAACAACAATATGAAGTCCCAGAGCATTGTCAAATGTCCCAAAGAAAATATTTGGGCGCTTATGCAGGAACCTTATGTTAAGGGATTTACCGATTGGATGGTTGAGGGACACGAATCTTTTTTTCATGTATATACTCATCATATACCATCGAATCATTCCAGATATATTGTTTCACAACCAGCTCTTCCCTGGCATATTAACAAATCATTTGATCAACTATCTCAAATGGATATTCCCGCCAAATCAAAAGCAATTTCCTGGATTGTCGGCAATGCCATGAATATTCCGGGACATGTTAAGCGACACTCCTTTCTGCAATTCATAAAAAATAATGCCTCTGTCGATATTGATCTATTTGGCCGGGCAGTGCGAGTCATAGAGGATAAATGGGATGGGTTGGCGCCTTATAAATATTCTCTGGCGATAGAAAACAGCCAGAGCCCGGATTACTGGACCGAAAAATTAGCCGATTGCTTTTTAACCTGGACAATTCCCTTTTACTTTGGATGCCCGAATCTGGAAAAATATTTTCCTGAAAAATCTTTCATTCGAATTGACATAGACAAACCGCAGATCGCTTTGGATCGAATTAAATCGGCCATTAAAAACAATGAATGGGAAAAGAGGCTGCCGGCATTGAAAGCAGCGAGAGAACAGGTCTTGAATCAATATCAACTTTTTCCTCATTTAGCAAAGCGGATACAGCCTCATCATATAAACAATGAAGATAAAACAGTAACCTTGATTCCACCCTATAAAAGAAGTATAAACACCAGTCTGAATAGAGCCTTCTTTAAGACTAAAATGGCGATTATGCGGCTAAGGCATAAGATAGAATAGTTTTTAATTGATAAGGGAAGGGGTGCTTTTTAATGGTGATATCGCCAAGAGGTCGTCAATGAAAACGAGCATTATTATTTGTTTCTATGAAAAATCAGACTATTTGAAATGCTGTCTTGATTCACTTAAGAGTTCCTCTAATGATTTTGATGAAGTTGTTATTGCCGACGATGGTTCCAGCACAGCTGTTGTGAATAAAGTAAAAAAATATATTCAGGATTATCCTTTTCCGATAATTCATGCCTGGCATTCCCGGGAAGGCGCCCGCCGCGCAGCCTGCCGGAATAACGGTATACGACATGCCCAGGGAGATTATCTTATTTTTTTCGATGCCGATTTTGCTATTTTGCCTGGCACCATACAAAGTCATATCGATGCAGCAAAGCCCGGATGGTTTGCCGCCGGTCGTTGTAAATATGCAACGGAAGAAGAAACAAAACATATATTCTCAGAAAGCATATCCACTGAATTACTGGAACAAATTTATAAGGAATTGCCGGAAGAACGCATTTTGAGAGAGCATCATGAATTTATTCGTTATGGAATTTTGCGGAAACTGAGATTAGCCTCTGCCCGGAAACAAACTTTTGGCGGACATTTTTCTATTCACAAAAAGGATATAGAAGCTGTTAATGGATATGATGAAAACTATGTTGGCTGGGGTGGCGAAGATCAGGATATAGCTATGCGATTAGTTATGGCGGGATTTCGTGGTACTTCGGTTATCAAGAGCGCTCGTGTTTTACATCTCTGGCATCCGAAAGAAATAGGCGATAAACACTGGAAAGAGGGTGTGAACGTGGGATATTTTATCAGAAAAAAAATTCCTGTTTATTGCGAAAACGGTTTGGTCAGAAAATGATGAGGATTTAATGAAATCAATAGGTAATTACAATACCACTGTGCAATTCTCGTATAATTTTCGTGAGAGTCGTCTAAAAAAATGCTTTAAGATTATGCAATCCCTGCCATGTGGTCGAATGCTAGACATTGGATGTTGTACCGGTGATTGGGCTATATACTGGAAAAATCTAGGATGGGTTTGTGCAGGCATTGATATTGACCAGGAAAAAATAAAAATTGCCCAGCAGCGTGGGCTTGAAGCCAAGCATTGTGACCTCAATCATGACCCCATACCCTTTGAGGATAATAGTTTCGATTTCATTTTTGCGGGTGAAGTAATTGAACATTTGGTGGACACAGATGCATTCCTGCAGGAAATTCATCGTTGCTTGCGCCCCCATGGAAGAGTATTAATCACAACACCCAATCTGGTTTCATTCGAGAACAGGCTTCGCATTCTACTGGGCATTTATCCGATCTGGGTTAATTACAATCTATCCGGCAGCGGACATATTCGCGCATATACGCCTCGTGTTCTTAAAAATCAATTACGCGAAAACGGTCTTAGAATCCTTATACATAAAGGGAATTGGGTTCCGTTTATTCCGCAGTGCTATCTTCACGATATCAAACTACCACTGCTGGCGATTACTGGAGATATATTCCCCAATCTATCAATGGACATCATTATCCTGGCACAGCGAAAAGAGTGATTGTCAGCCTCATCTTACTAAAGAATAAAACCGTACTATCGCTACAGCGTTTAATAAATCAGAACTCAAGCAAATTCCACTTGAATGGTCATTTTAATTAATAATGAAACTTGAAAGCCAGTATGATAAGAATTCAAAAATTGTACAGAAAAATAAAACGCGTTAATATTATGCAATGCAGATTTTGATGTCTAAACTAATCTTCCTGAAAAATAAGGAAGAACTTTTTAAACTTTTGGAACATAGCATACCTGTTATGTTGGGTGTGCTTATTTTTATTATACCTCTTCCATTCAATACCGCAGCGCAGGAAATATCGTTTTATTTGTCATGGGCGATAGCGTTGTTCCTTATCATTTGCAAACAATCAACCTTTTCATTCAAATCACCATTTACTATACCGTTTGTATTGTTTTGTTTCTGGATACTGCTTTGCATTCCTTTTGCGCTGGATAAAAGCAATTCCTTTCACGATTTCTATGCTCATTTGATAAAGCATCTTGTAATATTTTATATCCTATCGACCTACTTTGTATCCAAAAGGTTATTTGTTGTTTTATGTTGGATTATCGTCATTTCCATAACGTTTTTTTCATTTGGCGGTACAATCTATTATTACGTGATAAAGGGCGCATCCCTTCAAGACCGTTTTGGTCTTCCTGAAATTGGTGTTGATATAAATCATATTGGATTTCTGGCAGCGCCTGCCCTGTTTATAACCATTGCACTCTTTGCCGATTCAACAAGTGTTGTAAAAAAGTTGTTTCTTTTTTTATCCATGATTTCGACCATATCAGCGATAGTGCTTTCAGGGACAAAAGGCGCGCTGCTTGGTGTTATTGTTCCCACAACGTTTCTTTTTACGAAACATAAAAAAATAATTATGGTCACGCTACTATGCTTGTTGCTATTAATTATAATTTCACCATTTAAGAACAAACTTCATGTTCATGCTATTGAAAATTCGGTCGGTGCGGAAGTAGAGACAATTCGTTTTTCCATATGGCATGATTATTTGCAAATAGTTAAAAAATATCCTGTTGGTGGAATCGGTTATGGAATGCAGAGTTATAATCGTGATCTTTTTATTCGAAACAATTTTAAATTACCTAATATTGCTAATTCACAAAATGGCACAGCATTTTTTATGCCGCATAACACACTGATTGATTTGGCGGTAAGAACAGGCATTGTCGGAGTCTGCCTTTTCCTGTATTGTCTCTATACATATTTTCGAATTGGATGGTCGTTATACAAAAATGTGAATGATGATTTTATTAAAAACTGGGCACTATGCCTTATGGCATGCTGTGTATCTCTGCTCATTCAGGGGATGTTTGTAGATCTAATGATAGGTATACAGCTTATTTATCTGTTTGTATTCTTCGCCATGATGAATATTTTGTGGCAGATCAAAATGAAGGATAATAATTTATCAAAACAATAAAAATGATAAAGTTTAAATAATGACAATTCAAGCTAATAATTCAACCAAAAATTCTTTTTCATGTATTGCAAGTTGTGAGAAAGTTTCGTTATCGATAATGAAGCCAGGAAGGATATTTTAAACTATATCGAATCATTTTATAATCGGGAAAGGAGGCACTCCAAATTACATTACATTTCACCTGCTGATTACGAAAATAATGGGCTCAAAAACGCTGCGAGAGTGTGTCTATATTTTCGGAGTAAGCTTACGGTAATTCTTGAAAGTTAAATTTAATATTCTATAAAAGAAATATAATGAAAACCAAAAACATAATAATGGCAGCAATCTAAGGCCATATTCTGAATTAGGTAATAGTATTGAGAATAACTTTTCTAATTGTAAAAATAAAATAGGCGCCACTTGCCGGTAATCAAGTGGTTTTAGAAGCTCAAGGCCATTTTTGTTGATAATATTAAGCGCAAGCCCTGCCTCGTCGCTCCAAAGACTTCTATTATAAATAAACTGAACTAATGATAATGTTACACTTAAAAGTAAAGTGATATTAATAATTTTTGCTCAAAATTTAATTTCATCAAGTTACCTTTTATCATATTCATTAGTGCTTTGCCTTCGTTGTAAATAAATAGGCTTTAGATAGCCTTTAATTGTTACTCCGCCGCCTTTTGTTGTTATATGTGAATTGTGTTTAATGGGAATATAAGTCTTGTCTTTTCCCTGTCCATTTCGTACTACCGTGAAAATATATTATATTTTAGAATGCACCAAAGTGCGCTGAAACCATCCCTCCAACCAATCTTTTTACCTTCTTCATAAGTGCGTCCGTAATATGAAATGCCCACTTCATAAACTCGTATATTTTTTATTCTGGCAATTTTTGCAGTTACTTCAGGTTCGAAACCAAAGCGGTTTTCTCTAAGTTTAATAGGTTTAATAATTTCAGTCCTGAATAATTTGTAGCACGTTTCCATGTCTGTTAAGTTTAAATTAGAAAACATATTAGAAATGAATGTAAGAAAACGATTACCGATACTATGCCAGAAGAATAAAATACGGTGTGGATTTCCACCAATAAATCGACTTCCATAAACGACATCGGCAAAGCCATCTAATATTGGTTGTAACATTAAATTATATTCTTGAGGGTTATATTCAAGATCGGCATCTTGAATTATAATAAAGTCTCCTGTAGCTTTATCAATACCTGTGTGCAGCGCGGCGCCTTTGCCTTTATTAAAGGAATTTTTATAATATTCAATATTCAGCTCAGGATTATCTTGTTTATATCGAAATATCTCTTCTTCCGTATTGTCGATAGAAAAATCATTAACAATAATTACTTCTTTGTCAACGTCGGCAAACAATTGCGCTGCCTTCACTTTGTCTAAAATTCTATGAATGGTTTTACCTTCGTTATACGCTGGAATTATGATTGATAGTATTCTTTTGATAAGAACCCCCTTTTATGTGGGAAAGTCTAAGAAATTATATCTGTTTTGTCAATAAGACCTTATTTGATCGACGCTATTGTATTGGACTATAACGACATACGAGGCGGCGACCGAACGAGTGACAATGTGAAGCATAGGATAATAATAAAATAATAATGGCTAAAAATATATTGGTCAATATTGATTTTTTGGTGAAATATTTACATACACCCGAGTCGTTGAGAGGCGAATTCAAGCATTTATTAAAGATGTTATTCGATAAAACAAGAAAGATTCTTTAGAAGGTATTTTTCCTGATGAAACGCTTTATAATTCTGAAATGTGTTTTTTCCAGAATTCGGGGTTTCTTTTTTCCCACGCATGACATCCAAACGGCAGCTTATAATCATTCATTTCATATAAGACATCAGGATATCTGTCAAAAGAAAATGTAATAGCCCTCTCCACAGGAGCTGTCTTAAACTTTCGAGTAATTTTGGGCGCTATTAATCCCCAGAAACCATCTTCGTTAATATTTTTATCTCTATAGTAAACTGCTTTTTTGTTCCCGATTAAATTTAATAGTTTCAATCTCAATGCTATAGTTTTGTTTTGAATCTTATAAAATCTCCGTTTTATTTTTGATTCCTCATTAATTGTTTGTATTTTACACTTGCTGAAAATATAAAGAATATTTTCAATATTTCTTAAGGAAAATCCTCCATTGCCGACACCATTTAATTTAATTTGCTCATTGTTATCTTCCAGCCACGGCGCTCCAATATAATCAAATCCTTCTTTACACCATTCCATCAATTCATCTCTGAAAACGTATGCATCCGGCTGATAAATAAGAATATATCTAAACTCTGAAAACATTTCATAGAAGTTTTCACTCAGCATCAATTCGTTATAACCTTCTAATCCTTGATAAAAATATTTATCGTTAAATCTAATTAACTGATGATTATTCAGTTCAAAATATCTTTTATAATTTACTATATTCAAACTTTGTGGCGCTACAAAAATAATCCTGTATTTTTTTAATACTTGAAATAGCCGTGTAATGGATATTTTTTCCTTATCTGATAAATCTGATTTATAGATTGGAATGATGATTCCTATTTGCATTGATTCCATTGAATATCCATCCAACTGATTTGACTATCTATTTTTTCTTTGGTTTGCTTTTGCCAGTGTCGCTTCTACAGCATATTGAAGAGTTTTCGAACGTATATGATATTGAAGACAATGGTTTCTGGCCATTTCCCCCATGTGTCTTAATCTATCTTTATTCTTTAGAGCATTTTTTATGACTTGATATAAATGATCGCCTTCAACACCATAATAAAAACAGTGCTCTCCTTCCATGAGCGGCTGATATCTAATAATAGTCGGATAGTTAATAACAGCGACAGATTCTGCCAAGCAGATTTCGTAGTGCCTTACACAATCCCAACCAAAACCGTTTGGAGACCATACAAGCCATGATCTTGCACAATAGTCATAAAACTCAGTAAAAGGAATTCTGTCGGTAATACATAAAACATTATAACCTTCATCTTCTAGTTTCTTCAATACATTAATGCCATCTTTTCGCACCGTTGAATTATTAACGTTCCCGCAGAAAAAAATATCAATATCTTTTAAATTTGTTCGCTCATGCTTTGCGATTTCATCGGAAGTGCCCAGGCTGATAGGATATATCTTTTCAATGACTTCACTATAAAACTGATTATCCTTAATTGCATGTAAATCATTACTCCTTTTATTTGCATTCAAAAAAAGCAATCTTTTGTTTTGAGGTAACTCCCGCATGAAATAACAGTCACACCGTTTAAGCAAATAAAAGTCTTCTTTCGGTATTTTGGGCATGTCGTTACTATTGACCCCGGCGACTGGGATTTTAGTTTTTCCCAATAGCATGGGAAGCATAGATAATCCGAGTGAGGGGAAATCAAAAAAGAGCATGTATATAAAATTACGGATATTTTTAAAAACTGATCGGTCGTGAAGATATATTGGATAAGGATTGCTTCCGCATAAAATTAAATCATAGTATCTATCTTTTATTTGTTTTCGGAGCTTAAAAAACAGCGGGATAGAAAAAAGATGGCCATTGCGGTATCTGATTTCGTGGTTTTTCTTGTGAATACTTACACAATAAAAATTATGATCAATATACTCCCTAAATTGACCTGTTTCTCCCAATGCCAGGATTTTGTATTTCGTTGTGTTTTGTTTCATAATTATTAACAGATTTGCTCAATCAATCTGTAACCGCCAAATAAATCCAGCTAAAAAAAGATGAAATAATTTTATCGGATAACTAATTTCTTTTTTCTCACGAGCACTTTACATTTCAGTATAAACATAAGGAAGTTCCGTTTGTATGTCATTAATTCTTCTCTCAATGACAATTTCCCAGCGCCGATCTTGTTTTATATATTCCCGCCATTTTCATCCATGTATTAACCGCGCTTTTGAGCCAGTATGTTTTCGTATATGGCCGCGTATTTTTTTGTTACGTTATCCCAGGTGTTTTGCGCCGCAGTTTGAGAGGCAGCGTCAGACATCCTCCGGCGAATGTTTTCATCGAGCAGCAGAGCTATCTTTGCCGCGATATAATCGATGTCGGAAGTATTATCGGCAATGAATCCGTTTTCTCCTTCCTGCACCAGATCTTTAGCCCCGACAGTACTGCTGATAATTACCGGCAAGCCTGCCGCCATCGCTTCCAGAACAACATTGCCGAATGTATCGAATTTGGATAGCATAATATAAAGGTCGCTGGCTAAATACATTCTGATAATTTTTTCTTTATTCACCGGGCCGGTAAAAGTGACATCAGAGATTATTTGGTAATTTTGGGCCATTTTCGTATATTTTTTTATATTTCCTTTGCCGGCAACAATGAGCTTGAACTTTCGGTTTTGAGCCTTTAATTTGGCAAGAGAAAACAAAATGTCATCAAGTCCCTTAATCTCAAAATTCATCGAAACAAATAAAATTACCGGATCAGTAATGTTAATTCCTAATTCACGGCGGATAGCGTTACGAACAGAATCTTTGTCATGTTGCGCATAATCATTTAAATCCACACCGTGGTTAATAACAGCAACTTTATCAGGATTAATCTTGTATTCCTGTAAAAAAATATCTTTTGTCAAGTTGGAAACGGCGACAAATTTTTTACAATTACCATTATAAACAAGTTCTTTTTCCACCCATGCGGTGGCCAGATCATAGAGGCTCATTTTTTTGCGGCGAATGTTATGAATCCAATACCGGTGAGGAATTCCGTGCATAGTGAAAATGTCGGCCGCGAAAATTCTTTCGTGGCTGTGTACGAGAGAAAAATTGTTGCGATTTATCTGGCGTTGGACAAAATAAGCAAAACTGAGTGTAGTCAGAAATTTGGGAAAAGAAAAAATGGGGATCTTATGAAATCTTAGCGAGGTCGATGACGTCTGCCAGCGATTGGCCAATACATGAAAATCAAAGTCTGTCTGATTGGCAAGCCGGTCTGTCAGTTCGGCCGTGGTTTGTTCGGCTCCGCCGACTAAACCATATTTAGGTATAACCACCGCAATGTTATGCATAAAATGTTCTTTGCTTTAAATTTTTTGTGAAATACATCTAGCATAGAAAAGGAGAAAAAGCATATTTAAATAAAACCATGAGTTTTGTTTTACTTGAAGTATCATCAGTTATGTGCGATATTTCTAAAGTTAACAATTAACCGCGAGCGAAAAAAATAATAATGAATATTTTAGGCATATCGGCATTTTACCATGACAGCGCGGCATGTCTTGTGCGTGACGGCGACATTGTTGCCGCTGCGCAGGAAGAGCGGTTTACCCGTAAAAAGCACGATTTTTCTTTTCCGTTAAACGCGATAGATTACTGTTTGGAAACAGGAAAAATAAAAAGCGAATCATTGGATTTTATTGCCTTCTATGACAAGCCTTTTGTTAAATTCGAACGTATTCTGGAAACCTATCTGGCTTTTGCTCCCCATGGCATTCAATCGTTTGTTATGGCGATCCCTCTCTGGATAAAGCAGAAATTATGGATGAAAGAATTCATTAAAAAGCAGCTGGGCTATGAAGGGAAAATAATTTTTCCTGAACATCATGAGTCTCACGCTGCATCTGCGTTTTTTGCTTCTCCTTTTGCTCAGGCGGCATTTCTTACAATTGACGGCGTTGGCGAATGGACAACCACCAGTTATGGTATTGGAAGAAATAATCAAATCAATATCCTATCCGAAATTCACTTCCCCCACTCCCTTGGGCTTCTTTATTCAGCCTTTACTTATTACACCGGGTTTAAAGTCAATTCGGGTGAATATAAGGTCATGGGACTGGCCCCATACGGCAGGCCTGTATACAGAGATTTGATACTATCGGAACTAATTGATTTAAAGGAAGACGGTTCGTTTAAGTTAGACATGAAATACTTTAATTATTGCGCCGGTCTTACAATGACAAACAGAAAATTCGACAAACTGTTTGGCGGGCCGCCCCGTAAACCGGAATCGGATGTTACACAGAGAGATATGGATCTGGCCTGTTCTATTCAGGATGTGACTGAAAAAGTCATGCTGCGCATGACTCGTCATATTCATCGTGAAACGAAACAGAAAAATCTTTGTCTGGCAGGAGGAGTTGCTCTCAATTGCGTGGGCAACGGTAAGATTCTCAGGGAAGGTCCTTTTGATAATATATGGATCCAGCCGGCTGCCGGCGATGCCGGAGGCGCTCTCGGTGCGGCTCTTTTTGTCTGGTATCAGTATCTGGATAATCAGCGGACAATTGAGGGGCAGAAAGATTTTATGCAAGCGTCCTGCCTTGGTCCTGAATATAGCAGCAGTCAGTTGCTTCATTATTTCGAAACCAATAATATAACTTACGAAGAGTTGTCCTCAGAACAGATTCCTGTCAGAATTGCCGATCTGATAGCCGCGCAAAAGACAATCGGATGGTTTCAGGGAAGGATGGAATTCGGGCCGCGGGCTTTGGGCGCCCGTTCAATTATCGGCGATGCCCGGTCATCCCAGATGCAGGAGATTATGAATCTAAAAATAAAGTTCCGGGAAAGTTTTCGCCCTTTTGCGCCCAGTGTACTGCGGGAAAAAGCCGCCGACTATTTTAATCTGGACAGGGAAAGTCCCTATATGATGCTGGTTGCGCCGGTTAAAGAAAATATTCGGAGAGAAATGACACCGCAGGAGCAGGCATATTTTGGTTTGGACAAACTCCATGTGGCCCGTTCTGTGATTCCAGCCGTGACTCATGTGGATTATTCGGCCAGAGTGCAAACCGTGACGGAGGAAAGTAATCCGCTTTACTACGGAATGATTAAAAAATTTGACGAAAAATATGGCACTCCGGTGATTATCAATACCTCTTTTAATGTCCGGGGAGAACCAATCGTGTGCTCACCGAAAGACGCTTATATGTGCTTTATGAGAACCAATATGGATTACCTTATTATGGGCAATTATCTGTTGAATAAGGAAAAACAAAAACCATTGAGCAAAGATATCAATTGGCTGAAAAAATACGAGAACGATTAGCAACGTTATGATTATCGAAGAAATAAAAAATATCAAAGGCGATAAATCCGATTGGAGAAAATTCGGAATTACGATGGGCATAATCCTTGCGGTTATGGGATTTTATCTGTTATGGAAAGGAAAGAATTACGCTGAATATATTTTTGCTCTGGCTGCCGCTTTTTTTATTCCGGGGTTGGTAATTCCCTCCGCACTCAAACTTGTTTATAAGGCATGGATGGTTATGTCAGTTATCATGGGTTTTATTATGACCAGAGTAATTATGGTTTTTATCTTCTACATGATAGTCACTCCGATTGGTTTTGTCGCTTCAATAATCGGTAAAAATTTTCTGGATATGAAAATTGATAAGACAGCAAAAAGTTATTGGATGGTCAGGGAGATTGTAAGAAAAGAAAAATCTGATTACGAGAAGCAATTTTAATTAAGATTAACTTAAATGAGGGGAATACAATTATGAGTAAATTATCAATAATTACAGAGTTGTGGGGGTATTTGAAAGTCAGAAAGAAATGGTGGCTTGTTCCGATTGTTTTTTTTCTGCTGCTGATTGGAATAATGCTGATTCTGGCAGAAGGATCGGTAGTAGCGCCTTTTATCTATACGTTATTTTAATTTCTTAGCGCCCCAAAGGAGCATGGCTATGCCGGATCAGGAAAAATCATCACTTAAGAAAAAAATATCAAATTTTTTAATCAACATACTGATATTAATCATTTCTCTCTGCATTGCGGTTGTCATCGTAGAAATAACTCTGCCGCTTTTAAAAATTCGCAATCTTGAGGAAGCTGTTTATCAGGTAAGAAGGCCTGTAGTTCATGGAATCTACGGCGCCTATAATCCTAAACTTTATTATACTCTGCAAAAGAATCTGCGTCATGTCCGGCTATTCTATCCGGGGCAGCTCGATTATATAGTGGATACAAACGATCAGGGTTTCCGTGGTCCCAATTGGGATTTATCTTCCCGTCGAAAAAATGTTGTCATACTGGGAGATTCATTTGCTTTTGGCTGGGGTGTTGGGTGGGAGCAAACAATAGGAAAGATTTTGGAAAAGGAGTTGCAAAAGACCGATCCATCCTATCAGGTGATAAATCTGGCAATACCGGGATATGATTTTGACGGGATTATCCGATGTTTTGAATTATATAAAGACATATTAAAGCCTGTTGCGGTGGTTTACATTTTTTGTCCCAATGATACTTTGTGCGACGTTAAAAAAATTTCCGCCACGGAGTATGACCTGGAATATCATCCCGGTCCTGATGATGAAAAAAATTACCAGGCGATGGTTGCCCGCCAGCAGCCCGGTTACTGGTCATGGGACAAATTTTTTCGCAGCTCTTACTGCAAGGCATATCATGCCCGTGTCCTCAGACGTATATTTGATAAAAGAATTCGCGCTTCTCTTGCCGAGGACAAAGCGCCGGCCGGTTTTGATTTTTTCCCGCCCATTGCCGCGCCGGCAAAAAGTACTCTTGATGATAAGCAAAAGCAATTGATGTTGTATTGTTTAAAACGTCTCCGCGCGGATGCCGGAAGCAGTAATCTTTATATTCTGGATACATCGGATAAATCAATTTTATACAAAAAGGACGACACTGATAACAGAAGATGGGTTATCCGACAGTTCAGCGAAGTGAGCCCGGGAGTAATTGCTATTGATTTTGAAAGTTATGTGAGAAAGACACCTGATGGCCGGAAATTTTTCCTGGATTATGACGACCATTGGTCTGTCGCAGGTCATGCGGCGGCGGCCAGACTGCTCATAGCCAAGTGGTCGAATTAAGTTCAATTTTTTAAGGAGAAGCTTTTGGAAAAGATTCCTCTCTCGGTAGCGTTAATTACAAAAAACGAGGAAGAAAATATTCGTCTCTGTCTGCAAAGTGTCACGTTTGCGGAGCAAATCGTTATCGTAGATTCCGGCAGTACTGATTCTACTTTACAGATTGCGGCACAATTCGGTTGTGAAATCTATAGTGAAGAGTGGCGCGGTTTTGGCCCGCAGAAACAATCGGCAATTGAAAAATGCCGTTATCCCTGGATACTGGTTTTGGATTGCGATGAGCGTATTCCTGAGCGTACCGCGGATATTATAAAAAAGATTGTAACTGATCCTGACACAAAAGAAGCTGGATTCAGCTTTCCCCGCAAGAATTATTTTCAGGGGCGATGGATCAAGCATGCCGGCTGGTGGCCTGATCGGATTGTTCGCTTATTCCGTAAAGAAGCAGGACGGATGACCGCGGCAATTGTCCATGAATCTGTCGAAGTTCAGGGGATGGTCGGGTCTTTAGATATGGCTATTGAGCATTATACAGAGAGCCGGCTAAGCAAAATAATTCAAAAAATTGATCGATATTCAACTCTGGGCGCCGAAACTGCTTTTAAAGAAGGGAAGAAGTCTTCAACAGGCGGCGCTTTCCTGCGCGCCTTATTGACCTTTGTCCAAGACTATTTTTTTCGCCTGGGGATTCTCGACGGCATGCCCGGCTTGACACTGGCTGTTACGGATTCAATTAATAAATTTTTTAAATACGCTAAATTGAGCGAACTTACAAAAACAAACCGTGTCGGTAAATGATCAATGAATAAGCGCTATGGTGACCATCCGGCTGATAGAGTTGATATATCGGTAATTATCGTCAACTGGAACACAAAAGATCTTTTAAGGGACTGTCTGAACTCAGTATACAAAACTGTCACTGATCTTATCTTTGAAATTATTGTTGTTGATAATTTTTCGTCCGATGGTTCTGTGACGATGCTGGAGGAGGAATTTTCTTCCGTCATCAGAATAGTTAATCAAGAGAATAAAGGTTTTGGCGCGGCTAATAATCAGGCATTTGCAATAATGAAAGGCAAATTCGCCCTTCTGTTGAATACTGATGCCATATTGACTCCTCAAGCGGTGAATAAATTATGGGATTTTTGCGAAGAAAATAAAAAGGCTGCAATTGTTTGCGGGCAGCTTTTAAATTCCGACGGTAGTAAGCAAAACTCAATCGCGTCTTTTCCCAGTTTACTCACTCTCGCCGTTAATACCTCTGTGCTGGAATATTTGTTCCCCTGCCTTTATCCCAGTAAAAGATACAAACATACATCGCCTATTGAAGTAGATTCAGTAATCGGCGCCTGCATGATGATAAGAAAAAAAGCTTTGGATGAATCGGGCGCATTTGATGAACGTTACTTTTTCTTTTTTGAAGAAACAGATTTGGCTTATACAATGCGGCTTGGGGGATGGAAAATTTATCATGTCCCGGATGCTTTTATCTATCACTTACAGGGGCAAAGTGTCGGACAAAATGTACGATCGCGCATTGAGTTTTACCGCTCACGGTACCAGTTTTTAAGAAAATGGCACAACTCCCTCTATTTTTATTTGGCTAAAGCAATAATATTTTTACGTTTATTGATTAATGGTGTTTCCACCGCTATATTTACCATATTGACTTTGGGTCTAAACAAAAAGACGCGATATAAATTTGTTATCTATTCTGAATTGATCTCTTGGCATTTTCAAAAAAATAATTATCAGCAAAGCAAAAATAGTCTAACTAATACATTGACACTATAATATGATTTTAGTAATAAACTACAATTTGTTCGATAGGTTACAATACTTTTTTGATGTAATCCAAAGGGCGGAGCTGTAAGAAAAGAATGTTAACTAAAGAAAAATATTTTATTAAAAATAAAACGTGTAGAACCGGGGAGGGAAACTAATTTAATGGGTGAAGTTTATACTGTTTTTAAGGGATTTCTTGATCCTCTTTTTATTGTGTTCGTTTTATTTTTTATAGCTTTTATCATTTTATTTCTTAATTGC
>Ga0116107_1001188_pt1 | contig 16453 bp, 18 predicted proteins | sample June2015DPH_6_10_FD_88969 | JGI IMG/M metagenome (GOLD analysis project Ga0116107, IMG submission 88969) | Peatland microbial communities from SPRUCE experiment site at the Marcell Experimental Forest, Minnesota, USA - June2015DPH_6_100 | ecosystem: Environmental > Terrestrial > Soil > Wetlands... | reverse complement strand
CGGTCAGCCAACAGCCGGCCCAATGAAGCTGCCGCCATGTGCGCGACCAAACCGTCTAGCTTAGGCGGCACACCTTGCATCCCCATCATGTTACGAGACAGTATCGAGTTGCATCCAGGATGCCCTGCGCCATTGCCCCCACACTGTACTTTGACTCAACCACGTGCCGAATATTTGCTGATAATGTCTCACGGAGACCTGGCTCAGAAGTCAGCCTCAGCATTGCTCTCGCGAACGCCCCGAGATCGCTTTCACCGCACCAAATCCCGGTGACCTGGTCGACAACGATTTCCCGCTCGGGGCCATGACTATGTGCCACATCCCCGAGGACAAGCGGGACACCATAGATGCCAGCATGTTGAATGGCCAGCCCTGCAAAAGCTGGTAGAACAACTGCAGTGCTCGGGATTAGATACGCTGCGATGGTCGTTTCCTCGTGGATAGCGCCGACGAATCTGATGTGTTCTGCAAGTCCACGGGCCCGAACGAGTTCCTCCAACGCTGCTCGCTCTGGGCCGTCGCCAATCAAGAGCCCGACTACGCTAGTATCAACGGCGACTGCCGTTGCGATAGCATCGATGAAGAAGCGCGGCCGCTTCTCCTCAATTAATCGACCCAGGAATGTGAAGAGCTTTCTCCCAGCCAACCCCTGGTCCCGCAGGAACGACTCCAGAGCGGCCGGGTCCATCTGATCCCGTACTGCAACCTGGCGCACGGTGTCGAGTGCATTGTAGGCGACGAAAAGTTTGCGGGTATCGATCCCACGGGCGGCCCAATAGTCCCTCCCGCTCTCTGTGTAGTAGACCGCCGCTGTCGCCAACCGTGTAAGAGCCTTCCGCAAGGCATCGCGGAACCGACCAGGTGGTCTGGACAGGCCCTGTCCCCAGATGCATACAGGGACCCGCATCATACGGCTGAGAAGGCAGGCCAGCCACACATCAGGGGCGAGAATATCATTTGGAAGCACGAGCGCGTCGTACTTCCGAGCAAACATGGCTGATACAGTCCCGCAGCGCCATGTGAACGCATTCTTCGTGCCGGGCACACCAACGCGCAACACCCGAATGGACCGGTGGTGGAGATCATCGAGTTGAGCGTCCGGTATGAAACTTGCACTTGTTGCTTTCCCCGAAATGTAAACGAACTCTATGTCGCCCTGCCCTTCTAAGCTGCGGAACAACGCCGCCCGGTAGGCCGGGAAGTAGTTGCTTACTATCGCCACACGTGCCGCCCGCTCGCTCGGATACCTCACGAGTTCTATCCTGTACCTTCCGCGCACGCGCTATCTGGTACTCAACAAGCCGCCTGCGGATGAACCCTCGTGACGCCACCCAAGAAGCACAGCCGCGGTGGAATGGTCCCGATCAAGCAAAGATCTCTTGCCGCCGAGATGCTGGAGCGCCCGCACCGCAAGCGCCAGGTGAGGCATCCCCCAGTGGTAGCGGATCATGAGTTCAATCTGCCGCAAACGGCGACCATGCCGCCGCCTGTCAACCGAGACGCCATCAGCCATCAAGCTCCAGTCCGCGTCCGCAATCGTCGGGAGGCTCCGCCGGAGGCCGTGCGCTACTGACATGGCTTCCAGGTCCTCGCCCTGAAAGACCTCTCGTCCACCGCCTTGTACATGTTGATAGCCATGGAATTGGTGGACCGCCAGGACCGCCATGGTCCCATCGATCACCGGGATCCGGTTCCGGAAGCCGAAGTGCAGGAGCGCTTGGTCGCACATAGCTCGCCCCATGAAGACCGGCGGCAGGCCTAACCATGCTCCCCGCCGGTAACCGAAGTAATCCACACCGGTGGGCCCGTGTAGCGTGGCCCTGCCTTCCTTTGCCAGGATCCCGAGCCGTGAGGGCCACCCCGGCTCACGCACGTCGATCAGCACCCCCTCCGCCAGGTCAAGGCGCTCCCCAACCAGCAGGAATCGCGGAAACCGCGCTGCCACACACTTCATCGCCGACACCAAGTTGCCGTCGACGAGAATATCCGCGTTGACGTAGATCTGAAGTTCGAATCGCCCATGTTCGGCCGCGTATTCCGCCATGAAGTTGAACGACGGCGCGCCGCTTGGGCTGCATTCGATCTGGGGAATGTGGGTCGCGCCAACCTCTGCGGCTGCGCTAGCTACGCCTGGTGAATTACCAAAAACGAGAATCTCTACACCGCGATCCATGGCCCGCCAGCTCCGCATTGCATTGAGCTGGTTCGGCTCGGCATCGTCGCGGAATGGTTTCGGGCTACAGAGCAATGTCAACATCAGCCTTGCATCCCGGCCGGGACTTCTCGTTGGCTTGCATCTCTCTACTTCGGGCTTTTGAAAAACGCGCGGTTTACAAACACCGTGTTCGCCGAAGAATAGATGATGTCCCACGAAGGCCCAAGGATCGCGGCGCGCTGGGACCGTTCCTCGTCGCTCCTCGTCTCCGTAAGAACCACCATTGTGTTCGCCAACAACCCCGGCGCCCCCTCCAAAACGTTCTGATCGAACCCTTCAGTGTCAATCTTCAGCAGAAACACCCTCCTTCCGTCGATATGCCCCCTCAGGTCATCCAGCCTCAGGACTGGGACCATGTAGGATGCGGCGACCGTATCCTCAAGCTGACTTCGCTCGAATGAGCTGAACACCGGGTTGGTGGTAATGAAGATCCTGAGTGTTCCCGTGCGGTTCCCAGCACCGATATTTAGAACCGTATCCCTGTTTCGAACAAGCTTGCAGATCCGGGCCAATTCCCTGTTCGGCTCGACGAGAAGCCCAGAGTATCCCGCACGATAGAACAGAAACGTATCGTTGATTACGGTCGGATGATTGGCTCCAACATCAGCGTAGATCCAGGAGGGATGGATTCCGTTGTGTCTTTCGAACCAATCCAGGATGAGACGATCTTCACCCCATTGCGAATAGCTCGCCTTGCGCCACACAAGGCTCGGCGCTGCGTACATGAGGGCATGGGCATACCGATATGCCGCACTATGCCGTTTGAGTGCTCTACTCATCTGCTGCAGGGCGGGCCACCGATTCTTCATGTGCTTTCCACTTCCTGCTTTCCGCCTGCTGCCGTCTCGCCCTGGGGCCTTGTTTCTCGAGACGGGCCGCGGACGTCTCGTGCTGGATTGCCCGCTACGATCGCCCCAGCTTCCACCGCCTGGGTCACGACGCTGGCCGCGCCGATCACAGCGCAGTCCCCAACCGTCGCACCTTTGAGGATATAGCTTCCGCTGCCGATGAAGACATCGTTCCCGATGTGGACGGGCCGGCTCCCAGCGCCTGCCAGATCGTCCACCGAAGACCGCACCTGAGGATCTAGCGAATGAAAATCCGTATCCGCGATCGTCACATTCGACCCGATCACGCACCGGTCTCCGATCACGACGTGCTGGGCCGCGCAAACAGTAGTCCCGCTCATCCGTACGCCTCTGCCGAGGCTCAGAACGGCTCCTGGCCGCAGCGTCCGCAACACTACCGGATGGTTGACGCCGAGTGCCGTCTGCTCAGACCGGGAGCAGATGAGGCAGTCGTCACCAATGGACATTGTGGATTTCGGTGCCAGCGTCAGAATCGGCCTACCCAGCCAGCTGATTCCTCCGCCCAGCGTAACGCCCTGTCGACGCCAGATCGGCTGCAGCACAAGGCGGATATAGATGTCGATCGAGTGTGAGGCGAGGTTCCTGATGGATAGGTATCTCAATAGCCGTGTCGTGATAATGGTCATGACTCACCCTGGTGGCCCGCGACATCATTGCCAGCCAGCACCTGACGATAGATCGAAAGCTGCCGGGAGACGATCGCCTCGCCATCATTGCGAACCAGCGCGATCCCCCGGGATCGCCGCGACAATCGCTGGGCCAATTCGCGATCACCAAGCAGCCGCCCAACCTGGAAAGCGCACATGTCGGCATCTCCCGGAGGGAAGAAGAGCGCAGAATCCTCATCGCGCGCCAGCGACGATGTGCCCCCGACAAACGACGCCACACATGGCACCCCAAGGCGCATTGCCTCCGCTAGGACGACACTGGAACCTTCCACGAATGTGGGCAACACAACAGCAGCACACCGCTGCATCTCAGTCACAACGGCTTGGGCGGGCAACGGTCCCAGCCAATGCACGCGATCCTGAACTCCGAGCCATTCAGCCTCCCGGTTCAGCCAAGCCACATACCCCTCCTGCCGCAAGCCCGGCCGTTGAAAGGGGCCAGCAACGCGCAGCTGCACGCCGGGGTACATCGGCTTCAACAGGGCCAATGCCCTGATGGCGACATGAATCCCTTTGAAAGGCGAAGGATACGCCGCCGAGCAAAATATCTCTGGCTCGTTTTGTGGCGCCCATGGCTGCGCCGTGCAAAACTGCTCGCGCAAGGCCAGGTCATTCCGTAGCACATTCGCCAGCGGATTGATCGCCCGAATCCTAGATTCCAGCCAGTCACTCGGCACGGTCACGAAGCGGTGCCCGCGAATGATCTCCCTTTCGAACTTTCCCCAACGCGCAAACTGCTTTCGCCCGCGCCACATCGGCGAAAACTTGAGCACTTCCTTGATGCCAACGCACGCTAACTGCTCGCGCACGGAGAGCCCACCCGAATAGACCAGCGCAATGGCCGACTTCAGCCCCTGCATTTCTAGCAATGCCGGACCGCCTAGCAGCCTGCGCGCACTTAGCAGCCCCCAGAAGACCTCGGTACCCCAAACGTGCATGAGATCTGGAGAAAACGCCTCGACCGCTTGGATTATCCCCGTTACGTGGCGCTTTCCCGGCAAGCCGCCACGCTTTGGCCTCGCTCCATTGGGGACCAGCCACTGCTGCACGTCCCCACAGTCACTTCGGCTCACCACGGATACTTGGCCCTGGGCAATATTGGCGAGTTGCACCTGTTCGGAAAGGACGAGCCCCCGAGCCATTGCATCCAGCCATGTGCCGGTGGCGCCGCGATCGCATTCGGAGAGCGCCTTGTTGCTTAGCCAGACAATCCGCATCTTCTTCATCGCCGGGGACCCCGTGTGCTCCACCGAGGCTCCACAATACCGGGCGCCACGTCCCCAGGGATGGCGCGACTGCAGGGGCCTTGAGCGAAGTCCGGGACCGGCACCAAGCCCAGCAACCCTTGGCACAGCGCAATCAATCGCTCGGCCCCAACCCGCGGATGCCACAATCGGACGAGGTTCTCGAAAGCTTCGGCCCTGACGCGTTCTCGCAGCTCGGGCCGGCGGACTAGCATCCGCAGAATATCGGCAAGTTGTGACGAGTTCCCGTCGTCGAAAAGAAATCCGGTAATACCGTCCTTGATCAGCACGCGCGCCGCCCCAGCCTCCCGGTTCGCCACAAGGACGCAGCCCTCGCTCATAGCCTCGTTGGCTACTACACCCCATCCCTCGTTCCGATCGCTTGCCAGCACATAGATATCGGCCTCGCGCATAAGCCTGCGCACAACGCTTGGATGTTGAGGCCCATGGAATCCACACTTGTCACCGAGCCCGAGATGCTGGGCAAGCCGTTTCCACGGCTCTTGCTGGTCGCCTGTGCCAAAAAGATCAAGCCCTTCGAAGCCGGGCTCATCCCTGATCATCGCTACCGCCTCCAGCAGTAGATCGACCCGCTTCCACGGGATCATCCGGCCAACCCAGAGAATTCGCACCCCCGGGCCAAGCCTTGGCTCAGGCTGGTTCGCCGGGGCTTCCGCAAAGTACGGCCACGTCCAGATCCGGTCATCGAACGCCCGAATCTGGCGCACATCACTGGGGGCACCTGCGCCGATAGCTAGGTAGTGCACGTTGCTGCGATTCGCCATTCGTCGAAAACGGTACACTCCGAGGGCTGTCCGCGGTCGCAGCAGCCGGGTCCACCGCCACGGCCTCTTCCAAAGACGCTCGCTCATGATCAGCGTGAGCCGACCACTCGCCGCCCGCCGAGTCGCGAAGTCAGGCGGGGCAGACCCGATGACCGCGACGTCCGCTCCCATTGTCCATTCCCGCAACTCCGCCATCTGCACGCGGCCACCTGGGGGACCCAGAACCCACTGCTCCGTTGGTGATGAGGTATCCCAACCAAGTTGCCGGCGTTCGTCATACACTGGCTCGCAGAGGACCATCTTGAATCGGTCGGCTCCCATCTTGGCGGACAACTCCCGGCATATGGTCGCCTGAAAGTGGCTCCACATGTTTGTCACGTAGGCAAGGGTGATCTCACGCATCACGCCTCAGAGAGCGACCCAACGATTTGCATTCTTCGAAGCCGGCCTGCCGACCTCGCCCCGTGTCTGTCATTGCGCGTCCGACTATCTTGCATGATTACATACCTAGAAATCCATCACCAGAAGTCATTCGACGTTCATCAAGAAAAATCAACCCGCTGGGCAGGCGACACGTCAGCACGTACCCTTGATTGCTAAGAAAGGCGGTTGCCGGGCTTGGTCCGGCAGACAGGAACGGGAACCCAGTCATGTCTTCCAACAGCAGGAGTCGCGGGCGGAATACTGTCAGGTCAATAGACCTGATTACATCAAACTCAAAGCCTTCGGTGTCGATTGTGAGAAAATCAATAACTTGCCCGCGGGCGAGGTGGCGCTCCAGAATCGCCTTGAGCGGGTTCGTCTGAATTGGCCTAGTGGCTATTGGTCGCGCCGGAAGGCCACGAACTAGCTCTTCCGAGAATGTGTTGAGCGCAGGCTCGTCGTACATGTAGTACGTCAGCTCACCACCGGATTCCGACACCCCTTCGTTAACGAAGATGTCGCGGGGACGGTAATGGGCGAACAGTGGAGAGGCCAGAGGCGACGGATCAATGCATATTCCGCACCAACCCACCTCATAGAATGCATAGGTGTTGGAAAACCTCAATGGATGGTGCGCCCCAACATCCACGTAAAAGCCCCGGTAGTCATGTGGGAATCGAGCCAGAATGGCGCGGATAACCATATCCTCGCCATATTGCGCGTAGCTCCTGCGCGCGTATGACGATCCTGCCAGCTCATTCGCGAATGATCGGCACGCGAGTTTAACCCGTCGCAACGCTCCGTGGACAACTCCTCCCATACCCATGCATCATTCTCCCTCATTCATTGCACCCACGGCTACCAGTAGCAGCCACCTTCTACAGACGAGTTGCCTTCCGGTGTGTCGGAAGGCAGCGGCCGACACCAGTGTTCATTGAAGTGCTGTTCGAACTCAGGCTGACCATCCCACCGCCTGCCGCGAATGCCAAACAATATCTGGACACCACCGCCCAGATGAATGCCCTGTTTGCCGAGCTCTCTTGCATGCGCCGCCAGAGGCAACGAATAGGCCCCGGCGCCAATGATCGCGATATCGAAAGACCTGGCTGCCATCTCTGCCATCAGTCCCTCCAGGGTTTCAAACCAATCACGATGTTGCGGGGAGACCATGGTAGGGTACTGGGGGACACGCAGACAATCCAGTTCGAACTTCGGGACAACCTGGATCCCAGCCCAGATTTCGGAGAGGTGCGCGTGCTGCCGCCGGATCGTTTCGCTGAACGGGTGAACGGCGAGGACTCGCCGACCAGCCAACGCCGCCCACCACGGGTGCGCGAATCGGTATGGGTCCAGAGCCCACAAGTCGAGTAACGTGGTGCCTGAGCAATACCGGTTAATGATTGCCGCCTCGCCCAGGTTGAACCACACGGACATCATTGTGATTGCCGGCAACACTTCACCCAGCATGTATTCGCAATAGCGGGCGTGAACCTCGTATTCATCAGGGTATACACCAGCATTGGCATAAAGCGGGTGAAAAGACTTGGCAGCAAGGGTCGGAGCGTTGACCTTGCCCCGCGTCTTCAGGTGTTTTCTGATTGCTAGCGTTTCTGTTGACCCCAACTTACCGATTGCGTGAGGCTTGCCGCTCAATAATGCTGAATGGATGAGCCCATTGCCGGTATCCCCTCCATTAATGGGCCGACCCAGGTAGGCTTGTTTATTGACGAAGCGAATCGCGTCCCGAACCATGCGAGAGCCCTTAAGCCTGGCCAACGTGCTTTCGTACATGTAGCTCGGCCTAAAGGGATGACATCCCTGGCTGGGTCAGCCTATGCAAGGTTCCATCCCGTTGGTCCCGCGCTCGGCTAAGGTACGCCCAGATCAAGACGAGGCGAACAAGCCGGCCCAGAAGCGAGGCACCAATTACGCCATTCAGCCCAAGCCCGGCGTGAGTCGCCGCCAGGGCCAAAGCCGCAAACACGCTCAGGCCAGAGTAGGTTACGACGTTCTGCGCAACGACCTTTCCCATGGCAATCAAGAGGACAAATTGCATTTCCAAGAGGAGCACGGGCAAATAGAGAAGCATAAGACACATTGCCGGGATAGCCACAACATATTTCGGCATTAGGACCGGCACAACCAACCAAAGGCCAACGGCGCCCACCACCGCCAAGAGCAACATCGCGGGCGCACCCCACCGCACTGGCTTGCGGCATATCCTTAGGCAGGCATGGGGGCTGCCGGTACGACCGAACTCCTCGGTGATCTTCGGTGTGTAGACGGCAACGATGGCTTGGGGCACCTTGTTGGCCGCCTCCAGGACCATAAACGCCATCGTCCACGAACCCAGTGCGGCGGTACCAAGCTGCTTCAGCACGAGAGTCGTTTCGACGGCGCTCCACCCCGTCGAGACGCCATACCCCGCGATGAACATCGGGACCCCTCCGCGAACGAGGGCAAACAACTCGTGCCACGAAAACCGCCAGGCGACCTTCAGAGGCCGATAGACATGCAAGTATGCAAGGTTTACGAGCGACGACAACCCCGCCCGCAAGGCAAGCGCGGGATACGGCCAGAGGGCGAACAATGGCAGTGTCGCCACCCCCACAAGGCTACCCAAGACTGACGCTTTCGCAAGGCGAATGAACTCGTGGCCTGAGCGGTATGTCGCCCCGAGGTAGCCGCCATAGATGAACCCAACTACCACTATCGCCTGCACGGCCCATCCCAGCGAGGCCTTCCAATTCCCTTGGGCCAGTGTCCATACACCGAGAAAAACAAACACTGACGACACAAGAACACCAACCACGACATTCCACGCTTGGGCGACCCCGGCAATCGCCAACGCCCGGTGATGCTCACCTCGCCCGACATAGTACGGGTATAGCCGCTGAACTGACTCGAAAACGCCTAGTTGGAGAAAGAACGCATAGCCGGTGACAATTGAGAATTGACGGAAATAGCCGAGTTCAGCAGGACTGACGAAGCGTGCTTGCACCAGCGTGCCGACCAGTCCGATCGCCATGCCAAACAGGTTGCCGCCGGCTACCCCGGAAATCGTCCTCAGCGTCGGCGACGACATGAGGCGACGCGTCGCAAATGTCATGGACGCAGGGACCGGACAATGTTCCACGCACTCTTGAACAAGTTGCGTCGTGGTCGCGGCGCCTTCCACCCCATAGGCATCACGCCGCGGCGATACAAGTCCAGCTCAATGTGCTCCTTCGCAAACAACTCTGGCGTCTTGGGCAACCACATCCCCTTACTCAATCCCTGCATGGATGGCCAGTAGTCGAAGACCGCCGGGATCCCGTTGTCGCCTACAACTGCGTAGAAGTCATCCGGATACCGACGCCCGCGCCTTGAACCCCATCGCTCGAAATACCAGGGGCTCTCGTGATCGCGCAAGAAATGGAGCAGCCGTTGCTTGCGCCACAGCCCAGCCTGCAAGCTGAACAGATAGGGAGCCTTCTTCGAACGGTTCACGATCCACGGATACTCTTCTAGAGGCGTGTAGGGCCGTGGACAGGGGAACAGCTGGAGATTTGCAAGCCGCTGGTTGCCTTGCATCATCCTCAAGCAGATATCCAACCCCTGGGTGTCCACCGGAGCCCTCAGATAGAAGTCGTCCAGAAAAAGCATCACTAGCTCCGTTGAGACGGCCTGATTCAGCGTGTCGCGCAGTCGCTTTGACCACGGTATGGTCTGAGGGTTGGGATGGTCCCTGTAGAGCTCTGGGCAGGAGATGTTGAATCCGTCGTGTCTGTAAGCCTTGGTTTCTGTATTCAGAACGATGGTCGCATCAAGGCCCGGCCAGTACTTCCGGAACAGCGTAAACAGCGGGCTCCAGGTGTCTTCGTAGGCATCACATGTGCAGATCACCAGCGTGTAGTGGCAACGAGTACCTAGATGTGGTTGCTTGTGTCTCACTTAAAGTGACCAGTCGTGACCAACCGTATTGGGCGTGTACCTCACTGGCCTTTTGCTCATGCCGCGTGTCGACTTATCGTCGCCGCGGTTCTCGCCAGTCCCCATTGCGACGACCAGCGGGCAGCCTCAAGAGCGGGCCTGCCATCAAGACGACTAGGGGGATCTGCCCACCCTCCCAATAAGGATTTGTGATACCTCCTACAACCAGAAGCACAACCGCCGTGACGCTCATGAGCGTCTCCCACGACCGCCACCGATGGAACTCTCTGCCAAGACGTAGGAAGAGACAACCCACAACCGCCGCCAAGGCCCCCCCTCCCCCAAGCAGCCCATAGGCTCCCAGACTGTCAAGTAGCGAGGAGTGTCCGCCAACAGCCGGGCTGTACCTGGTGTTGCCACCCCCCGATCCGAAAATGGGTTCGGCCAGAAAGCTGCGAACCGAGATTCCTCCAAGAAGCCAGCGGGACTCCTCCTGTTCCACCCCTTCGTAGCCACCCGATCTTGGGTCGAGAACTGCCCGCTGAAGGCGCACGCGCGCAATGTCCAACTGCGGCAGCTTAAGCACGACTTGATATCCAATAATCCCTAACCCTACCAGCATCGCGACAACCAGCATGCGCTGCCTCAACGGGTTTGCCCTCCTGCCAATACCAGGTGAGAGCAACAGGGCGGCGCCAAGCCCAACGCCTAGCAGTCCCACCGGTGTCGCGAAGGTCGATGTCATCACCACGGTGACGGTGAGAGCAAATGAGACGAGCAGTGAGGCGCGTAAGATCCCTCTCTCGCGCAAGGCGCGCCAGCCCATCACCGGGAGAACCATGGTAACGGCGGCAAAGACCCCTTGGTTCCCGAACTCCCAGGCGCCACTACCCGCGGCAATTGCCTCCCGGACAACCACATCACCAGAGAGAATAGCCGGCACAGACAGCAGAGCTTCTACTCCCCAGGATAACCCCAGAGCCACTTGAACCCATCTTGACCTTCGGTCGTTCTGAAAGAGCGCCAGGGCGAACAAGACGATACCCGCTTCAACCCATGGCCCGACCATGAGCCGCCAGTCGGCCAAGCCGTTTCCTCTGATCATGGAATTGAGAGAAACACCGCAGGCATACCAAAGATAGAGCAGCACGAGCGGCCTGTTCGCAACGAAGCCTCGGCCCAGCAAGTGAAGAAACTCTCCGAGTCTACCTTGGGCCATGCCGACAAAAAGCGCCAGGCCCATTATCGGGAGAAGGCCGACCAAGCCATGGATGGCCACCACAACGTAGGGAATGTAGTTTGCGACTATTACCAACCCCAGAAACCGAAAGAACAGAGTCTGCTCAATTGGCCGGCGGGGCCGAGCCAGACGGCATGGAGTGGCAACCAGATACTGGAGCTTCGCGGGTCGGGCCCGCGGCGTAGCCTCGCCAGAAAGGCAAATCGGGTCAAGCATGATCAGGCCTTTTCATCTAATCTGGCTTTAGTGGGGTTGGAGCGAGAAAGTGGCATCCACGCAGCGACCAGACGCTCAGCCTCTGATCAGACCTACCGTCCGGCGAGCGACTACTACGCACGGACAATTCTTGGGGATGCACTCCGAAAGATGCCGCGGGTGTCAATGACCAGGGAAGCCGCACTAGCGACAAGCCCGTAGTCCACAGCGGAGTGATTTGTGACGATCAGGACCGCGTCTTGGGCCGCGATGATCTCGGCACTCAAGTCGATGGAACGGAGGCCTTGCTTGTCCGGGTGCCGGCGAGTCGGACCGACCTCGGGGATGTGTGGGTCGTGGTAGCGGACCCCGGCGCCCAATTCCCTAAGCAGGTCCATGATCTCGAACGCTGGACTCTCGCGCGGATCGTCGATGTCTTTCTTGTAGGCGACGCCGAGGATCAGAACCTTGCTGCCCTTTACCGCCTTGCCGCGCTCGTTGAGAGCATGCTGGAGCTTGCCGACGACGTAGCGCGGCATGTTGACGTTGACCTCGCCGGCGAGCTCGATGAACTTCGTAGGCGCCCCGACTTCACGCGCCTTCCAGGCCAGGTAGAAGGGGTCAAGCGGGATGCAGTGCCCACCCCAGCCGGGGCCGGGGTTGAAGCGCATGAAGCCGAATGGCTTGGTCTCGGCGGCGTCGAGGACTTCCCAGATGTCGATGCCCATGCGGTCGTAGACGACCTTCAGCTCGTTGACGAGGGCGATATTGACGGCGCGGAAGATGTTCTCCATGAGCTTGGTCGCTTCGGCGGCGCGCGCCGAAGACACACGCACGGTCTTGGCGATGATCTGGTCGTAGAGGGCCTGGGCGAGGTCGCCGGAGACCTCGTCCACGCCGCCGACAACCTTGGGGGTGTTGGTGGTGCCGTAGTTCTTGTTGCCGGGATCCTCGCGTTCGGGGGAGAAGGCAAGGAAGAAGTCGGCGCCGCAGCGGAGGGCGGTGGTGCCGCTTTGGGGAGATCCTTCGGTCGCCGCCTCCGCGGCTCCCTCAGGATGACAGCGAATGCCGGCGTGGCCTTCGAGGATGCCGCGCAGGAGCTCGTCGGTGGTGCCGGGGTACGTAGTGGATTCGAGGACGACGAGCTGACCGGGGCGTAACGTGGCCGCGACCTGGCGCGCGGAGCTCACGACGTACGACATGTCCGGCTCGCGCTGGGGCGTGAGCGGGGTGGGCACGCAGATGAGGACGGCGTCGGCTTCGCCCAAGCAGGCGAAGTCGCCGGTCGCCTTGAAGCGGCCGGTGGCCGCCGCGGCGGCAATGCGCCCGCCGTCCAGATGCTTGATGTAGCCCACGCCGCGGTTGAGCTTCGCGACCTTCTCGGGATCCACGTCGAAGCCGAGGACGGGGAAACCCTTTTCGACGAAGGCGAGGGCGAGGGGCAGGCCGACGTAGCCCATGCCGATGATGCCGATGACGGCGTCGTGGGAGAGGAACTTGGAGAGGAGAGTCTCGCGGAGGTCAGAGGGTGATGGCATGGGGCCTCGGGTTGAAGACAGTTAAGAGTTCAGAGTGAAGAGTTGAGAGTTCAAAGAAAGATGTTCGGAGGTTCACAGGTTCGGAGGCTCAACGGCAAGGACGTTCGAGGGTTCGAAGGAAGCGAGGAAAACCTCAAACTGAAAAGGGCAAAGGGACGACGAGACGATGCTGGAGATTCACGCCACACTGCCGGCAGAGGAGCAGATGACAGAGCCGAGAGAGCACGCGCGGAGCGCGCGCTCCATAGAGACAGGAGTGAGCGACGAGCGACCACCCTTATCCACCTCGGGACTGCTTCGGCCCCTTTGGGGCCTCGCAGTGACAGCGAGTGGCCCACTCTCGACCCACCCACGAAGATTCGGACAGCCATTCCTTTTCGACGGACGGTCAATTCGTATCAGACCCGATCCTTGCCACCCACGGCGTGGTACTCGAGGTACCAGTCGACGAAACGCCCGATGCCGGTCTCGATGGACGTCTTCGGGGCAAAGCCGACGTCCCGGGCGAGGTCGGCGATGTCGGCCCAGGTGGCGGGGACGTCGCCGGGCTGCATCGGCAGGAAGTGTTTGTCGGCGACCCTGCCGAGCGCAGCTTCCAGCGTCCCGATGAGGTGCAGGAGCTCGACGGGGTTGTTGTTGCCGATGTTGTAGAGGCGGTAGGGCACTGGGCTGGTGCCGGGGTCCGGGCGATCGCCCGACCAGCCGAGGTCGGCCGCCGGCGGGCGGTCGAGGAGGCGCACGACGCCTTCAATGATGTCGTCGATGTAGGTGAAGTCGCGTTGCATCCGGCCCTGGTTGTAGACGTCGATCGGCTTGCCCGCGAGGATCGCCCGGGCGAAGAGGAACAGCGCCATGTCCGGCCGGCCCCAGGGGCCGTACACGGTGAAGAAGCGCAGGCCGGTGCACGAGATGCCGTAGAGGTACGCATAGGCGTGCGCCATCAGCTCGTTGGCCTTCTTCGTCGCGGCGTAGAGCGAGATCGGGTGGTCGACGTTCTGGTGCACGGAAAAAGGCATCTGGGTGTTGAGGCCGTAGACGGACGACGACGACGCGAAGATCAGGTGCTCGACCGGATTGTGGCGGCACCCCTCGAGGACGTTGAGGAAGCCGACGACGTTGCTGTCGACGTAGGCGTGGGGGTTGACCAGGGAGTAGCGGACGCCGGCCTGGGCGGCGAGGTTGACGACGCGGGCGAAGCGCTCGCGGGCAAACAGGGCGGCGATGCCGTCGCGGTCGGTGAGGTCCAGCAGCGCGAAGGAGAAGCCGGGACGGCCTTCGAGCTGCGCGAGGCGGGCGCGCTTGAGGTTGGGGTCGTAGTAGTCGTTGAGGTTGTCGAGGCCGACGACGGGCCGGCCGTCATCGAGGAGGCGCTTGCACAGATGGAAGCCGATGAAGCCGGCTGCGCCGGTGACGAGGGTGGTGCCGGCGGGGTTGGCGGGGGTCATTGCGGGTCTCTCATGGGAGGTCACCGTTCGTCGTAAAGGGATTGGTCGTCACCTGGCCGCAATTCGTAGGGGCGGCCATTGCGGTCGCACTGGCGGTGCGCTTCAGAGGGCGGGGGCAAGCCCCGCCCCTACAACAGACCCCCCAAGCTCGGAGAGAGCACGCGCGGAGCGCGCGCTCCACAGAGACAGAAGGGAGCGACACCGCGCGGAGCGCGCGCTCCACAGAGACAGATCGGTGGTGGCGCTCGAATCCCGCATCAGCGGCCCCGACGCAACGCCGCGGCATTGGTGAAGGCGTGGAAGTAGCGGCGCCACGATTCGTCCGTCGAGCCGTAGCGGTTGTCGAAGACGAAATGGTCCGCGAGCGCCTCGCGCACACGGGTCAGCTCGCGCAGCCGCCCGCGGTGGCGACGGTCAGCGATCGTCAGGTCGAGCAGTTCGAGGCACCGGTCGAACGCCGTCGTGCTGTTTCTCTCGCTCCGGCCGCGCCAGGCGATCGTTCGCTCGATCTCGCTGCCGATGTTGGCCATCTGCTCGACCAGCGACAGCTCGAACCAGCGGCCCGCAGCAAGCTCGCGGTGCACGACCGTCATCGCCGCACCAGACGTGTCACGATCCTCCGGATCCGGTCCCGGACGGCCGGATCGTCCACCCCTCTGGTCCGGTTGCCCGAGGCCGGGCGGAGGTTGATCACGGAATCGAACTCGATCCATTCGTCGCCATCGATCTCCGGGTAGAGGTTAATCCCCCAGAGGTCCCTTTGGTTCGAGCCGTGTTCCAGGAGGAGAGCCTCCTCGTCCGCGTGCAGCTCGGCATCCAAGGCCATGATCCCGGCCTCGACGTCCACGACCCCCTTGACCAGGGTGCCGAAGCCGCGCGCGGTCATTTCCTTCAACTCCGTCAAGCCGATTGGCTCCTCAACGAGCTTCATCGCATGTCTCCGGTTGGAGGCACTTCGCGGCTCCCTTCGAAGGGACCTCATGCAGCCTTCGGAGCCCCGTGACACGCGCGGGTTGCCGCGAGATTCTTCGCTCGCTGCGCTCGCTCAGAATGACACCAGGGTTGCCTGCCACACGCATGTCGTCACGCTCGCTCAGAATGACACCGGGGTTGCCTGCTACACGCATGTCGTCACACTCGCTCAAAATGGCTGTCGGGCCGTCCACTTTGTCATCCTGAGGGAGCCGCGGCAGCGGCGACCGAAGGATCTCGCCGTTCCGGGAATCACCCCCGAAATTCCTCGCAGGCCTCATGAAATCCAATCTTCTGAGAGATCGCGCCACTCCGGGTTGCCGCCCTCGATCAGGGCAACCTTCTTTCGTCTCAGCCAGCCCTTGATTTGCTTCTCCCGCTCGATGGCCGCTGTGATGTTGGCCGTCGTTTCAAAGTAGACCAACCGCGTGCACTTATACCTGGCCGCGAACGACGCACCGTCCCGATGAATCCGATGCTCTTCCAGACGCCGCCTGAGGTCGTTCGTGACGCCGGTGTACAAAACCCCGCCGCGGCGGTTCGTGAGGATGTACACGGCGCACGCTGACTGGCGCATCGAGCGACTCAAGAGGTGGAGAGAGATCCTTCGTCGGCCCGCCTTCGGCGTGCCTCCTCAGGACAGAGAGCGAGGCTCACCGACCAGCTCGCACCGGGGGGATTCTTCGCTCGCTGCGCTCGCTCAGAATGACAGTGGGGCCGCCTGTTACGCGCATCTCGCTGCGCTCGCTCAGAATGACACCAGGGTTGCCCGCTACACGCATGTCATCACACTCGCTCAGAATGACAGTGAGGTCGCCAGCCGTTCGCGGAGATCAGGACTGAGGGAACGCACGGAAGCGACGATTGCGGAGCGAGCGCGACGCGACGAGATCGCATTCCAGGCGGCGGCGAGGTCGCCCGGGCGCTCCCCGAGGAGGACATCGAGG
>Ga0116107_1001186_pt1 | contig 16466 bp, 18 predicted proteins | sample June2015DPH_6_10_FD_88969 | JGI IMG/M metagenome (GOLD analysis project Ga0116107, IMG submission 88969) | Peatland microbial communities from SPRUCE experiment site at the Marcell Experimental Forest, Minnesota, USA - June2015DPH_6_100 | ecosystem: Environmental > Terrestrial > Soil > Wetlands... | reverse complement strand
GGAGTTTGTATCCGAGTCCGAAGGTTCTGCCTGCTCTTCCCACCCTGGCTTCCATGTCAGAGTAGCCCTTCTGGTTGTCCGTTGGGTCTCGCGTGCTCCACGCCTTTATGAACGAAGCGTCAAACACAGCGTCAATTTCTTTTGTGTTGTTTTGTTTCAAGAGTTTAACGACTTTCTCTTCTATTATGCGGGTAAGTTTGTCTTCTCCAACCTTTCGGCTGAACCTGCTAAGAACGCTTCTAGGATGCGTTGCTTCGCCTGGTTTGATTAGGCACAGTTTTCTAAGTCGTAAATCAGCGTCGAGGAGTCTGGTCATTTCTCTTAGGCTGCGAACGCCCCTCATGCGCATGACTATGAAGGTTCTGAAAATCCCTAAGGGGTTCCTGGGATGTCTACCAGGTCCATCTGTGTGGAAGCAGCCGCGTAAGGCTGCTTTAGCAAAACTTAAGTCTACGTTTCTGAAGAGAGTTTCTAGGGTCTCGTGTTCATCTTGTCCCGCTAGGATTCACCTCCTAAGCTAGACATTACTCATATGAAATACGAGACTCCAACTCAAAAATAAACACTAACGAATATTGGGAAAAGCCAGCGCTCGCTTTAGGTTAACTACCACCTGAAACCGCTTTCCCCAAACTGTTTAGCAGTATCCATGACTGAATAGTTTAGAAATTAGCTTAAAGCGCACGCTTAGCATTATGCTAATTTTTTGCTGCCTTGCCCTGGGCTCGCTGCGAAAACTTCATTAATTTTTATCAAGCCCACACTTTTCATTGGCATTTTACGTTCAGCCATCTTTTTCGCGAAGTTATCAAATATTGGACCTGAAGTTTGGAAGCCATCAAACGTGCCTTTCAATTGATAGGCGGTAGCGGGCGTTTTAAAAACGGTTACGTCAACATTCTTGTTCTTCTCAAGATTTTGTCTTGTATGTATGATGAAAATCTCCGCAAAGGCTATTGTGTCATCTCTGATAGGCACGATGCTATAAACTGGCACTGCATTAGGCATTCCTTTTTCGTCTGCTGTAGCCAATATTTTAACTGAATCAGGAGCATTTAGAACCTCAACAACTTCTTTAGGAATATTTACCATTATATCACCAAATTGCATGTGGGTACTTTCAAGTAATAAACCTTTGTTAACTAATTATTAACTTCCACTTTAAACATTTCAAATGCTAGCGTCTCACCAACATTCTTCAGTACATAATATCGGGACAGGGCAGCGCGGGTGCGTCGACAAGAAAACCGCACAAATTAGTCCAACACCTAACAGATTATTTCGGCATAAATTGTGGTTTATTTTGGTCACTTGATTGTGAGAAGCCCTGTTTTAAATATGACCAATACTTGTTTTCCAAGAGATCATAGTACCCTACTTCCATTTCGGAGGCACTAAGCAACCCATATTCCCCGCAGCCAAGCATATGAGATATGACATATGCTAGTTCAACTCTTTCATTTGAAGTAAAGTAGTCATTCTCAATCATCTGAACCACAATGGCGCTCGTATCTTTAAGAAGATCAATGAATCGGTTAAACTTGCTTTGCCCAAAATCCCCAATTCTCTCATCAGGCAACCAAGCAACGTACTGCTCAAGACTGTTTCCTGCCACTGGATCAATCGCGTACTTATCTTTAGATAGTAATGTAGCCAATTTGCAAGACAACTTGCTTTTGACTATTTCTTTGAATTTGGGTTCAACCATTATTCTGAAACTGAAGACAACCTCATCTTCGACTCTATCTTTGACCAAGAAATGTAGACTTTGCACACCCTTTAGCTCATCAGCGAACCTGTAAACTTCAACAAGCAACTTTTTTACCGAGCTAGGACTGCATTTGAAAACTGCTACACACCATTTATTCGAAATTGCCATTGGGCATCCTTTCTCTTTTTTTTCGTAGGAGTTTTAACGTCTCTTCTGGACTTATTGACAGAATTGTTGGAAGCCCAAGAACATTTGGATTTCGTGGTCAGCGAGCACAAGTTTAACTGGGTAATTAGCCGCTAATATCGTTTCCAAGCAATGAATCAAATTGTCTAATCTCCCTCTGTCATCTCAAATCCCAGTTTTGGGATATACCTTGTGTGCGTGCTTATACACTGTAGTTAGTTTCTAAAGCAACAAACTATTAAATTTAAATAACGAAAGTACTATAAGTAACAAAATTTCCTATGTAGTGGAGCGTACGTTAGTGTCAACGACTATCAAGACCAATGCAAAGCCTGTTCTAATTATGAAAGAAGGGTCAGGTGCAGATACGGTCAAAGATTCCCAACTCAACAGTATAGCGGCGGCTCGTGCCGTTTCCGAGGTTATGAAGAGTGCTTTAGGGCCGAAAGGCATGGACAAGATGCTGGTTAACAAGTTCGGGGACATAATAATAACAAACGACGGACGCACTATACTGCAGGAGATGGAGCTCCAACATCCTGTAGCAAAGATGATTGTTGATATTGCAAGAACAGTGGATGATGAGGTCGGGGATGGAACCACCTCGAGTGTCGTGGTTGCAGGTGAATTATTGGGTAAAGCCGAAGAACTAATCAAAAAAGGCATTCATCCAACAATAATAGTGGAAGGGTTTCAAAAAGCGGCTGAAAAAGCCTTGGAGACACTTGAAAGCATCGCCTGGTCCGTGAATGTCGAAGACGAGGGGGTTCTGAAGAAAATTGCTGCTACGTCCATGGCTAGCAAAATCGTTTCAAGTTACAAAGAACACTTGTCGGAGATAATTGTCTCAGCTATATTCAGCGTAGAGAAGAAAGTTGATGGAAAGTGCAAGGTAGATTTAGACGATGTAATGATCGAGAAGAAGCTGGGTGAATCTTTGGCTAGTACCAAGCTGATCAACGGCATAGTCGTGACTAAGGAAGTAGTCTATCCTGCCATGCCAAAGAGTGTTGAAAAAGCAAAGATTGCTCTGATTGGTTCAGCTTTGGAAATTAAAAAGGCACAGTTTGACTCCAAACTAGTAATTTATGATCCTGATCAGGTTGAAGAACTTATCGAACAAGAAGAACTCATAATCAAAGGAATAGTTGACAAGATCGCTGGCACGGGAGCCAATGTAATAATATCAGGTGAAGACCTGGACAAAAAGGCGCACTACTTTTTAGCTAAGAAAGGAATATTGACCGTTCGACGCGTTAAGAAATCAACAATGGAAAAACTCTCCAAGGCAACCGGTGGAAAAATTATTACAAACATTGATATTATAACAGAAAAAGATCTTGGACATGCTGACCTAGTTGAAGAGCGCTGTATGGGCGGTGACAAGATGGTTTTTGTCGAAGGATGTAAAAACCCGCATTCAGTAGCCATATTAATCCGTGGTGCAAACCAGAGAATAGTAGATGAAGCAGAACGATCAATCCATGATGCATTATGCGTAGTCCGAGATGTAGTTCAAGAGCCCAAGATTGTTGCGGGCGGAGGGGCACCAGAGTTGGAGGCTGCAAGAGCGATCAAAAAGTTCGGAATTACTCTGACTGGAAAAGAGCAACTTGCAGCATTGTCATATGCAGATGCTCTTGAAGTGGTCCCAAGGATCCTTACAGAAAACGCGGGATTGAATTCAATCGACATTTTGCCCCAACTTAGAAGCCTTCACGAGGCAGGTGACAAATGGGCAGGAATGAACGTGCTAGATGGAAAAATCCAGGATATGAAACAACTTGAAGTTTATGAGCCTTTATCTGTAAAAACCCAGATAATAAAATCTGCAACAGAAGCTGTCTCAATGATCTTAAGCATCGACGAGATCCTTGCAACGGGGAAGGTAAAGGAGAAACCTCCAGCTGATAAGGAAACTAAGGAAGCAGCGCGTCAAGCCGCCCTAAATGCCATGTTTTGATTAATCAATACTGAAATGGTAAAAAACAGAGTTAGGAATATCACCGTATATCGATGCAAAGTGATACGAGGTAAAAAAAGATGGTCAGAGTAAAAGTAGATCCTGGGATATGCAGGTTTGTAACAGTTATAGATGTGAAAAAATTAACAGATAACTCAATCGGGCGAGCGATAGACAGAGAGCTGGAAGTGAAAATTTACAGCGGATGCCCAAACTTGGATGCTTTTTCTCAAGCGATTGCAAAAATGAAAGCGTTAGATGCTGTAAATCTTCCTAAAGCAAATTTGGTCTTAAAAAGAGCCGTCGAAACATTGCCTCATTCATCATGCCCTATTCCGTGCGGTGTAATCAAAGCATGTGAATCGGAAATTGGGTTTGCTCTTAAAAGAGATTCGAGCATTTCATTCGAGGGCTCAAAGGCTACTCAATAACTTCCTATTATTGTTGGGTGGTAATTCAATTTTGGTTATGTCAATAAATAGGGTAAACTCCATGTTTCTGTTGAATACTTATTTGCGCCTTAATTTGCTCAGCAAGTTGCTGTTAACATAGTCTATACTGGTTTTGCTTTTGTCACAAGGTATTTTAGAGCCTAAAGTTTTAGAAAAAATATGCAAAATCGTTATTTTTGAAGACCTTTTTCCCAAGGTTGTACATATTTGTCGCTTGTTTGCTCCAACACCTTTGGAATCATATCCTGTTCAAGTTTCTCAATTTCTTCAGCTGTCTTTTCTTTATGTGGCTTTTTCTCACCGGATAATTTAGCAGTGATCGAGTAGTCAATCCTTAGTAACATTTCTACTGTTTCGAAAGCCGCGTTTATAGCCTGCAACTTGACTCTTACTGGCTCGTACACGTTGAGGTCTTTCATGTTACCAATGTTTCTTTTGTATGGGTCTATCCCAACCCATTTTTCACCTTGTTCATGCCGTGTTTTGATTTCAGGTAAAATGTCAAGTGGATTTGTACCAGCGTTCCTGCATAGTAAAACACATAGTTCTTCAAGAGCCTTGGCGAAAGCGTTTATGGCAAGTTGATCTCGTTTGCCAATCTCTTGAGCATAAGTTTTGAGTTGAGAAGCTGCTTCAACCTCAAAGGCGCCGCCTCCAAAAACCACTCGGGGATCTTTGAATGTTTCTTTGATTGCAGATAAGGCATCTTTTACGCCTCGTTCTGCCTCATCAACAAGAAATGCTGATCCGCTTCGAAGCATTATGCTTGCGGCCTTCGGATTCTGGCAGCCTTTGAAGAATGCATATTCCTTATCATTCATTTTCTCAATGTAGACAAGTTTACTGGTTCCTAAAGATTCAGGTGTTAAATCATCCAGCCTTTCAACGAATAATCCGCCAGTTGCTTTTTGTATCCTAGATAAGTCAGGCATAAGCAGCCTCTTAAAAGCAAGAATACCCTTTGAAGAGAAATATTCTAAGGCAGCCTCATCGATGTTCCAGTTTGAAATAACTACATTTGCTCCTGAAGCAGCAATTTTCTGAGCCATTTTAAGCGCAATGCTCTTCTCCTTCTCGGAAAACGCGTTCACATGTTCTTTTTTAGTAACTTCTATTTTTACGAAGTCACCTTTCGCTGAATAATCACCCATAGAGAAAGCGTCAACAGGACGTGTTATGAAAGCGATCCGCGCGTTTTCAACACGGTCGATCATTCCGTAACGACTTGTGGGGTAAGCTACAATCCAACCGTCAAAAAAGTAACTTTGAGATAGCAACCCGTTAACTTGTTTTTCAATCTTTATATTCGCCAAGTCGAGTTTTCTGCCAGCGCCATTTTCTTCAGAGGCACGGTTAACGGTTTTGACCACAAGATTGGCGACATGGTCTAATGAATTGTAAGGTATTTTACTTCGCATGGCTGTCAAAGCGATGTTTTTAAGTAAAGCGTCATCGAAAACTTTTAAGTGAACGGACAGGCTATCTGTAATTTCATCTAGCTTTTGACAGGCTTTTTGATAACCATCGATGACTGTTCGTGGATGAAGACCTTCATCGATCAGGCGTTGCGCTTGGTCTAACAGTTTCCCGACAAGAATTATGGTGGTTTTGACTCCATCCCCAACTTCATCGTTTACTGTTTTTGCGGTTTCAGTTAAGATTTTTCCGATTGGCTGCTTAAAACTTGTTTCGTTTAGAATGGTATATCCGTCACTTGTCAGGTTAGTGGTGTCGGATGCCCAGCCAAGTGGATCGCGGACATTGGTGATTAATTTCTTTGCACCTTTTGGTCCAAAGCCTCGTTCCATCATTTCAGCTATAACTGTTGCCAGCGAAATGTTGCTAGTTCGTGTTTCTTTGGCGCCTATCTGAGTTGAATCTTTAGGCACAATTGAAGGAATACTTGCTGGATTTTGTTTTGGAATGGTCAATGTGATACAACTCTATCGCGCGCGTTTATATTCTAATTTGAGTATTGGTTAATAAAGCTCATGTTTATGTTAAGTCAAGTTTCCAACGTTACATCTTTTTATCCTTAGTAGATAATAATTAGTGGTCTGGTGATGGTGTGAGGCTATCTCCTGATATTAGGGGAGCCTTCAGAAAGCTTGCCAAGACGGATTTAACAGTCACCAGCATCGCACAAATGTTTAACACCACCAGACAAACCGTGTATCGATGGCTAGGAAGGGGCAAGCATCGTGGAAAGGAAGCCTTCAAAGACAAGCCCAGGCAGCCTAAAGAAAGCAAAGTCACAGTTGAAGTTGAGCTGTCCATTTTAAAAATGAGAACCACCTTCAAATGGGGATCTGCACGCATCCAACAAGGCCTCTACTGCCTTCCAGGCTTCATTTTGGAATCAGTGAATTGCGTTCAAGAAGTGAAGCTTTCAAGAGAAACCATAAACAATGTTCTCACAAGAAATAATCAAAACGGGTATCAGCGTGAGTTTAAGCGCTGGGGGTTCTTTAGGGCTAAAGAGCCTGACGAGCTGTGGCAGATTGATTTTAAGGGGGCCATTTAGTGTTTGGGGCAAGAAGTACTGGTTTTTGGTGTGCATCGACGACTACAGCAGATTCATCGTTTCGGCTGAGCAGTTTGATCATGAACTCACGACTGCAGAGGTTACGGCAGTTTTAGAAAAGCAGAAGAGGCTTCCGAAGGCTATTTTGTCTGATCATGGATCGCAGTTTAAGGAGCAATGGAAGAGGTGGTGCAGTGAGCATCATATTGAAGCGCATTTTGCTCATCCCGCCTATCCACAGGACAAGGGCAAGGTTGAACGGTGCATTCAGAACTTGAACCGAGAGTTCATTAATCCACTACGGAAGTTTCCTGAATGGCTCAAAGGCAAAATAGGCGAATACAAAGACTGGTTTAATCATTCACGCTTTCACAGAGGAGTAAAAGCGTTCCCAGCAGACCTCTATAAGTGTAACGTTGGCAAGTTGACTTGACAGTTTATAGGAAGCAGGAAGTTACAAAGGCGACAAACATTGGAAAAAGTAACTGAACTTTCAAACGTGTTACACCCATAATCAATATTGAGAACCCAAGCGTTTTAGGGAATTCATTGCATCTTCAACTAAAGTTAGAACGTCATTGAAACCTATCAGAGGCCTAAAGGTTAGCATGACTTTTTCCATGTATGGAAAGGATATAGGTATGAAGGCTTGGCGTTCGTTTCCTAGTGACTCTAAAATTTGCTCCTCAATACTGCTCCCGAGAATCAAATTTGTCGCCTTATCCAAAAGGCAATCTCTGATTGCATACTGATCAGGGCTCAATTGAAAGGTTTTGGACATTATGCGCGAATAGCAAATATGCTTGAAGGTGGAAATAGCACTGGTTGCTTAAGGGATTTTGCTAAGTTATCAGAAATTAAATTTGACAAAGATGGGATACAAGATGACCTATCAAATCTCATTGGAAGAGCTGATACAAAAAGACAGCCATCTATAGGGAAAAAAATCATAAATCACGAAAAGTGGCTATCTTATTCATATTTATCTTTGCTTATTATCTTGGGAATTATTGCTTATGTCCCATTATTTGTAAAATATTAGAATAGTCAGTAATTGGGTGCTCATTTTATTTGACCTTATTTACAAAGAAGATTAAGTATATTGACTCGGTAAGCTGGAAACTTGGAGATAAGTCTTAAATCTGAAAAGCGTAGAAATGACCTTAAACCACAAGTCAAGAAACCCTATGTCAAGAAATCTTTACGAGTATGTTCTTAAGAGCTTAAGTGGTAACTTAACTGCACGGCATAGAATAAAAATATCAGAGAGATAGAATGAATAAAAAAAATAATAGCCATAACAGTTTTGATAGCCATACTCTTCGTAAGTGCAATTGCTGGAACGATAGTGTACTATAACGGCATAGTAAACGATAAAGATTCTAAAATAGCATCGCTAAATAATCAAATAGCAAATCTAAACAGCCAAATTACCAATCTTACGGCTCAAGTGGCAAATCTTAGAATTGAAATAACAAATTTGACATCTGCGAATCTTGTAGCTATGTTAAATGTAACCGAAGAACCAAATAATTCTGACCTTGTGCAAACATTCCCTAACATACCTGTTACAAGTGTTCCATACAACAGTCTTTGGATAAATGGTTCAATAATCAATACAGGGCACGTTACAGCATTTAACGCAGGGTTGCATGTTGTTGGTTATGCTTCTGATGGTGTATTAGAAATAAACATGACTGTTCCTTTAGTAACTAATGCTGTTTATGGAAAAGACGGAGCAACTGACGCTTTGATTCTGAACAATCCACGTTTAACTGAGGGGAATGATATTGGTGCTTTGCATTTTGGACAAATCGGTTCTTTGCAACTTGGAAGTTTAGCTATTGGGCAAACGGGTAATGTTTTTTTAGCTATTTATCATGAAGGTATTGTCACTAATTGGACTGTAACGCCAGTGTGGACAAATTACCCATAATCATTAAGTTTCTTTCTATTCTGCAAAGTATGTTAAACGGTTAGGGCTATTAACGAGTACATTCAAGGGTTAAGATGTACTCAGTAAATCTTTATTGAAATAGCTCCAAGTTTCCTTTAAGTTTTTTATCCCTGTTTTTCAAATGATACAATTCCCATATATCAGATACATGCCAGAAAGTAGATTTTAGCTACCACATCACGTAATATCGGGACAAGGCAGCGCGCTAAGAAACGTACTAGTTACGCTGAGCCATTCAACAACCAAGTTAGAGCTAGCTCCAAGTACCAACCTCAAAGACAACTGTATTCCCTTTTTCTCTTGTGTTTCACCTGATTGTGAATTTAGTTAGGTTGTTACGACTCAAAAACTCAAAACAAAGACATCTACTCGGAAAACAGTTCAACTCTTTGCATTAAAGGCGGCAAATTCCTCCGCCGTTACATACCTTTATACTCTCCGCCTGCTATGTCATCCTTTGATTTATCTGCTTCTTTCTTAAACCATTCCTTGGCAGCGTCACCGTAAAGTATGTTCTTCAACTCACTCTCAAGATTGGTTGGCTTTATGACAGATAGCCAACCTGCACCATATGGATCATCTTTGAATGCGTTAGGGCCAAGCCGGCGCACGGCCTCATTCACAGAAACAATGGTTCCAGAAATTGGAGCAACAATTGGTCCTGTATACTTTATTGATTCCAGTACACCAATCTTCTTTTTCTGAAGTATGACTGTTCCAGGAGGCAACAGTTTCACCATGAAAATCTTTACCGCGCCTCTAGCTACGATATCGTCGAAAGCCCGCACGCACATTTCCGTCGGCTTCTATCTTAGCCCAAACATGCTCATTATAGCACAAATCGGGGCGAAACCTGAAACCGAAAAACTCTTCCACAGACATAAAACTAACCTCGTTTTGAATTATTCTTAATGGTTGTGAAGTGCATTTTGCTCTTATTCATTTCAATTGATTGCGCTCTTTAACTCAGCCTTTCTTGTCTCTAAATTTAGTGAATTGCTCCAAAGCTTTTCAAAATAACTCTTCACGGACCTAATAATATCAAGATTGTTTGTCCATAAAATCTTATCAGAAACAGCATCATTTTTAAGCCTAGAACCTTTATTGTGGTCTGAAATATCTAAAACCAATTGTTTAGCATCGATTATAATTCCATGTAAGTTAAACGGGTTTTCCTTTGAATGATGAACAGCCCATCCAGATTTAGCTAACATTTCAGCGATGGCCAAATCATTCTCGGATATAATTGTGAGCATTTTTGACTGAACCATTTTCTTACCTTTATTTGTAAAAGAATAATTGGATTGAGGTATAGCACGTAAGTTCTCGTTAATGAATATCCTTTCTTTTTTAGCTTCCTCAAACATTTGAATACCTTTTGAGATTATATGTTTCTTTCCCTCAATGATAACAAACTGATCATTCTCATTCAAGAAAAAATTATCAGTATCGCTAAATCTAATTGTTGGATATAAAGTTTTTGACCTTCTTTTTAGCGTTTGCAAGATTCTTGTCTCCTCATTTATATAGGAATTAAGTATTTTTTTAAAGGAAGTGTCGCTAAAATACATTGGGTGCGTCATAGAACATGTGACCATACCTTTGCTTTGCAAGTCTTTTAAAGCTCCGTAAACCAAACCCTTGTTTATTTTCAAGCATTTGGTTAGTTCTACTGCTTTTTTGTGTCCTTTTTTTGCAAGAAGCAGGTAAATCAAGGCTTCATTTCTAGGAAGTAAAAGGTGGTCTACGAGTATTTCTAAGATATCTTGACTTTCATTCGATAAGTCAGTATCCACACTTCCCCCTCTAAGAGATTAAAAACGACAAAATATATTAATCTTATGTAAAATCATCAAAAATTAAACCAGAATTGTTTATAATTACTTACCGCTTATAACTCGTATATTTAACTCGACCTATTGACTATCTGTTTCATAAAAAAAATAATGTAAAAAAAAGAATTCACTAATTTGTGGTTTAATCTTTTTTATGTTCCTCTTTATAGAGCGCTAATTCATCTTGTAGTGGTTCTGCTTCTTTTTTGAACCATGCAAGGGCAGAATCGCCATACAATAGATTTTTTAAGTCTGCTTCTAGATTTGACGGTTTAATAATGCATAACCAGCCTTTTCCATAAGGGTCCTCCATAATCGCGTAAGGACCAAGTTTGCGTACTTCCTCATTTACAGTCACAATTTCTCCAGAAACCGGTGGTACAATTGGTCCTGTATATTTCCGTGACTCAATGACGCCCATTTTCTTGGCTTGAACCACTTGGGTTCCCACTGGATTTACTTTCATATAGAAAAACTCATGGGATGCCTTTGCTACGATATCATCAAAGCCCACTTTAACGTTTCCATCAGGCTCAACTTTTGCCCAAACATGATCTTTCAAATAATATAGTTCAGGGCGAAACTCAAATCCGAAAGTTTCAGACATTTTGACCATCTTTTTTTGTTAAAGAATTGCGAGCGATTATATATTCAGAAGTCAGTTAGAAAGTAACTTCCAGTTGCCCTAACTTAATACAATTAGGCTTTTTCAGCAAATCAACTGTTAAAAGCCCCTATGAAGGCAAAAAGTAGCCAGTGAATTAAACATTAGGAAAAAAAGAGACGTGCTTTGATGCAATATACCTTTAGCACGCATTATTAATCGCTCAGCCAGTCACCGGATAATTCATTGTCTCACGGTGTACCCTACATAGCATATCTAAGTTTGGCAACGGAAGGTGAGGGTCAAGACTTGAAGTGAAAATCTCCCATCTCAGACCTTTTTCGGGAGTCTTTGCACAATAGCTCGCAAAGTCTTTAAACCATTTACGCGTCGGTTCCTCACCAGCCAAGAAAAGTTTAACACCGACGGCACCGTCCATGTAAAGTCTGTCAAGTGTTTTGTCGCGTCTCTCCATTATTTCAAAACCTTCATCTATAGGTGGCACACCTGTCCCAACCATAATACCCCCTCCGCCGATTTGCTCCTCAATAGTTTTGGCTACAACTTGGGTGGCTGGTCCTCCGGCTACTGTAGCAACAAAAGGAGGAAATCCCTTCTTTGCACAATACGGGACACTGATCCCGAAGTGTAGATCGTAAGTTCTCTTGAACTCTTCCAAAGTTAAATAGCCACCGCCGCCATCACACCACCAGAGTGCATTACCGTTCTTGTTATCAATATCGAAGGGCTCTCCTATAGCTTCTATCATTCTATCAAGCTTTCTTAGCAGATATTTCGTACCGCAAGTAATAGCCAAGTTCGCCAATTCTGGGCGCTTTCGCACGTCCAACAAGAACTCTTTAGGTCCTCTAAGAAAAGAAGCAGAAGCAATTGAACCAGCACAGCAACAACCCCTAACGAGAAACTCTGGAAAAGTCTTTATCGATTGTTTTGTAATCCAAAGATTAAGTGGAAATAGGCCTCTATTGGCTGGGTCAGGCAAGTTGTCCATAAAAAACTCCAGATTTGCTTTAGCTTCAACAGCATCTGCAGTTTGAGCAATGCCTTCAACAGCTAACGGGGGACCATGATCCACAAGTCTAAACTTACTAGTCAGTTGTTCTTCGCCATAGGATTGAACTAAAAGAAACAGGCTATCGCTCGGTATCCTAGCAAAAAACAATGCTAACGAAAGGAAATTTAGATTTGGATAATCATAAAGGTCCTTGTTAGTGATTATTGAAGGCGATTCAATAAAACTGTCCAACACTCTATTAGCAGCGTTTGGTGAATAGGGAACTTCCATAGGAATATAATCAATGGGATCATGGCCATAAATAGTTCCCCACGCCCTTTCACGGGGCGAAAGTTTCTCAGTTTTACTCCTCTCCACCATCCTATGGTGAGACCTCTCAATCATAAGCTGCTCTGTTTCTGAAAAATGACATTGAATTTTTGGTTGATTCCAAACTCTGGGATAATCTCCTCTCATTTCTTGACTATGAAATTCTATATTCATCATTTTCATTTATTTTTCCTCCTAATTTTTTTTAATTCTTTGCTCTTTTTTCTCTAAGGATCCTCATTAATTCGTTTGATTTGGTCAATGCAGCAGAAATACTAGCGCCAAATGCATCCACACCGAGCACTTCACAATCGCTTTCATAATGCGCTTGACCACCGATTATGATTTTCAAGTTGTCACGTATGCCCACTTTCTTCAAATTATTAACAACATCTCTTGTTGTTAGTTTAGCCATAGATAGCGAGCAGCTTAGGGCCAAGATATCAACTCCATATGTTTTAGCTTCATTGACAAAGACTTTAGCCGGCACATCGTAGCCTACATCCTTAACCATAAATCCAGCGGACGCCAACATAGACGCAACTAAGGATTTCCCTATGTCGTGAACGTCTCCCTCAACAGTTCCTATGATTACTTTACCTGAAGCCTTACTCGATTGCGATACGTTCTTTGCTAATTCTGGTTTAAGAACTTCTACGCAAGCTGTCAAAACTTCAGCTATCATCACCAGATCTGATAGCATTACCGCATTCTCTGATCTGAGCTTCGGTTTTCCTTCTTCTGCGTGTTCCGTGTCGTAAAGGCTCCTGCCAGTAATTTCCTTTGCCCACTCCAGCAGATAGTTCTCAAGCAAATCCAATGGGTCAATGCCTACTTCCAAAGCTTTTTTCGTCAGCTCTGGGCATTTAGTATCGTCTTGTGCATAGAAAGCATCTTTAAGGTTTTTGACCGCTTCATTTTGGACGCTCATCAGAATACTTCCTCCTTGAAAAGGATTAATCAATGCCACAACTTATATTCCTAAGTTAGTTAGAAAATAACTCACTATTCTTCTTGGTAAGCAAGTCAGCCAAAGCTTTAGAGAATCAATTTATTAACCTCGGGAGAAAACAAATTTGTCATCCAACTCGTAAAACTGTGCCCTAAGTTACCATAACGAAATGTCGATAAAGCAAGCTAAAATAGAGGTGTATTGTCAACTTGAAAAATTCAAGGTTAAAGTTACAGTTTAAAGGTTCAATAACGGCTTAAACGGAAAAACAGTTTATTTTACCCCCTTTTTCTTTAGAAGTTTTGAAGGGAGAAGCCGCCTTGGGTTGGGCAAGGCCGCACTTCCCCTTTGAAGAGCGCAAGAGAAAGGAGAAGGCAATGCGCGTCTTCACAAGAAAAATAGAGAAATTCAGAACATAGGCGTTAAGCAGAGACTAACCGTCGATTACAAAAAAGAAAAGGATGAAACTAAAGAGAACAAATCACGGAGTGTATTCCGCTTTCCAGTAACACTCTATTGTCGCGGGCAAACTTGTTCCTGCTACTGTGAATAATTTACGCTGTTGTCATACCAATGACCAAAGAAACACTTGTAGCATCTTGCTTGTAGAATTTTATCTGGGTGATTTTTTCGCCATGTTCTATTGTATTCGTATTGATAATCAGGGTTCTTTTCAAGGAAATTTTGGAAAGCTACTTTTTGTTTTTCCGTATATTTAGGGTGTTTCTTTCTCCAATTGCGCATATACTCAGCATGAAACTGTTTTTTCCGTTCGCATGACAATCCTACTAACGAACGCCTTTTTTCTTTCAAAAAAGATATATCCGTTGGCAAAATTAAGCCCCCACGCTTATTTTGTTGCAGTTTTCGCGGAGATTTTCCATCCGTAATCTTATTGCTTCGCTGACAAACTCGGCTATGCTACGGTAGCTTGGATGTTCTTGGATAAACTTTTCTAATTCTTCGACAAGTTCTGATTTGAGACTGACACCACGGAATCCTTCACTTGGCATGTTTTTCTCCTCTCATGTGGCACTAATGCCTTAATTGTGCCTTACTCCGTTTTAAGCGTAACTTATATTTAAGATTTGTGGCACTCTTATAGCACTAAACGGAAATAAAGTATTTATGGTAGTATTGCCACAATAGAAAAAGAGATAATCAATGCCAAAACCAGAACAAGACTTCCGTGGCGTAAGCTTGAAACGAGAACTCGTTGACCAAGTAGAAGAGTTCATAGAGCAAAACCCGCAATACAAATCCACTGCAGATTTTGTACACGAAGCAGTAAGAATCCGAATGGAAGAAATACGTAAAAGCTATGCGGTCTTACCAAGATTTGAACATTTCAACATAAACTCAGATGGCGTAAGAATAAGTGACCGCAAATTAAACATGATCGCAGACATCTACATCAAACCAACAGGGATATTCTGCGAACTAGAGTTCCAAGAATCCAAAAAATCGTTCGGCAACACATAAAGGAAGGCTGGCAACTCCCGGAAGCCTGAGTGAAAGTGAAATCACTCAATTTTACCGTCATCCTTAGATTTCAGTAAATCCCTGACTTCACGAAGCAGAGGCAGCTCCTTCTTAATTTCTTTAAAAATCTCAATATCCTCTTTAGTTAAACCAGCCAAAGCGGCATCAGCTTTATTTGCATCATTCAAACAGAGTAAAGGATAAGCTTTCTTCATGGCTTCAACTAATCGAGTAACCATCTTGTTATGGCCTCCGTATTCATGTTCAATACTTGAGCTGTGAGCCATCAAAGCCTCCTTAACTTTATGGTAAATTTCAGCGTCAACAAGCGCATCCTCAAAAGCGTCACGCAAACTCGTAGGTTTAAAACCAGAAATCTTCGCTAAATTAGCCTTCACAATCAATAAATGAACTATTTGGCTAAGGGCTTCACTGTCTAAGGTGCCTTCGCGGCCAACAAATAAAGGGTCAGACGCCTTATAGTTACCACGTACATTCAAGTAAGTTTTCAAGTATTCGCAAACGTCAGGAGTTGAAATACCACGCCAAACCTCCCCAGTTTTGCTTCTGGAACGCTCAAAATAAACCCAGGGCTCAACCGGGTAATCTCCGCAACAAAGCAGAGAAGCATCAACAGGTGCAGGCCCATTCTGATACATTAAAGCAACAATCAACTTATCCCGGGCGCAGTCAGCCTTGCCAACAAGTAATCGCACATCATCATTACTCGGCGAATATTTCCGTGTTTTCCTAGCCTTCGAAAGTTTCAATCTTGGCAAATCTAAACTAAGGCGACGTCCATTATTACTGAAAAACCCTTGAATCCTTCCCAAATTGCTATTAATAGCTCTGCCTGATAAGCCACGATCCTTAAGTTTGTTAACGTAAGTTACAGTTAACCGTTCAAAGCGCTCGGATTCTGTTGCGTCAGCTGGAGCAGATACCCTACATCAAAGACTTGGTCAAACGGCTTAACAGGTATAAAGAAATGCGGTTAGCCTGCGGATACGGCGAGAAAGTGCCGACTGAAGCGCACTTCTCCCAGATGAAAAAACGCGTAGGCGTCCAAGGCTTCAGGGCAATAGAGGAATGGCTGCGTCATGAAGCGCTTAGGCTGAGGGAAAGCCAACCTTTATCCGCCATCGGCCTGGTTCAATCGGCATGCCTTGACGGTACCGATTTTGAGGCTTGGAGCAGCAGAGACCCCCATGACACGAGCCGCGGCTTAGGCGACCCAGACGCTCGGCTTGGCCGCGGCAAGAAGGGCTTCATCTTGGGCTATCAGTCGCTTTTTCTCGTGGACGCTGAAGGCTTGCCTTTGGGGCACGTAGAGGCTTCGGTCAACGTGAACGAGAAGAAGCTGGTGGAGCCGTTGCTGGACACGCTGGGCAAGGATTTTGAGGTGGAGCTGGTTGCCGGAGACAGCCAGTTCGAGTCCAAGCAGGTCTTTGATGC
>Ga0116107_1001182_pt1 | contig 16476 bp, 23 predicted proteins | sample June2015DPH_6_10_FD_88969 | JGI IMG/M metagenome (GOLD analysis project Ga0116107, IMG submission 88969) | Peatland microbial communities from SPRUCE experiment site at the Marcell Experimental Forest, Minnesota, USA - June2015DPH_6_100 | ecosystem: Environmental > Terrestrial > Soil > Wetlands... | reverse complement strand
CTCGGCGTGGGCGCGAAACGGGTAGGTTTGGTCGGTGTTCTCCGGCAGGGACACCGGCGTGCCGGCTCCGAGGAGCAGAATTCCGTCGGTCAGGTTGAGCGCGGCGGCGAGGCGCGCGCGCCGTTCGGCGAGTCGGGCGAACATGGGGGTGAGGGCTGGACGCTGTTGTCGGCGTGAAAGTCACGCCCGACAAGCCGATTCCGGCGGCCACCTCCGCCCTCAGGAAGGTGACCGGCTTCCCCCCGGCCGATCCGGCCAGGGGGGGCGGGATCGGCTTACCTTCGGATGCGGGACGATGATCACCGGACACGGCGCCTTGCGCAGCACGCCTTCCGTGGTGTCGCCGAGCAGCCGGCCGGCCAGGACGCCGTGGCCGTGCGAGCCCATCACCAGAAAACTGGCGCCGAGTTTCGCCGCACATTCCAGGATTTGCGGCGCGGGCGCTCCGTGAAGGATCCTTGTCGTCACGTTAAGCTTGTCGAGCTGCAGCCGTTTCTCGTAGCGGCTGAGCTGCCGGACGGCGTTTTGTTCGCTCGCGGCGGCCGCCTCTTCCGAGACCACCGGCGATTTGCTGCCTTCGCGGGACGCTTGGGGCGGCTGCACGACATGGAGGAGAATGACGCGACCCCGCAGCGAATCGGCGAGGCCGGCGGCCGTTTCGAAGACACGATCGGTCACGGCGGAGAAATCGATGGGGGCCACAATGGTCATGGGAGCATAGCCGCTGATGGGGGTGGCGGTGATTAGAACAGGTTGGGGGAATTACGCAAATCCTGCGCAGCGGCTTTCGTGGGATTGCCCTCCCGGGTCTTCCGGCCATAGTCGGCACAACCCGCATGAAATTCAGCCAGCCTCAGGCCGACGTCTACGTGCCGTCGGGCATCGATCCCGCCGCCGCGCTCGCCCGTACCACGCATCTGTGCGTCGCCGCCCACCAGGACGACATCGAGATCATGGCCTATCACGGCATCGCCGAGTGCCGCGGCCGCGACGACCGGTGGTTTTCAGGCGTGGTCGTGACCAATGGCGCCGGCAGCCCGCGCACCGGCCGCTACGCGAGAATCAACGACGCGGAGATGCAGGAAGTCCGGCGCCGGGAGCAGCGCCGGGCGGCGCGGCTGGGCGGCTACAGCGTCCAGATCCAGCTCGCGCATCCGAGCGCGGCGGTGAAGCGACCGGGCCATCCCGGCGTGAACGCCGACCTCCAACAAATCTTCGCCGGCTGCCGGCCGGAGGTCGTCTATCTGCACAACCCCGCGGACAAGCACGACACCCACGTCGCGGTGTTCCTGCGCTGCCTCAAGGCGATCCGTTCGCTGCCCAAGCCGCAGCGTCCGCAGGCCGTGTTCGGCTGCGAAGTCTGGCGCGACCTCGACTGGCTGCCCGACGCCGAGAAGGTGGCGCTCGACGTTTCCGCGCAACCGCGGCTCGCGCAGCAGCTGCTCGCCGTGTTCAAGTCGCAGATCGCCGGCGGCAAGCGCTACGATCTTGCGACGCTCGGCCGGCGCGCGGCCCACGCCAGCTTTCACGTCGCGCAGGCCACCGATGCCACCCCGGCGCTCACCTTCGCCATGGATCTGACCATCCTGGCGAAGGTCGACTCGCTGGACGTGGAGGCGCATGTGCGAGGGCTGCTCCGGCGCTTCCGCGACGACGTGACCGCGCGCCTGCGGAAGTTCGGGTGAAACCGAGGCCCTCCCGGCAGCGGCGACCGTTCGAGGATTCACTTTCCGCCACCCACCAACATGTCACTTATTAAGTGACATGTTCCGCGGCGCAGCCGGCCGGCGCACTCGAGAATCTGCCGCCGTGACCCCGAGCCACTTGTCAACTAATAGTTGACAAGTGGCTCGGGGCAAAGCGCGGAGAAGTTGGCGGGCAGGCACGCCGCCCGCGGATCGTGATGGAGGCGATGCGCCATTGTGATCTCAAGCTGACCATGAAACCCTACACGGACGTTTCGCAGTTGCCGCTGGTGGCCGGCGTCGAGGCGTTGCCGTCGTTCGAGGTAGGGAATGCGATGATGGCCCACTCAAAAAAGAACTCCTTGAAAGTCGTTGCTTGCTGACCCCTATGGGCTCATGTCGAATTACTACGTAAATTAAAATCGGCTTAATAAATAGTTAGGCAAAAATGGCACGAAAAATCGAAAATTGGATCGACAAAAAAATGCCTGATCCGAGAAAAGTCTGCGAAGCGCTGGCTGCGTTTTCCGACCGCGAGATGACTATCGTAGCCTGCGCATTCTTAGACGCGTTGCTGGCAGATTTAATCGCGTCGTCCCTTCGCGATGATCAAAAAGAAGTAGAAGAATTTGTCGGAATGAGCGGTGACGGAAGAGCCCCACTCGGCACCTTGGGCTCACGCATTCAGGCTGCCTATCTGCTTCGGTTGATCGACAGGCCACAGCGAGATGTGCTTCGGCTGTTGAAGGATATCCGAAATCTTTTTTCGCATCACGTCTCTGTCTCTTTTGGCGATGAGCGTGTCGTTGGACGCGCGAAAAAGATTTACGAGATATACAGGGACACTTCTCCTAGGCAGCGGCGCAATCGTGTCTACACTTCGGCGGAAGATTTCAAGGCATCGATAGAGCAGAAGGGCTTCGGAGCTGAAGTATGCAGCGGGCTCTACGTTGGCGCCGCGTCGCTTGAAATGAAGCGCTTGCACGAATCGTGTCGGCGAAGACTAGCGAGGAGAAGAAATGCGTAAACGGGGCGTCGGTAGTGTGTCCAAAAACATGTCCAAACTAGGGCCTCAACCAGCCGGAAGCGGTCGCAAAGTGACGCGCTGAGCCGGACAAGACCAAGGAGAACGATATGTCGAATTTGACCAAAGAAGAAGAACTGGCCGAGCGGGAGTATACTGAACTGGGGCTGAATATGCGACACTACGGCAACATGCATCTCGTCCAGCTCACGATTTTCTTCGCAGTGAGCGGGGTGATGTTTTGGAATGTGGTCGAAAAAGAAGCATCGATGCCCAAGGTGGCGCTGTGTTCGGCAAATGTGGCCGGTTTTGTTCTCTGCATTCTGTTTATTCTGATGGCACGTCGCGTATGTGACAACTGGGACAAACTACTCGCACGGGCGAAGGTGTTGGAAACGACACTCGGCTTTCAGCAGTACACTGTACCTCCGACACCGAGGTTTTTTACCAATCGGACAGCGATTTATTGTATCTATGGCGTTGTGGGTCTGCTGTGGCTCGTGAACATCTTCGTACCAGCGGTGACGGCGGCTCCTCGTGAACATTGCCACGAACGATGCACGGAGATGCACAAAATAGTGTGTCCAAAAACGTGTCCAAACTAGGGCCTCAGCGGGCCGCAAGCGGTCGCAATGTGACGCGACGGATCAACGAAGAATATCCTATAGGTTGGTGGTAGTGACGCCGCTTGATTCGGTGCGCAGGAGCGGTCGGGACCGATCACAGGAAATGGCGCTTTGTGAACGCCTGGCCGGAGCCGGTCTTGAGGTAGTGTTCAAACGCGATAGCTTTCCCCTCGTCGGCGAAACCCAGGTAGCAGACGAGATGCCACGGGCGGTAGCGGGCGGTGGATGGCGTGTTGCCGGAGTTGTGCCCGAGCATCCGGGCCTTGAGATCGTGGGTCTGGCCGACGTACCGTTGCTGGCGGTAGCGGGCACTCTCAATCAGGTACACGTAGTGCATAGGGGATCCCCATGCTGGAGGAAGCGTCCTCCTCCGCCAAGTCCGCCCTCGCGTTCGCTTCGGCGGCCAAGGGCTACGGAGGACAACCTTCGCCGCCGCAATCTGCCCGGCATATATGCTCGGTGCAGACAGCAGGTTGGCCTGCCAACCGTAGCCCGCAGGGCGAAGGTTGGTCGGGCCGGTGAGACTCGAACTCACGATTGCTTGCCACGCCCCGTGCTGAGGCCGGTCACCCATGAAAAACACAAGTAGAAATGTCTTAAAACATTGACGAATGTTAGGAAAGTGTTATGACTTCGTGAATGGCTTCACTACATCGCGACCACCGAGAAAAATCGCCGTTCTGGTATGTGTCGTACCGGACGCCCGACGGACGGCAGCACTACAAGTCTACCAAAAAGACGGACCGCGCCAAGGCCGAAGCCTTCGCTGCGGCGATTGATGAGAGTCTGGGCCGGGCGAAAGTTGGCGCATTCACGGAAACGGCCGCGCGGTCGATCATGGCCGATCTATTCCGAGAGGTGACCGGCCAAAAACTGCAATTCACAGCGGTCAAGGCATGGTTTGATACCTGCCTTCGCCGGGTGGAAAAGATGCGCGGCGCGACCACGCACAAGCGATATCAGGCTGTTGCCGGCGCTTTTCTGGAATTCATCGGGCCGGCGAGAGCCGCCGCACCCGTGGAATCTCTCACGTCCGACGAAATCCAGCGTTTTGTTGACTACCGCCGCGAAGAGGGGCGGGCCGCCAAGACCGTGCAGAACGACCTAAAGCCCATCGGGAAATTCTTGAAGGATGCAGAGCGAAAGGGGTTGCTGCTCAAAAGCCCGATGGGTGCGGTGGAGATCCCCGAGGCCGAAGGGGAAACCCGAGACCCATTTTCCGAGGCCGAGCTTTCTTCGCTGTTCACCTACCTGTCCGCCACCAACGACGCCGAGGGCAAACCGTTGTCTGCCGCAGAGCGGGCCGACCGGCGCGACTGGCGAACCGCCGTCAACCTCGGCCTCTACGCCGGCACCCGGTTGGGTGATGCCACCAATCTGCGGTGGTCGAACGTCGATTACACGCGCAAGCAAATCCGTTTCACGCCGGAGAAGGGGCGCAAAAAACGGGAACTTGTAATCCCGATGCACCCCGATCTTGAGGCATATCTGCTCACCCTTCCGTCCTCGGACAAGACCGACGGTTTTCTCTGCCCCACCCTTGGCGGAGTGAAGGCCGGCGACCGGGCCAAGCTGTCGAAGAAATTTGCGGCTATCCTCGGCGCGGCCGGTATTGACCGCCGGGCGGGCCGGGAGAAGCGCGGCAAGGGACGCACGTTCTACCGGCTTGGATACCATAGTTGCCGTCATACCTACAATTCAATGATGGCTGACGCTGGCGTGTCCATTGAACTACGCGCCAAGCTAACCGGTCACTCAACGCTGGCGATGAACGATCGCTACACCCACCTTGCCGACGCGACTAAGAGGCGGGCCATTGAAGCTATTCCCTCGCTCGCCAAGCGCAAAGCACTCGCCAAGTTGCCGGACATCACAGCTCAGACCTGAAGGGTTCGTATATGTCGAAAATCGATCCCAACGATTTGTCTTTCCTGCATGCGCCCAGGCACGAACGTCTATGCGCGCTTTGGTGGGAAATCGAAAGAGAGGTCGGAATCAAATCGGGCTCATGGATGGACCTTGATTCCCAGACTCGCGAGAGCCGCGCGCGCGTCATTGCTCGCGTGGATTGGGGGCACCCATGCAACGAGGTTTCGCGGGATGAAATGGGCGCATGGCCGAAGAAACCGCGGCCCACTTCACTTAGGGTCTACTCTTGGTACAAAGGACGACGTTCTTGGTACATAACTAATCCCGAGTTGGAATCCCCCCATTTACTCTTAGTGAGATGGACCCGATTCACCAAGAGTCAGGTCAAAGCGGCGGTCTCTAAATGGGCCGCTAAGCAGTGGGAGGCGCATAACGGTGGGAAAAAAGCACGGCGCAACTCTGATCCCATGACAGGACTAAAACAGCTCGCCGCGTATCGGCTCAAGCGATTCAAGCCCAAACTCACGAACTACGAAGTCGCCATAAGGATACAACGAGAATGCGACGGGGAACCGCATGACGATAGCTGGGTGCGGAGGGCGGTCAGGGAAATGGGGCAGCAGATTGCTGACACAAAACGCTTTTGGGAATCTGTGCCGCCGCATCGCCGCGCGTTCTAGGCGGGCCGCCAAATCTTTCTTTTGGCCGCCTGTTTCGGAGACGTGTGCAGACGGGTATGCGTGTGCGGCATGCAGACATTAGCACCCGCAAAACTCACGGCGGCGGATCTCCCCGCGTCTGCCTCTCCCGCGACAACGTCAACTACCCCGCCTGAGTTCTTTCCGCTACCATCACGTGGGCCTGATCGATACTTCGGTCTCGGTCGCTCCTCTTACTACGATCTAGAACGGCGCGGACTGCTGCGTCTTGTCCGATTGCGGAAGCCCGGGAACATTCGCGGGAAGGTTCTGGTGGATTACGTTGCAACTGCCGCCCTTATCCGGCGCCTAGCTATCAAAGGAGAAGCCGCCGCGTGAGCAGTCCACGCCGCACGTGGTGGTGGTCCGCGTGGCTGGAAGAGGTCGCCACGGCCCTGCGCCGAGAAACCGTAGGCTTCAATCGGCGAGACCTTCATGACAAAACTGTCCGGGCGATTATCTACCGCCGCACGCTGCTTCGGGAACGGGAAGCCGCACTCGGAAAGGCCGCTACGCGGCTGCTGGCGGCCGATCTTGAGATCCTGAACGGAATCATGAAGTGCAACGCAGAGCTTCTGCGCCGTGGTCATGCCGCGCAAGAGCGAGAAACCGTCCACCCCTTGGATGCAGCCTTGAAGATCGTTGCCAGTGGCGAGGACGTAGAATGACCGCCGCGACAGCAGTCATCTCGCAGGCCGATAGGATCACTGCACTGCGCCGGCGGGAGGCCGCGACAGCGGCGGCAGTCCAGGCCATTGATGAGAAACTCGCCCGCCTGACATTAGCCCGGCGCGTCCGTGCTGTCGCCCTCAACCGCATCCGTTGCGAACTCGCTCGCGAAAACGAGCCGGTCGCCCCCGACTGTCATGAGCACCGTTAACGAATCTGGTGGGAGTCGCCGAGATCCGTACTTCACAGTCAGCAAATCACGGATGCGGATCATTACCGAGAAGATCGATGGCACGAACGCCGCGTATGCATCCGCAGTATTCGTCGCCTTGCGCTGGATTGCCAACGATCACCGGCAGCCGGATGGCCCTGTGGAGACGATTATCGGAGCGATAGCGCACTGTGCCGGCCTCAGTTACAACAAGGCGGGAGAGATGCTCAATTTGCTAGAAAAAATCGGAGTGATTTCCATAGAGCGCCGCAAAATTACGGGCACAAATGCCAACGCACCGTCTGTCTACACCTTCCCCACAATAAGGGGAACCTTCCCCACGGAGCACCCCCCTCGCCGTGCCGAGATCAGAAAAGAAGGGAAAGAATCAAAAGAATCTATTGCGCCGGGCGCTGCCGCACCCAGGCGCGAAGGTGAGCTTTTTGAAGCTTTAGCAGCCGCAGAAGGGTCTGAACCTTCACAGCTCACGGAACCGGCGAAGAGGGCAATCGATAAAGCACTGAACGAAATCCGTGCCGTTTGCCCCAGCTTAACTCCGGGTGAGATCAATCGCAGGGCGGCCAACTACCGCAAGCGAATGCCAAAGATGATACTGACGGCCTCTGCGCTGGTAAGGCATTGGGCGGCTTGCGACAAAACAGTAATCGTAGGCTCGCGTTGCGTCAACGATCCCCCGCTACCGGACAACCTCCGATGACACGCCGCCAACTGACCGCGAAGCACTTCGCCGGAACCCTGCCCACTCGTGCATGTTTCTTCTTTGGATGCCCTGAAGGATGAGCCTGAAGCAGAGATCCCTGGACTGCCGGCCCTGCGCTCGCTCGGCAACCTAGCGGGTGTCCGTCCAGTGATCGTGGTAGACACTCGTGAGCAATGCCCGTTGCCCTTTGCCCGGCTCGCCGTGGAACGGGGCACGCTGGTCTCTGGCGATTACAGCTTTCGGGGCGGTGAGGAGCTGTTCGCTGTCGAGCGCAAGAGCATTCCGGACCTTGTAGGCTGCTGCGTTGGGGAGAACCGCGAACGCTTCTTCCGCGAACTGCACCGGCTGCGCGGATTTCGGTTCAAGCGCCTGCTGGTTGTCGGTACACGCGAGGCGATTGAATCAGGCGAGTACCACAGCAACGTGGCGCCAAAGGCCGTCCTGGCTACGCTGGCGGCCGTAGAGGCTCGCTTCGACGTGCCGGTAGTATTCGCCACCTCTCCGGAAGAGGCCGGGCGCAGGATCGAAGCATGGGCGTTTTGGTACGCCCGAGAGTTGGTCGAGAATGTCAACGACCTGGCCCGCGCTTGCGGCGTCACGCAGTCTTAAGCAGACACCTGCCTTTCTCCGAACATCGCGCAGATACCCGCCCACCGGACATCCAAACGGCACCCTACTTGTTTTTGACTACTGCGAGGATCAGACTCCGAGCGGTCAAGATCCGGAGGACCAACTGATTCACAACCGCACCCAGATCCTCAACAGGAACCTCTAAGCCCGAGAACGCGCCAAGTAGAGTCAACAATCGCTCGGTTGAAGCTCTGGCTGCTGATCCGTTCGCGTCGCTAAAGAACTGAACCAGCAGCTTCATGTAGTCTGTCTCATACCGTGCAACAAACGCTTTCGAATAACGTTCCGCAAATTGGGGAACGGAAACCGGCAGGTCTGGGAAAATCTTCGGGTATTCTGTGCTGAGCTGGGCGTGAAATCTGGCCAACACCTTCCCACAAACAGAATGGTCTTTTGCCACTAGCACGTAGTGAAAATGCACCACTGAAGCAGAGAACACCAACACCTCCATCACAATGCCAACGCGCTCCGCTGGATTAAGTTCAATATCCTGTCGTCGCCCCATGAGCACTTCCCCAACCAGAGCGGCGAACTCCACGGTCGTAGCGACCAACATCGCGGCGTCGTATTCAACCAGCTTCCGGTTGTTAAAGCCGAACATTTTGCCCAATGCTTAATGGCGTATCCGTCGGGGCTATGATCTGAGGGCACCCACTTAGGCAAAGTGCGAAAAACCGGAAAATTGATCAAGCCCTTATCTGCCCCGTGCACCTACAGATTTCCACTGAGATAGAAGGCTTCTCCCCTGCGTCGAGATTCTCGCATCGGTACTTGACATGGCACCTTGGTCACAACTTCGTCCGCGTCCGCTAGGCGGGTAGTGCAGACAATTTCCCAGGTGTTTGAGGTCTTTGGCCTCTTCCCAAGAAAGCCCGTGTTGCCCGCCCCGGCACGGGCTTTTCTGCTTTATCCCGCATCACAGCGAAGGCAGGCGATGAGCGACCACCCTAACAGGGAGTCCTGCCATCTATCGGTAGCGGGGAGCGTTGAACGCCTCAAATCCAACCCCGCGTAAATAGCGTCAGTGAGCCGATTGCCTGTCAGAAACCGTGTATGCCTTGGGCGGCCCGAACGGAGGCAATCGAATGGCACCTCAACTTCCCAGTCCAAAGCGCCATGCTTCAAGGCTCATCCCACAGCCGGGGTGAGCTTATGGACTCACTGAAACCCGAACCAAAACGCTATGCTTCAACCAACGGCCCTAGTTCCCCCGGCGTGATCGCGAACAACCCCAGCCTCTCCTGACCCAGACACCGAGAGGCCGGGCGACAAACTGGCCTTAACTCCTCGCCTCCTCTGCCTGCTTCCACCGATGCACGCGAAGAGCGTTAGGGAGCCCGTTGAACGATTTACCGTGGATTCCCAGCCGTTGGCACAACCTGCGGAACTGCTGCGAGAGATTCGAAGTGCTCCGCGGATCGATCCAGGTCGCAGCCTGAGCGGGGAAGACATAACGGGTGCCGCCGTGGGGCAGGGTATCCAATATGCGTCGCAAAGAAGGCGAGAGATCAAAGATTGTCGGTGCATCGGTCTTCTTTAGCACGATGCTCAGTTTCCCGTTTGGTTTGTCATACGAGTCCCACTCCAAAGTCGCACAGTCTGACAGCCACAGGCCGTGGTGGTAGGCAAGCTGGATTGTTGTGTGCCAGAACGGATCATTGGCAGTAGACTCAATAAGCCTCTGCAATTCATCCTGAGTGAACATCTCCCGTCTCCGTGGCAGCCGCTGGGCATAGGGCAAATCATCGATGACCACGCGGCACTCGACCGCCGGGTTGTCTGGTCGCCAGCCGCGGGCCACGCAGAAGGACATGAACTCCTTCAAGCACCAGAGAATCGTGCGCCGGGTGGACAGTGCAAGGGGACGACTGGTGTTAACTTGTGAGTCGATATTTTCACGCCCCACACGATAGATCGGCTTGCGCTCTATGCCTTGGTCGCGCGCCCATGCCCGCAGCTTATAGGCCATGCTGGAGATCGTCAGTTCCTTGAGGCGATTAATTCGCAGCGACTCGATGTATTCGTTGAGCGCATCGGAGACGGTCACACGGCGGCCAGCGGTGAGCCGCATGATCACCTCGCTGGTGAGCGCGTCGGCCTTGGCCGCCTGCTCGATCTCGCGAAACTTCTTCTCATGGGCGACCAGACGGGCCTGCTCGAATGATTTAGTTTTGGTACTGACGCGCTGCGTCCCTTCCGAGGTGGTGAATTCAGCGTAGATGTAACCGGACTTACTGCGTCGGAACTTCATGACTACGGAGAATCCTGGTTGCCCCCCTCGATAACAATCTGCGTCGGATCGTGGACGGCAATTTCCGGAGTGCCCTTATAAGCGGTGATCTTTCCGGTAACGCGCACGGTCTTTCCCTGGAAAGCCTTTTCCGGTGGAGCGGTAAACTTCCCTCGATCGGAACCCCAGATGACCACCGTAAAAATCGCGTCCGGGTAAGGCTTGTCGAGATTGAGGAATGTGGGTTGCCCCTTGGCCCTGGTCGAGTAGGTGGCACTGGCGACGATACCCCGCACGGTCTGGACTTCGCCTACGTGCTGGGCGGCCTGCGCGGCCGTGATGACATCCGCCCGGACGAGAGAAGCGTTAATCGTGAAGAGGAAGGCTACTGCTAGGACGAGAGCGGTTTTCATTTGTGCTCCTTTCTGCGGGTGTTGGTCTGACGCCAGACACCTGTAATCTGAGGCATTACGCTGAGCGTGTTCGTTGAATGATTGGAAGGTGAGGGCAGGAAAGCGGGAACGTGACTACGGGGCAAGGGCGGGGTTTTTGTTTGGCGGGATCAGCCGGCAAGCAGGTAGGCACAGCCGACCGCCAGAATAACGATTCCGACAACGACCATTCCGACGCACCCGGCTGGCTTCAATAGCCCGCGGCGTCGATCGCGGGGAGGTTGGGCTGAAAAGAGGTCCGGCCGCACTCTGCGGAGTTCGCCAAAGAATCGCCGGGTCCAGATGTCCAATCCTTCCCGTTCACTCCTGAAGCCCACTTGATCGATTACTGAGGCCGCGACTTGCTTCGGCACTTGGCGACAGTGGTGAATTTCGCGCCATTCATCGATCCAGCCCAAATGTATTTCAACGTCGGCCTCCCTCGCCTCTGCATCCTCCTTTTGCTCGGCGGCCTGCTCTTTTTTCGCCTCCCAGAGCGGCAACAGCTCCGGGCGTTCTTCCCGCCATCGATCGATCAGCGAAGACGCCTCCTCTTTGTCCAGCTCGGCGGGCAACGAGCGCCCCATTTGCGCGGCCCACCACTGCAATCGCTGAACCTGTCGCTCGGTCGCTCGCTCGCCGTACTTCGATGCTTCCCATCGCGCCCGTTTCTTGGGATCAGCGAAAATCTCATCGAGTTTTTTCGAGGCGGTCTGCTTCGTCTCAATCCCGTGGTGGGGACCGAGGAAGTACTCCAGGCAATGCAATTGCGCCGGAGTCGCCGGCACCAGCGCCTCTTTCCTTGCCACCTCTGCCGGGCTGCCCGCAGACCAGCACTTGGGCCAATCGGGATCATCGAACAATGGCAACGGCGGGGTGCGCTCCTTCTCCAAATCTTTCCGCATCCGATCCGCCCAATAGTAGTTCTTCAATAAGGCGACATCGCCAGGCCAGCCCAATGCTCTCAGGCGAGCCCCGAGCGCCTCACTGATCGACACCTTCTCCCCGGCCAACCCGCCTTCTGCGAAATGCCGCTTCAGAACTGCGATTTCCCTGCTCTCGCTCCAAAGCGTTTCGTCGCCCGCAGCTGTCCGCCAAGGTCCGTTCGGGTCCTCTGCGATTTCCGTTTCTTTGGGCAACCACCCGAGATGCAGACTGTGCCGCACCAGCTTTTGCCCAAAGGGTCCGCCTGTTTTTCCCGCAATTCGCAACCAAACCCGAGAAGGCATATGCAAGTGTCATGTCCGGGTGTGACCTGAACGCAAGAGCCGAGCCGATGGGTCAGGCCGTCCGCTTTCTTCTTGCCCAGGCGGACGCTGTCGCAATGGTCACGGCGCAGTGATCGATGCCGTGTGCAGCCAGCTTTGGTAACTACGGCTGAGGGTAGCGCACCGCTCCCGACTCAATCGCTTCGACCAACCTGAGCGGGAAATACAACGGCCGCTTGGAGAATGCTGCGGCCTTGAGCGGATGCTCGGGATCTTGGTTCATCCGATGGATCGTCCACTTCGTTTTACCCCACCGCTTGGCGAGTTCGGCAGCGGTGATGCAGGGCGGCATCCCGGCGGGTATCGCTGGCGCGCGGTCAGGGCTGGCGGGCTGGGGCGCTGAAGGGTCACTGGCAGCCATACTCGTACAGTCTACGCCCATGCCAGGCCAGCGCGTCAACCACGCTTTGAAATGTCCCGGAGCGGTGCCGTCACAGCAGCCGAGATGTGACGTATGCCGGCCGGGTTCGGCGCAGCGAAAAGGATCTCCGCAGGCTGAAAATCAGGGAAAGTTGAGAACGGGTGGGTCTGCGCGCGCGAGGGGCGAAATCCGTTTTCCCCGACTCCCCACCCAGCAACGCACATCCCGCACCCTGTTTTTTCCGGCGGGACAAGGCGGGGTGTATGGGGCCTGGAAACCCGACCAACAGCAGACAAGCATTTGCAGCCGCATCGAAAGCGGAAGGGGCACTGCTGTGCCCAATTTCCAGTTCCGCCGGTAGGTGCGGCTGCCCTGTTTGGAGATAGCACAATGAAGATCACAATCGACCTCACCGACGCTCAGCACGAACGTCTCGTCAGGGCCGCGGCCTACGTCGGCAACGGCACTACGGTTCAAGAACTCATCATCGGAAATGCCTTCGCGCACATGGACAGTTGGGGAAGCACGCACAAAGATATTCGGGATGCTCTGCGGCACGGCGTGACGTTCTACGCCCGCAAGCATTACAGCGAGCCGCACGCTACCGGCGAGGAAGGCTTGGATTACTGCGTTGGCGTGGCAAAGGCCGACGGTCTGCCAGCCGACGTTGAGAAGAGCATCGCCACAGTCTGCCGGGAGGCCCGCCTGACGCGGCCAGCGGTGATTCGCCATGCCGTCTCGGCGTTCCTTAAAACGCACACAACGCCGGCAGCCGTGCGTGCCGCTGTCGTAAGGATATTGCCGCAGAAGCAATCCGCGAATCCGGCCTGACAGTCGGCGACTACGCCGTGAAATCAGCCCTGCCCTATCGGCGGGGCTTTTTGTTTCCGTCCATGGAAAACTAATTCCTGCCCTGTAGAAGCAGGTTCGCTACGCGCTGCTCCGGCGTTGTCGCCTCCTGCGGCGCGACGGACGTGAACAGGCCCGTCAGCCAACTCTTGAACGCCTGCTGGCGCCGCGCCTCCGCGTCGATCGCATCCTGAAGATTGAACGAATTGGCGAAGGCGTCTGACCGGCTCTGACCGGAGGCTATCCGTGCTGCCATATCACGCTTGAGTTGCTCAGTGCGGAACAGATTCGGATTCAGCGGCGGGGCAGGCGGAGCGACTGGACCGCCAGAAAGTGTGACTGCCGGGTGCGGGAGCGCGATGACGGGTTGCGCGACTGGGGCGGTACTCGTGGCCGTGGTCGGCGTTGCCGCAGGGGCTGGATGAGTCTTGCTGAGATAAGCGGCGAATGGATCGGCGGCTGCACCCGCGGTCGTGGCGGTTCCACCTGGCGCGACGGGTCCACCAGCCAGATGCAAGGCCCAGTCTGGATGCTTCTGAAGAATGTTGCCCGTGACGAAAAGTGAATTCTGGAGATGATACCTAAGTCCCCTGAGTGCGTCAGCGTTAAGATTCTCCTTGTTCTGCCGGATGCTCTCAATCTCCCGATCATAGGCGTCGATGAAATTGGACGCCTTGTTGCCGTACTTGTTGGCGAAGGCATTGCGGTCAGCGAGGAAGGTCTTCACCGCATCCGCTTTCGAGCCGTACCACGGAGTGGGGTCATTCGTCCCTGCGGCAAACTCCGCAGCCTGCCGCTGATCCTGCGGCGTGAGCGCGGTGAGCCTGTCGATCTGCGATTGAATGGAAGCGGATTGGCCCGCGAGGTTCGCAAGGATCTTGCTCTCCTTATCGTTTTCCAAGGATTGGGTCTCTTGGATGAGGCTCATCAGCCCGTTCTGTCCGGGCGCGAAGTCGGTCGCTTTCTTGGTGCCACCCGCTGCGGCATAGCGAAGAAGGGAATCGACGCGAACCTTCTGCATCTCGGGCGAATTGTCGGCCAGCAGGCCCCGGCCAGCAGCAGCAAGGTTATCGAAGCCGGTGCCCCTCCCGGCGAAATCCGGCATGTTGGTTTTGATCCACTCGGTCGCCTTGGGGTTGGCGATTCCGGCAATCAGTTGTCTGAGATATTCCCCTCCCGACGCTTGGATCTCGGGCGATTGGCCGGGCAGCGGAAGATTCGGGAGGGCCTGGCGGATCGTCCGGCTGGCTGTGAGACCCTTTAGGTAGTCATCCGCTCCAGCGGCAGCAAGGTAGACACCGGAAGGTGGCGTGTCTCCAGCACCGGCTCCATTCGGATTGTAGAGTCCGGTCGCAAGCAATCCGGCGAGGGTACGGGCAGCGCCCTCACCTGCGGGTGTTCCCACTGATCTCTCGAAAGGCGTCTCATCCGTCGCGCCCGGCACTCTCGGAGTCACAGGTGCCAATCCGCGCACACTGAAATCGGGCGTCACTGATTCGGGCATGAACGGGTGCTGCTGTCTGAATAGGCCCCTGAGCGCATCGGCATCCGCATCCGACCTGACTGCCTGCGGTGGGGGGGTGTCCCAAGAGAGTTCGAGAGGTTGCGCCATGGTCCGGAGCCCGACCGCAGCACCCTGCCAAGTCCATTCAAAACAACCAAGAATCCGCGGGCCTGCGACCGCCACAAGGTCCCCCTAGGCATCGGTAAAGTCTTTGTGTGGGAAATCGCGTTACCCGGCGATACCCTCGGTTCGTTGTCCGCGACTGGAGAGGCAAACAGAATCTGGTAAGGCACATTCATCTAGGCGGCTCTGATCGAAGCATGCAGATTCAGTGTTTCTCAGGACGCGCGGCCTGAAGAAATGCCCCCGCTGGCCGGGTTTTCGATGAAAGTTGGGAAGACGGCCGCCTGCCATTGGTGATGACACATTTATCGTTCCCCGAAACCCGCTACCCGTGCGCCGAAGTGCGCCTGCGTGCGACTACATGAGATAGGAACGTTCAACGATTCTGTGAGGTCGTAGCGTTGGCACCTCGCGCCTAATCCATTTAGCCGTTTTCTTGGTACAGGGCGAGCGTGCCCCTTTTTTGTGCTTGGCGGGGTGGTTTGCGGTCGTTGACCTGCGCAACGGGCTGCTGCGCGATGCGCGGTCTGTCTATCAGGCGAAACGGAAGCGCAGGGACGGGATGTGAAGCTGGCCCGCCGTTTCAACGAGCCCCGCCGCCACCCGGTGGGGTTTTTCTTTGGCCGGGACCGCTGGCACCGGGCGGGTGCTGCGCCAGATGGCCTAGGCGGGACGATCTCGGCGCGGCCGGCATGGTTTACGGGCGTTTTCGGCCTAGGGCATTGCTCGCGACAGGGGCCGTTGCGCCCGGCGGAGAGTGCTCAAGAGTCGGTCGCTTTCCTGCCGAATAACCGTGAACAAACCAGCACAAATAAAGATTTGTTATGACTCGACGGCCTATTTGTTATGACTTTGGCAAAAATAGTCCGCCAAGACATAGCCTAACACATTGACAGTTAGTGAATTGGTCGGGCCGGTGAGACTCGAACTCACGACCCCTTGCACCCCATGCAAGTGCGCTACCAGGCTGCGCCACGGCCCGAACCAAGAACGGACAGCAAGAGCCCGGCGGCGGAGTGAGGCAAGGGTTTTCTGACCGGACTGACAGCAACCTGAATCGTTACGGTGGTTCAGGTCTGCAATTGTTGTAGCCGGGGTCGCTGACCCCGGATGACCGGCCTCACCGAGGCCGGCTACAGAGACGCGCTTCCGGGTGCTGCCTCTGCAGCCATGATAACCACGTGTTGAAATTTTGCCCGAACCACTGCCTAATCAGCGGCCATGACTTCCGCCGAGGCCAGGCAGCGCATCGCCGACCTGCGCGCCCAAGTGGCGCGCCACGACGAACTGTACTACCGGCAGGCGAAGCCGGAGATCACGGATTTCGAGTACGACCGTCTGAAGCGCGAGCTGGCCGACCTCGAAACGCAGTTTCCCCAGTTCAAGGCGGCCGATTCCCCCACGACCCGCGTCGGCGACGACCGGCTCGAGGGTTTCGCCACCTACCGGCACCGCCAGCCGCTGCAGAGCCTCGACAACACCTATTCCGAGGCCGACCTGCGCGCCTTCCACCAGCGGCTCGTCAAGCTTTTCGGCCGCGAGGACCTCGCCTATGTGGTCGAGCCGAAAATCGACGG
>Ga0116107_1001180_pt1 | contig 16488 bp, 17 predicted proteins | sample June2015DPH_6_10_FD_88969 | JGI IMG/M metagenome (GOLD analysis project Ga0116107, IMG submission 88969) | Peatland microbial communities from SPRUCE experiment site at the Marcell Experimental Forest, Minnesota, USA - June2015DPH_6_100 | ecosystem: Environmental > Terrestrial > Soil > Wetlands... | reverse complement strand
GAAGGCGGAGGCTTTAGCGCTTGCACCGTTGTTTTCAGGTCGCTCGGAAGTGTTTTTTGATACGTTTGCGGATGACACGACGACAACAAATGCACGCGCCCCGTCGTGAACAGTTCGATAAATTCGTGTCGAGAGCCCCGCAAGCTGTGAGAACTTGTAGGGTAACCGAATCGTTGGACAGCTGTAAGACAGCTGTAACCTTCTTTTGCGTGATGTAGGGAGATCTTGCTGCCGCGAATCTCCAGCAGCTTGTGTTTTGGCATCTCAACATTAGAATATGGGTAATGATCAGCGGCTAACATAATACGTGCAAACTCGGTGCTGCAGACTTAATCGTTATGATTAGCCTTCCGCGACTAGGCGCAAATGAGCACTCAACGCGCTCAATCATCCTCGAGACGCTGCTACTTGACGAATGACTTGCGTTCTCAGGCGGGCTGGCTGCGCTTAACACACCTAATACCTAAGCCCCGGGCCATGCAGTACGAGCTTATTATGAACAACTCCAAAGGCAGACCGCACAACACGCACGGATTGCGGCACTCACGAAGAGGAGAACCAGTGGTAGTGAGGAGGATTTTTTTCAGGGCCGATCTTAGTTAGCGTGACTGACAAGCCTTTCCACGCAATCCACAGACCGTGATAATAGGCTCTCTTACTCCCATCGTACCACCTCTATCACATCCTTGCTCGCAGCCCGGGTCCGTGCCCAACATTGGTTGCTCTGCACGACCTTGTCGACGTTTGCTCTCTAACCCTATGGCCGGTGAGATCAATGATACATCTTCGAGCGCGGAAGGCCCGTATGAAGCGCACGAGATGTAGGCGGCATGAACACCTAAAGACAGCTGATCAGACGAACCAGATCAGTCTTCAAACACTAGTGCTGGATTGTCCTTGGCCTCTATTACTAGAGACGTGAGCCCCCACTTTTCTCTGGCCCTCTGGTCGTAAGCCTCGATACCGCCAGCCTCTTTGATGATCTTTCTCCCGAGTGCGTATTGCCTCAATATGCCGACGTTCATTCGCTGGCACATCGCTGGCGCAAGCCACCTGAGCATCGTCATTCCTCTCGCGGCGAATCGAGGCATGGATTCAGAGTGCCATTCTTGAGAGGGATCATTGACCGTCTCAGAGGCCATTAAGCCTTCCCCCAGCTTCTTTATAGGCAAACCACGGACCGCTTGTATCTCACGGCTTGCGAATAAGTCTGCACCCATCCATACGCCGTCGATGCATGCTTCACCCAGTCCGGAAACATCAGCCATAGCCCCGTAAATCTCCCCAAAAAACGGGTCTAGGCTTAACATAGCCTCTTGACGCTCCTCCGTCATGACCCGCTTAACACCCCTATACCGCGCCTTTATCCCGGCTGCCCTGCAGAGGGCGACAAACACGCTCATCAGGTTCCAACAAGTCCCCGTGCCCCTCTTCAAGGTCGTCCCGACGTCAGCGAATGGGCAAACCGCAAGCGTCATATTGTGGGTGATGAATTTATTAGCTGCCTCGGCGAACTCGTAGTCTGGTTTTTCATAGGCGCCAAGGTCGTTCGCCATCGCGATGACTACAGGCTCACGGGGGTTACAGAACAGCGTTGGTCTAAGGTACTTCTCGTCAGAGGTGCAGTGCCGCATGCTGTCGTGAAAAGCGGGAAGCTCGTACGGTCGCGGCGGGCGTACGTACCGCTCCTCGCCAGGGCTCATGACCCAGAACCTTACGATAGCGGTGGGGTTCTTGAGCAACGTTTTGGCGACCAACACTGCAAGCTCTCGCCCCGAAAACGTCGTAATAACCTCCGCAGCCGTAGATCCGCTATCTGAGATCTCTTCTGTTCTTGCCATTTTGTTCACCAAAAAATCATTCTTGAAGGACAATTGCTTTTAACACTGTAAGCTCTCGCCCGACATCCTAGGCATTTCCTCCACTATCCACTCCTGATGCTTACTTGTGTCATTTGCATCGATTGACAACTCTCTCAGCGAGGCCTTTTCGTTCCTTCCTCAGCGAGAACACTTTTCATTACCTCAGCACAACCGCGCGACTCTGCGCCTTTGGCGCGCTGGACGTCCGGTTCAAGTACAGGTCCTGGTCGGTCACAGACGGGGCAGCGCTCGAGCAGCCTAACGCGATCCCCTGATATGATAAAGCCGGGATAGCTCCCCGCAAGGGCATCGAAGAATGCGAAGCGTCCCCACTCGCCGTACCCGACGGGCTTTAAGTTGTCGTCAACGACGAGGGGCCTGAAGTACGTGTAGGGTGCGTGGAAGTAATGGCCTTCCGGGCACTGCATCATAAGCGCATTTCCCTCAGTCATGGCGTATCCATCGACGCAGTGCGTTTCAGGGATGCCCAACACGTCGTGTACCTGCTTCCTGAAGTCCACAAGCGGGATGCGGGCATTTTCAAACAGTCTCCAGCCGCCGCCCGTCATAACTGTCCCTCTCTCGCCAAAATCGAAGCGCTTTCCCTCCTTCTGCAGCTTGTTCATTACGTGGACTAACAGGAATGGCGGGCCGGTAAGCGAGAAGGTTTCTTTTGTTCTGTCATAGTGCTCAAGCCACTGTACGACCTGGTCGACTATCCGCTGCTGCATGTCGTTTTGGGAAGAAGAGTCCGCTGCGCCTTTCGGCTTCGTGTTCGCGCGCATGGCCCTTTGGGTCAATTCAGCAGGTATATCGACGTCAAAAGCGTAGTGCACGTTTTTAGACGGTTTAGCTATAGTACTCATCGTCTTACTTATGAACAAGTTTGTCTTCGCTGGGTTTGGGAAACAGATGAGGGCGTGATCGACAAATAAGTCGAGCATGTTCGTCGCCAACTTTGCAAACGCATACTGCGCCGCTTTAAGCGTTTTCATATCCCTCGGGATAACCGTCAACAGCCCGCTGGTCCCACTGCTGTACGTGACCGTTATACCAGCCGCGTTGAAGGCGTTGATAACATCATCAAACGTCGGGTTGGCGCCCTTGATGACAATATTCGGAAGCTCGCCGGTAAAGACAGTTGCGAGCCAGAGCGCAAAGTCCCTCCCTGATGGGTGCTGTTTGAAGTCGGTGTCAGGGATGAGTGGGATCGTATCCAGGTCGTCGACGGTTTTGATATCGTCAGGGCGGATGTTTTCCTCCTGACAATATTTGTGGTAGAACTTATTATTGCTATAATGGTTAGTAAACGCAAACTTTATCGCCTTGAGTTGCATGTCCCGCGCTTCTTCTACGGGCACTCGAAAGAGGTCAACTGGTTTGTAGATTGCCTCGTCGGCGGGGCTCCACGTGTCCCGTGGCGGGATCCAATCGGCTAGCAGGCCGTCAAATTTCGTTATGCGCGACGTAACGTCTTGTTCCTGTGGCATCAAAACACCGATACAGGAAAAACATATCAAATATTTAGCTGTTCCTTAGTTTAACGCATTCTAGACTTTGACTTTATTCTATTTTTTGTGCTGGAATATAGCACGAGTAGTCGATTAAGAACGTCCGCGGGAAAAAAATCGACGTGACCCTCTAATTACATTTTACGAGCGTGCTAGGGTTAGATCTACACCGTCCGCTTCCGCATTGATCACCTCCGATCCGATGTGACGATTGTTTGTGGCGTTATCAGCGCTCCTCAAACTCAATGACTTGTTTACGCTCAGCGAGCTGTGGATTGCGCACGTCGTTGTACAGGTCCGGTATATAAGCAGTTGCCCTGGCTATAAACAAGCTGCTTTGTGTTCCCTTCGGCAATAATGAGAGAGTATGCTGGATGGATAAGTCATCGGATAGGCAAACCGTCATTTTGGCTATAGAATACTGATAGTCTAGCAGCGTCCGCATATCCCTCGGTAGCACTGAGATCCGCCCGCTCGTGCCGCTGCTGTGAGTAACGATTATACCAGCTGCGTTGTCCGCGCTTGCTCAACGGGCACACGAAGAATGTGAGAAGGATTGAACACGGCCTCTTCGGCAGGGGTCCAAGTCTCGCGAGGCGGAATGTATCGGGCTAAGCGCTCATTTAATTTTTCGATTTGGTCCTTAATTTCCATCGATGCCTCCAAGTCTTTCCTCTCATGCGTAAAAACACAGATGACATTAGCTATTGTACAAGCCAAAAAAAAGTACCTTCATATAACTATATTTTGCCATATTGTCGCTCCTATACAAACGACTTTCTGCGGCAAAGGGGTATTTTCCACGCCTTCCATGGGGGATTTTTGTCCGCATAAACAACAATAACTTCTGGTTTACTGAACTGCACAGAAGGCGGGATGAGCTCCAGAAGCAACTAGCAAAGAAGCGCGAGCATAACAAGCACGACGACCGCTGCCACTGGTTTTTTCATAAGCTGCTCACCTCACTCGCCGGCCGGGGGTACCAAAACGCTGCCTATCTCATAAAGAACACCATTGCTTGTGCTAATGCCCGCACTGACTATCGTAGCACTGCCTATCCTGACGGTCGTGCCTTCGGTGGAATATGGCGTAGAGGAGTAGTTTTTGGCTGCTCGTCAGCTTATTTACAGCGCGATATACGAGCATCATGTCAGCGAGTCGCTGCGCTTGGTATACATCCTCTGTTATGCAGTCCCGCCCTCTTCTTCGCAAATATTGCCGCACTGCGATAGCAAGTCAAGTCCGTATCGGGCGCATGTTTGCTGCAAGTTTGAAACAATTATTATAGCAACGGCGCATGTCGTACGTAATCGAGGTACAACGATGAAAATACTCGGAATAAACGGCAGTCCGCGTGGGAAGAACAGCCGGACGCTTAAGCTAGTAGACGCTGTCCTAGATGGTGCGAGGCAGCGCGGAGCAGAAACGGAACTAGTTGATATCGGCGCACTGGACATACGGTATTGTCTAGGGTGTCAAGTCTGTTACGCCGAAGGCGAGTGCGTTCAGGAGGACGATCTCTATGACTTGTGGGAAAAAATGATGCGTGCCGACGGGATCGTTCTCGGTTCACCGGTGTACATCAATGGTGTCACCGCTCAACTCAAGACGGTGATCGACCGCCTGGCTGACGCAATCCATTGCCAGATGCTCGCGGGGAAGTATGGTTGCGCTGTGACCACGGCAGGGAGTTCGGGCATCAGCGAAGTGCTTAGTTATATGAATTACGTCCTGAACGCGTTGGGTGCAGTGTCGGTCGGCGAGGCCGGTGTTGCCATTGGAAGGGATCCTGCAGCCCTTGATGCGGCGATTACCGAAGCGCGTAATCTCGGCCAAACGCTTGCAGACGCAATACAGACAAAGCGCCACTACGCTGATCAGGAAAGCGCCATTGCCGAGAGAGGTGGGTTTTTCAGGCAATTAGTGAAAGCGAACAAAGAGGCTTGGAGGCATCAGTACGACTTTTGGATGGAGAAAGGCTGGATGTGACTGCCTCGTCCTGCTTTGACTACGCTGAGCAAATGAAGAAATAGTGCAGTTAAACGGGCGAGTCGCCACACTTAAGCAGCAACTATGGAACCAGGAAAGCGAATTAGGTTATGTGCGGACAGAGTATCAGCAAGCCCACGCGAAGCAGTTTTATGACCAAACCGTGGCGCAAAAATAAATGAAGAATTTACGCCCCGACCTGATTTTGCGGCAGCCTACAAGGCTCAATTTACTTACGTTACCGAAGTATGGTGGGCCAGAGGTCCGTGCAAGCGTTTGCTTTCATAGACTACTACGATTTCTCTGTCTCTCCGTCTTGGCTGTTTACAACGAAGCGCAAGGCTGAAAGATCAAGAACATATAATCGAGCATATACAAAGCCTGCAAAAACGAAACAATTGCATATTTTGAGAAGTGATTACGGCCGTCACGCGTCCCGCCGTTTTTCGAGGCCGTTGTCAGTGGTCGGATGCGGTTAGTGCAACGCACCCGATAAGGCAGTGTTGATAACTCCCTTCTTTTTCGACGTATCATCGTGCAGCACGTTTTATCGCAGCGTTAATCTTGAATCACAACTCGTTACACGACATAGAATGTTGAGGCCGAATTTGATTCAATTTCAGCGGCGATTGATGGTGAGACTGTCATTGAAAACTTCTATAAAAAAAAGCGGCAATGAGGCGAGTCCGCCAAAACTCGTGAATAAAACGCTGCGGTATTCTGACTCTTTGCGCTCGCCGGTCCGACGATTAAGGCGGTGAGTGGCAGAGCAACATCGACTAAAACAAGGATTGGAGCATCAGCCGCCTACGCTCTCGGCAGTGTCGTATCGGCCAGCGGCGGGCTCTGGTACGGCCGCGTCAACATGAACACCGGCGAGCAACGGGCCACGGTCTTCGGCGCGCTTGACGCCTTCTTCCCCGCCGTCCTCGCTCTGGGAAAAGACCTCGACCGCGCCGCACGCCTCGAAGAATCGTGCTATAAGATGTGGACACTCCACGGCATCGCCCCCGAACTGCTCGACTACAAAGCCATGAAGGCCGTTGTCGGCTCCTACCACCTCCGGCCTGAGTTCGTCGGGTCGGTCTACTACCTTTACCACTACACCGGCGACGAGAAGTATCGGCGGATGGGCGCGACCTTTTTCAACAGCCTGGTCGAGCGGTGCAAGACCGACGCCGGCTTCGCCGCCCTCGCCGATGTCCGCGCGGGCGTCAAAACTGACGCAATGGAGAGTTACTTTCTGGCCGAGGCCATGAAATACTTCTACCTGCTATTCGCACCACCCCAGGCCTTCGACTTCGAGAAGGTCATCTTCAACACCGAGGCACACCCGATTTGGAAGAAGAGTAGCGAGTAGCACTTAGCAAGGGGAAGAAAAAAGAGAGGGCCCGATGGCCCCTGGCGGTAACTCGACCAAACTGCTGGACCGTGACGATTGGCGCGATTTATTTGTCTCAAAGTTTAAAGTAGACATTTGATCGGCAGCTGAGTAGCTGATCGTAGACCGGTGCTTCGCATAAATTCCAAAAAAATCGCAAGCAATGGGCTCGGCCGGATTCGAACCGACGACCTCTGCCGCGTGAAGACGGAGGATTCGGGACTTTTCGAGGTATTTTTCTTAGGCGAAATGACCACGAGAAAAACCAACCCCCCCCTCCTGAATGGTCTGATAGATTCGGGTGGACAGACCTACAAGTCGCGAGAACGTGTGTGCTAGCCGAATTGTTGGGTAGTCGTAACCAGTTTTTGCGTGGTGTAAGGAGATTTTGCTGCGATGAATCTCGAACAACTCGCGGTTTGAGATCGTAATGTAAAGACGAAGATCTGGGTAATAATCAGTGGCTGGCGCCCCCACGTGCATAGTGGCCCTGCACATTTGGTCGTTATGATTAGGCTTCGGCGACTAAGAACAAATGAGACGCAACGCGCGCAATCGTGCCAGAAACGCTTATCGTATGGATTGTCGCTCTCACGGCGGATTTGCGCGTCCCAGCTAGCACTGTTTCAAAGACTGGCTGCGCAGCATCTCGCAGAAGAAGAACCAGCTAAAGAAAAAGACGCACCGGCTAAGCGGCTGCTACGGAGGCGCCGGAACACGGAAAGGCGATCACGCGGAAGTCTGATCGTTCTATTCTAGCCATTTTTTTGTCATTTAAACATCGCAGCATCGTTTTTACGGTCACGTGCAAGCGAAGCTTTTATATACTTTTGTAGCGAGGTTTCTCGTTAAGAACGTTTTAGATCAAAAACGTTTTTCCGAGGCAACCCGTGCGCGCATATAAGATCGTTCCGGTTTCCGTAGGCATTCTTCTCACTACCGTGCTACTTGCAAGTGTCGTCACCGTGAGCGCAGCGTCCACTCCACAGACCGTCCAGTCCAACACCCCAACTATTTATTACGTTCCCCAAGCAGGATCAACGTGGGTTAACCACGGGACGGCAGGCGCCAGCTATAACGCTTACGTGAGCACCCCGAACTTGTTTAAGACCCAACCAAACGGCTACCCGTATTGGGGCCCCATCACGAAAAATGATTTTATCTGTATCCCAGCAGGCAGCGCGACCAACAACCAGAACGTTGCTTCCTGGGAGGTAGGTTTTCATTTTGCCGGAATAGTATCTGGCCAGCGCTACCAAAAAATTTGGGATAAAGCGTATGGCGGTTTCTTCATTGAAATTGATACCGGATATGGCGCTAATAATTGTTACCTTACTATCTACCGCGCTACGACCGGCGGCAGCTGCGCGCGGTGGTACGAGCCAATGGATACCGCAATCCGCGCAGGCCACAACTACTACATCCAAATTTCGTGGGACACTAGTGCGGGCCCCGGAAAAGAACCATATCCAACGGTCTGGATCGGTCAGGACGGAAACGCGCCGGTGCATCAAACGCACTGGGACGAGACCGGCGGCGCTCTTGCCGGAACTGGATCGTGGTATAATGACGCGGTGGGGTCTGCGAACCTGGGAAATACGGCTTCAGGGAGCAACCACGCGTCAGCGGAGACAGCTTGGCTCAATGGCGGCATCTTTGTTTATCGGCAATACAATTCAATCGTCAATTTTAGCAGCGGTGGGAGCTGGAACACCGATAGACTGCGCTGGGCCTAGGCAGTTATAGCAGAGACTCAAGAGGGCTGGTTGAGGGCGCTTATCGAAAAATGCGAACGAGTAGCGTAAACGCCCCTAGTGTACCTTCTCCCAAAGGGGTTGGCACCATTAGCCAACGCGTCTGATTGTGCCTTTGCGTTGTATAGACCCGGAAGAATCCTCCAACAAAAGAAGTGCATTAAGCGGTCATAATGGAGCCGGTTAAAAATGATAGTTAAAACTATTGAAAGGCACGCCAGCGCCGGTGAACAGATCGAGCAACAGGTGTGAAAGCATGAAGAAACTCGCGGTCGGTGCGGGCGACTCTCATACTCATTGACGAGCCGCTCCGGTAATAAGAAGGTTTACTTGGGCTGAAAGCGAGTTTAAACTGCGCACGGCGTTGATATCAGCCGGATAATATCACAATAGGGGGCTGCCGGAATTGCCTCATTTACAGACAGCGCGCGACTCATTCACGACTACTCTTGTATTCACGGCGCCAGTGAATAGCCGTGAGGCAACGAAAACAGATAACATACGTTCTCAGCAGCTGGAAAACGCGTGATGACTTTTTATACGCCCGAATAGAGCTATAATAGAGGTTCTCTATGGACGCAAAAGATGAGAAAAAGGAAGAGTGCTATAAGGGCAAGGAAGTAAAGGGCAAGCTCGAAAAAAAGAAGGAAGAGTACTATAAGGGCAAGGAAGTCAAAGGCGAAAAATAGCTGTCTGCGTAGCCCAAGAACGTGACTAACGACGACACACGCGGCTGGTACTCGGTCAGTGTCGAATACAAGCCATCCTCTCAGAGCTGCGCTCAGTTCGCGGTGACTGGTACCTCCAAACCACATTAGTGTCGCGGTTCATCGGGCGCTATACCGACCGAAAAAACACAAGTATCGATGTCGACAACATTGATTCGGTCGAACTGCGGCAGGCATTCTATGCAGCGACCGATGACGCGCTTGACGCGCTAAAGTTACCGAGGCGCTCGCAAAAAGATTATGACTGAAACGCTAGAACGTCGTAGTGAAGAGGTGACGTGGGATGTCGATGGGATCGCGGTCTATGGGACCGTCACGCGCCCTGCCGACGCCGGCCTGCATCCCGCCATCGTCTTTGTCGCTGGCAGTGGACCAACTGACCGAGACTGGTGCTCACCGCTGCTGCCAGGTACGAACTGCAGTGCTCTGCTCCTTGCTAACGCCCTCACTGAAAAGGGATTCGTTCCGCTGCGATATGACAAACGCGCCGCAGGGCCGCACGTGCGTGAAAACCTCCCGCGGCTGGTCGGTAAGATAAGCATGCGGGGGCACGTCGACGAGCTGACCGGCGCTGTCACCACGCTCGTATCGCTAACCGACGTGGATGCCTCGCGATTGTTTGTGTTGACGAATAGCGAGGGAGCCATCCACGCCCTGAACTATCAAACGGGGATGCCTCATCACCGGTTCAAAGGTCTCGTGCTGACCGGCGCTCCGGGCCGTCCGATCGGCCTCGTTGCACGGGATCAAGTGCTCGCGCAAGTCGCGTCTCTTGCCAACGGAGATGAAATAATGAAACGCTACGATGCGTGCGTCGCGGCGTTCGTCGCTGGCAAGCCGATGCTGCCTGATGCGTCCTTGCCTGAGGTTGTAAAAAGCCTTTTGGCCAGCTTAACCGTCCCGGCAAACTTACCATTCGCTCGCGAGCTGTGGCTGGAAGATCCGGCGCACCTTGCATCGCAGGTATCGGAACCTATGCTGGTTGTTATCGGCAAGAAGGACATCCAAGTTGATTGGCGTGCTGACGGAGGTGCGCTGCAAACCGCCACCGCTACGAACGGCAACGCTACCTTCGTGTTCCCGGACAACGCCGATCACGTGCTCAAGTACGAACCTCGACCGCGAGTGGGGCTTATCGCAGCTGAAGTCGGAGCGCATTACAATGCCGAGGGCCGCATTCTAGATTCAGATGCCCTTTCTGTCATCACAAACTGGTTAGTTGAACGGTCAGGCAAGGTACCGTGAGCTCAACCGACCGGCGCGCTAATGATGCGATCTGATCTCCGCCTCGCTGAGGGGATGACCTTGCTTACTCAAGTTAAGCTGATTTTGAACGCGCAGCGTTAAGGATTTGCCGATGGCAACTGTTTACTACTGTATTCTCTTCACCATATCAGGGTCTTATGTGAAACAAGACATGGGAATTCCCGTGAAAATCCTTATCATCGTGTTTTTGCTGATATTGGCGCTAAGTGGGTGTTAGGACAGAGGCAAAAAACAAGAGGGAACAATCCTATGAAAGAAGAACAGACAAATTTGAAGGTCGCAACCTTGGCTGGTGGCTGCTTCTGGTGCTTAGCGGCCGATTTTGAAAAGGTGGCTGGGGTTGCAAAAGTTATATCTGGCTATACGGGTGGTCAGAAGGAAAACCCCACCTACGAGGAAGTCTCAACGGGAAAGACGGGGCACCACGAAGCCATACAGGTATACTATAATCCTTCAAAGGTGAGTTATGAGCAGCTCCTGGATGTCTTCTGGCGTCATATTGATCCGACGGATGCAGGCGGGCAGTTTGCCGATCGGGGCCCTCAGTACCGTACGTCGATTTTCTACCACGATGAAGAACAGAAGCGCATTGCGGAGAAATCAAAGGAAGATCTTGAAAAATCCGGGCAGTTCAAGAAGCCAATCATCACGTCGATTGTGAAATTCTCAAGGTTCTACGAGGCCGAGTTCTACCACCAGGATTACCACAAGAAAAGCCCCTTACGGTATAAGCTCTACCGGTTGGGCTCCGGCCGGGACCAGTTCCTCGATAAGACCTGGGGAAAGGAGAAGAAGCCGGGCAGCAACCCCGGCGGCAACCCCGGGGGACAGAAGACCTATTCCAAGCCCGATGACGCCACCCTGAAAAAGAAGCTCACGCCGCTTCAATACGAGGTAACGCAGCACGAAGGCACGGAGCCGCCTTTCCGAAATGAATACAATGACAACAAGAGGGAGGGGATTTACGTTGACATCGTATCCGGAGAACCTCTATTCAGCTCGCTCGACAAGTACGACTCCGGGACGGGATGGCCAAGCTTCACGAAACCCTTGGAACCGGAGAACGTTACGACAAGAGAGGACCGGAAGCTCTTCGCGGTGAGGACCGAAGTGCGAAGCAAACACGGGGATTCCCACCTGGGTCATGTTTTTCCCGACGGGCCCGCGCCGACGGGGCAGCGTTACTGCATGAACTCGGCGGCGCTTCGGTTCATCCCGAAGGAGGATCTGGAGAAGGAGAGCTACGGGGAGTATCTGAAGCTCTTTGCAAGAAAGAGCGAAAAATCCGTTTAAGAGCTCACGTGGCTCATCGGCTTTAGATTCGTGGTGCTAGCTAGCGCGTTGCCCCATCGAAACCACATAAAGAAAGGCCTCAACAACGCCCGGATAGGGCTTGAGATACAAGCACTGCCAGCTTAAACCTTCGCTTTTCAGCCCGTTTGGTTGGCGTGTCTAGAATTCAGAGAGTGCCGAATATAGAACCGAATATGGCCATAAGGCCGCAAACGCCCCCCACTGTTAAGGCGAAGCCAATAAAGAAGATAAATCCATATTTTACTACGTTCTCCAGCATCGTCATCGTTTACCCCTCCGGATCAGTATCTTCTTTAAACGTGCACTTCCTTAGGTTAATCAATATTTCGGGGGCGATTTGGTCATATTTGGCGCATTTTATACCTTGCTCGTGGAGCTTACAGAAATAACATTGCGGTATCATAGCCGTCATAATCCGAGCGCCTCCTAAACGCTTGGCTAAGCGTTATAGCAAGCCGTTATTGTATGCGCTGGACTTTATACATTTGGCGCTTTCGATGTCGTTAAGATTATGGTGCTAATCACTGTTTCGGGCAATGCGAGGATGCAAAAGAATAGGAATAGTTAGGCCGCAAATCACAACGTGCATAAGCTTAATGCAACTGAAACTGATGTGATAGTAGTTCTTTTGCCGGTGGCTGCCTCTTTGTCCGTTGCGGAAACGAATTCGAGGTGAATATGGTGACGAAAGGATGGTGCGAAAACTGTCAATGCCAAAGCAGTAACGGTGCACTGTATTGCTCTCAATGTGGTGAAGAACTTCAAAATAAGCAACAACCTGACATCAAGATAATGTTTGTAGGTCTCACTATTGTCCTCGCGTGGCTCCTGTTCTGGGCATTGTGGCTGTTTTTCTATGCCAGCGGTTTTAGCATCTTGCAAAACTCAGGGGTCTTTCTGTTATCCCTTGTCGTTCTGTTGATATTAGAGACCTTGTTAACAGTTCCATTCGCGAGGAGACAACCCCCACAGCAACTCAAAAGAACGTAGCGATTACGACCGCCTGCCACACTCGCTACTCCCGGCTTCATCGTCCTAGAAGCTTACAACACGCTCGGCTTTAACGCTCATTTTAGCCACCGTTCGTCGTATTTCTTCATCCTCGCGCTGCGGGTGTGAATCCACCGCGCCCATAGTAGCAGGCGCGCGGCGCTGAAGACCACGAGCAGAATGAGAAGAAGAACCACTGCGTCTGTTGTGTTCATAATTCGCTCACATTTTAACTGCGCTCCTTGGTTTGTTTGCTCACAGCCTTATATCTTGGCTGTTAAGTCGCGCACACAAGGGAACCCTTATGCCCGTAAAAGCCGAACGTACCGTGGTATTATGCCACCTGCCGGACTTGTTACCCCTGGCTTCACGGCGCTAATAGTGCCCTGCATCCAGCAATCAAAAAGACCGCTGAAAGAGTTGTTTTGTCAAAAAAAGACGGCGTCAGTCACGACGCCGCCACTGTGTGAAAGTACACGTGACCTGCGGCGAATATTGCGCGGTACATGGAAAGTTCAAAAAGAAAATTATGGTAAAAGAAAGATACGCCCCCGTTACGTTACGGAGGCGGTCCTCACCTGTCGTTGCTCTATACGTTTCTCCATATCCACATCAGCACCCTCCTGAGGACGTTAGGGGGGGGCTACCCACAGAGTGCCATTGGTTCCAATTGTCGTCGTTATTATGCACACTATACCAAACATTCCCGCTAGTGCTAGTGATACCAATTATGGTGGGGCCTGTGGCGTTGATTTCAGCGGCAGGTGAGGCAGTGGACAGCGCCTCGGGAGGCATTCCGATGCGGCCCCACGCGGTCCATCCCGAGCCCGTGGGAGACTTAAGCCAGAGATTATGGTCAGTACCTTGCATAAAGAGCCGGTGGGTTCCGAGCTTTATCAGAGGAAAAATGAAGTTTCCACTTACGGCGGGACCCGTATTTGGAGCGACTTGTCCACCGAGAGATGTCCAGCTGGACCAGCCGTTCTGGTAGTACTTCCACCAAACGGCACCGTCGGTGCCGCGTGCAAAAACATCGCTTGCATGACTACCCGCCGTTGCAGCAGGCGATGAGGTTAGTTTCCCGCCGAGAGATTCCCACTTAGACCAGCTATTATTATACGATGTATGCCACAAGGCGCCATCCGTACCTTGCACAAAGACGTCAAGTTTACCTGATGACGATGATGAGACTGCTGGGCCAGTGCCGGATGCCAGTCTACCTCCGAGGGATTCCCACTTAGACCAGCCATTCTGGTAGTACTTATGCCACAGAGCGCCATCAGCGCCGCGCACAAAGACATCGAGGCGAGTAGTATTACCCCAAGAAACGGCGGCAGGTGATGATGTACTGACTCCACCAAGAGAGTTCCAGATACCACCCCCGCTAGGTGTAATCCGCGTGTCCCAGAGAGTACCATTACTGTCGACGGCAAATATATTGCTCTGCCCGTTATAAAACCAAGTACTTACGGCGGGGCCGGTGCCAGCCATCGTTGTGCCACTCACGCTCGCCGCACTACCTACCACAGCAAAAAGCGAGACAAGCACAAGAGTCGCTAAAAAGACGCTCATCGTAATACCTTTACGGTCCATTCTTTTTACACTCCTCGATGTCCTTCGCTTGAAAAAGCTCTGAAGGATAAAACCCGACGTAATAGTTAAGTGTTGTGTTTGGCTGTAGTTAGTTTCCCACCGCACGGGTAGTTACGCTCGTTCGTTCATGCAATGCACATATGATGAATTGTCTGCGTGCGAGAAGTACGCCCGTTGTAGGCTGCGCGGCGACAGGGAGCACGTTCCGTATTGCGAAGAATATAGCAGTCCGCGTTATATCAGAGACTAACCCAGCGGCCATTTACCCTTGAAGCTTGTTTGGAGCTCGCCATTAGGAATAACAGCCATTTTGACGCTAATATTGCCATCGGAAAAAATGATTGAAAGCGGATTAATTTTAACCGGCAACGACGCAGACTTGCTTAGGAATGCGCTTTCAGAAGTCAAAACAAAAGTTTTTGACGAGTCCTAGACGAACTCGGATGACACACAGGCACTAAATGCGCCACAAGCAGGATAAGAAGAAGAACCACTGTGTTATCTGCGTTCATAATTCGCTCACATTTTAACTGCGCTCCTTGGCTTGTTTGCTCATAGCCTTATATCTTGGCTGTTCAGTGGCGCACAAAAAGGAACCGGTTCCTGCAGCGGCGCACATTGTGTGGAACCTGGAAAGTTCAAAAAAATTGCTGTAAAAGAAAAATACGCCCCCGTTACTTGCGGAGGCGTCCCTGACTTGTCGTTGCTCTATATGTGTCTCCACCCAATGTCAGCAACCCACGAGGACGTTAGGGGGGGGCTACCCACAGAGTTCCATGTGTTCCAGTTGTCGAACGTGCCATTGATGCTAGTATGCACACTGTACCACACATTCCCACTGGTACTGGTGACACTAATTATTGTGGGGCCAGTTACGTTAATTTCGGCGGAAGGTGAGAAAGTAGATAATGCTTCTGGCGGCATACCAATTCGCCCCCACGAAGTCCACCCTGAACCTGATGCTGATTTAAGCCACAGGTTATGGTCGGTGCCTTCCACAAAGAGTCGGTGAATTCCTAAGTATGTGACTGCTGAATTAAGGTTCCCACTCACCGCAGGGCCGGTGCCCGGGGCAACAACGCCGCCGAGGGATTGCCAGCTAGACCAGCCGTTTGAGTAATACTTATACCAAACAGCCCCATCACCACCACGCACAAATACGTCCATTGTGTGCCGTCCTGCAACGGCGGCTGGTGATGAGGTTAGCTTTCCTCCAAGGGATTCCCATCCAGACCACGATGTGCCGTTATATAACTTGTGCCACAGCGCACCATCTGTACCTTGTACAAATACATCCAACCGACCTGCCGCCGGTGAAGATACTGCTGGTCCTGTGCCTGGGGCAACCTGCCCACCGATGCCAATCCACTTTGACCAACCATTAGTATATGTTTTCCACCAAACCGCGCCATCTGTACTACGCACAAAAACATCTTGACGGGTAGTAGTCCCCCAAGAAATCGCGGCTGGTGATGAGGTACACGCCCCACCTAAAGAACTCCACGCGCCGCTACCGGTTGTTGTGTTCCAAAGAACGCCGTTACTATCAACGGCAAAGACGCTCGTTTGACCATTAGAATATGTAGTGCTTATTGCTGGCCCTGTGTTCTTCATTGTTGTGCGGCTTACGCACGTAGCACTGCTTACCACAGCGAAAAGCGAGACGAGCATAAAAGTCGCTAAGACGATGTTCGTCTTAACGCGTTTAACGTTCATTCGTTTCGCCTTCCTTGGGCGTTTCCACAGCCCTACAACCCAATCGATTATCTAGCTTATCTTCTACGTGTACGAGACTAGTTTCCAACTCGGTTCGTGCCCATTTTAGCTATGTCCTTCGCTTGAAAAGCAGAATCAAAAGAGTTCGGCGGTGCGATAGCTTAAGTTTTGTCGTTTGGTTGCGGTTAGTTTCTCACCGCGCACGGATAGACCTCTTTACTTTTCCCGTCAATGAAATGCGCACATATGATGAATTGTCTTCGGTAGCTCTTCTCCTCCTTCCATCAAAAAAAGCCCTCCTTCCTTTGTTTCTTAACTCCTATCAAATATGATAATCGAGAATAGAAGTGAATACACCAACGCAAAAACGTTACCTTCGACAAT
>Ga0116107_1001173_pt1 | contig 16555 bp, 26 predicted proteins | sample June2015DPH_6_10_FD_88969 | JGI IMG/M metagenome (GOLD analysis project Ga0116107, IMG submission 88969) | Peatland microbial communities from SPRUCE experiment site at the Marcell Experimental Forest, Minnesota, USA - June2015DPH_6_100 | ecosystem: Environmental > Terrestrial > Soil > Wetlands... | reverse complement strand
CCAGCCACATCAGGACGGCAGTCCCTGCAGTCAGGCTGACGGCGACCAGCAGAAACTCCCCGAGGCCCGGGTGCTCCAGCACGATCGCTCCTCCGGTGAGTGCGGTCGGGTGGCCTAGCGCAACCGCCATGCCGGTTGCCTGGATAAATCCGAGCGCTACGGTACCGTAGCGCGTGTACTGCGTGATAATCTTCCGCCCGGATTCCCCCTCCTTGGAAAGCTGCTCCAGCTTGGGGATGACCACGGTCAGCAACTGGATGATGATGGAGGCGTTGATGTACGGCGTGATGCTCATGGCAAACACGGACAGATTCCGGAACGCCCCGCCGGAGATTATGTCAAAGAACCCTAGAAAAGCGCTCGATGAGATCAACTTTGCCAAAGCAGCATGGTCGATACCAGGCACGGGTATATGAGCCCCCACCCGGAACACCAGAAACATCAACAGGGTGAAGACTATCTTGCGCCTGAGATCGCCCAACTTCCATGCGGCTTGAACCGATTCCAGCACCTAGATCACCTCAACCTTGCCGCCGGCGGCTGCGACCTTCTCCACCGCGCCCTTGCTGGCGCCGTGCACCTTGACGAAGAGCGGGCGGTCGATCTCGCCCTTGCCCAGCAGCTTGATCTTCAGACTGCGCTTCCTGACGATCCCCTCCTGGTAGAGAACCTCCGGCGTGACCTCTGTCCCGGCGTCCAGCCGGTTCAGGTCGCGGAGGTTGACGATTGCCATCTCTTCCCGCAGGGTATTGGTGAATCCGCGCTTGGGGATGCGCCGGTATAGCGGCATCTGCCCGCCTTCGAAGCCACGGCGCACAGTGCCCCCGGACCTTGCCTTCTGACCCTTGTGCCCTCTCCCGGCGGTTTTGCCGAGGCCCGACCCCAGGCCCTGGCCCTTGCGGGTCGGCTTCTGGCGGGATCCCGCTGCCGGGCTTAGCTCATGCAGTCTCACTCGTTCTTCTCCCCTTCCCGCCGCTCCACCGGCATCACTGCCACCAGGTGCCGGACGTGTTTGATCATGCCCCTTATAGACGGCTGGTCGGCCTGGATCACCGAGGTGTTCATCTTGCCCAGTCCCAGCGCCCGCAAAACCTTACGCTGCCGCTCCGGATAGCCGATCGGGCTGCGGACCAGGGTGATCTGCAACATATCTGCCACTGTTGACTCCCCCATTAACCAATTAATTCTTCGACGGTCTTGCCGCGGATCCTGGCCACATCCTCGGCCCGCTTCAGGCTCTTGAGGCCTTCGATGGCGGCATGCACCATGTTATGAGAGTTGGAGGAACCCAGGGACTTGGTGAGGATATCCTGGATCCCCGCCGCCTCCAGCACCGCACGCACCGGGCCGCCGGCGATCACGCCGGTACCGGGAGATGCCGGTTTCAGCAGCACTTTGCCGGCGCCAAACTCGCCGGTGACTGAGTGGGGAATACTGGTGCCCTTCATGGGGACCTCGATCAGACTCTTCTTGGCGTCCTCGATCCCCTTTCTGATAGCCTCCGGCACCTCTCCGGCCTTGCCCAGGCCGGCGCCCACATGACCCTGGCCGTCGCCTACGACCACCAGGGCGCTGAAGCTGAACCTGCGGCCGCCCTTAACCACTTTGGCAACCCGGTTGATTGTCACTACCTTTTCTGTTAACTCCAGAGAGTTGGGATCTATGCGCAAAACAACTATTCCCTCCCTTGACCGATGGCTACCCGCTCTAATGCCCCCGCTTCTCAAGCGGTGGGCGCCCGTATCCGGGCTAACGCCCGGCCTGAGAGAAAACGGGCACACAGGTAAGAGCGGCTATGCCCCTAATTAACTGGCTCTAAGCTTCAGCGGGGGAAAAGCAATCCCCCTCTGAAGCCAAGACCCAGTTGAACCCTAGAAATCCAGGCCTTGTTCCCGGGCTGCTTCCGCAAGCGCAGCAACCCGGCCATGGTAAAGGTTGCCGCCCCGGTCAAAAACGACCCTGGTAATACCCTGCGCCAGCGCCCGTTCAGCGATCAGCTTGCCTACGCTACGGGCGGCCTCAAGGTTCTTGCCGATGCCATCGCCAGCCCGGAGTTCCGGAGCCAGGGTGGAGGCGGCAACCAGCGTCCGTCCTTGCACGTCGTCGATAACCTGGGCGTAGATGTGATTGAGGCTCCGGTACACACACAACCGGGGCCGCTCCGGGGTGCCAAACACCTTTTTCCGGACCCGGATGTGTTTGCGCTGGCGAATTTCCTGACGCGACTGATTTTTCGGCATTCTACTCACACCCCATCTGTACTGCTCAGGTATTCAGAATTCAGTAGTCCACCGCATCCGGGCTTACGCCCGGCCTGAAAGAATGCGGCGCACGGGAGAATTCAAAATACCCTGAGAGTATGCTTCCAACAATTTACTAACCTCTTACGATAAACCGTTTTCTCATTCTGACTCCTGACTCCTGAGTACTGCCATTTACTTCTTGCCCTTAACCCCTGCCTTGCCAACCTTGCGCCTGATTATCTCATCATCATACTTGATGCCCTTGCCCTTGTATGGCTCCGGCTTGCGAACCGCCCGGATCTTGGCCGCCAGGGCGCCGACCCGTTCCTTGTCGATGCCGCTGACGCTGATCCTGTTCGGCGCCGGTACCTCGATGCTCAGGTTGTCGCCCGGATCGATCTCTACCGGGTGGGCGTAACCCACCGTGAGCACCAGCTTGTTGCCCTGCTTGGCCGCCCGGTAGCCAACCCCCACCAGTTCCAAATTGCGGGTGAAGCCCTTGGTCACACCGCTCACCATGTTCTGCAGCAGCGCCCTGGTCAACCCGTGCAGCGCCCGATGCTGCTTCTCATCCGATGGGCGGGTTACCACCAGCCTGGCGTCCTGGCGGGTGATCCCGATGTCCGGGTGCATCTCTCTCTTCAGCATCCCTTTGGGTCCCTTGACCTCCACCAGGTTGCCGTCGATCTTCACGTCCACTCCTTCCGGTATCGATACCGGAAGGCGTCCCACTCTGGACATGGCGCCACCTCCCTTACCAAATGTAGCAGATAACTTCTCCGCCCAGCCTGTCCTGCCTGGCCTGCTTATCCGTCATCAGACCCTTGGGGGTCGAGATGATGGAGATTCCCAAGCCTCCCAGCACCTTCGGGACCTCGTCCTTTTGCACGTAGACACGCAAACCGGGTTTGCTGATCCGCTTCAAGCCGGTGAGGACCTTTTGCTTGTTGGGTCCATATTTTAAATACAGACGCAGCACTCCCTGTTTACCGTCGTCGATCTTGTCGTAATTACGCAGAAAACCTTCATTCTTCATGATCTCGGCGAGCGCCCGCTTCATCCTGGAATTCGGGATCTCCACGCGCTCCTTGTAGGCCTGGTTTGCGTTGCGGATGCGGGTCAGGAAATCCGCGATCGGGTCTGTCAACATCTGTCGCCTTAGCCTCCTTAAATCGGATGTCGGATGCCGGAAGTCGGATGTCAGAATTTGTTGGCACACTTCCCACCTCTGACTTCTGCCTCTACATAAGGCTTCCTATTTCCGATTTCCTATTTCCTATTTCCGTCTCCTAGATACCTACGAAAATCGGATGTGAGAAGTCAGATGTCGGATGAAAGACTTGCATGCTTCTCCGGCTGCTTTTAAAATCTTTTTTCTGACTTCCTCCGCATCCAGGCCTTCAGCCTGGCCTGAAAGAATGCGGAGTGCATGACTTCTTGCCTCTGACCTCTGAATTACCAACTGGCCTTGACCACGCCAGGGATCTGCCCCTTGAAGACCAGTTCCCGGAAACAGATACGGCACATTCCAAATTTACGCAAGTAGGCACGCGGCCGCCCACAGAGCTTGCAGCGGTTATAGGCCCGGACCTTGAACTTCGACGTCCTCATCTGCTTGGCAACCATCGACTTTTTGGCCACTAACATCCCTCCTAACTTAGAGTAATGAGTGCTGGGTTCATAATGCGTCTTGTCTCTATTGCTGCTGTTCGTCTAAATATTCAGCGCCAAGGCAACCAAGTTCCATCCGAAGCAACCAAGTTCTCGAATTTCTCTATCTTTTTCACTCATCACTCATCACTCATCACTCATCACTTTTTTTAGCTTTCCCGGAAAGGCATGCCCACCAGGCGGAGTAAGTCCCGCGCCTCCTCATCGGTCTTGGCGGTAGTCACGACGGTAATATCCATGCCCCTGACCTTGTCGATCTTGTCGTAATCGATCTCCGGGAAGATCACCTGCTCCCTGAGTCCCAGGGTATAGTTACCCCGGCCGTCGAAGGCCCTGGGCGAAACCCCCCGGAAGTCGCGCACCCTGGGCAGGACCACGTTAACCAGCTTGCCGAGGAAGTCGTACATGCGGTTGCCCCGCAGTGTGACCTTGCAACCGATCTTCATGCCGGTCCGCAGCTTGAAGGCCGCAATCGACTTGCGGGCCTTGGTCACCACCGGACGCTGGCCGGTGATCGTGGTCAGGTCGTTCACCGCCGCCTCCAGCGACTTGGCGTTCTGGATCGCCTCGCCGACGCCCATGTTGACGACAACCTTGTTCAGGACGGGTACCTGCATCACGTTCTTGTAGCTGTATTTCTTCATCATCTGGGGAACGATCTCCTGACGGTAGCGCTCTTTCAGCCCCATCACCATGCCTCCTAACTGTGAGTAATGAGTTATGCGTGATGAGTGATGAGTTTATAATGCTTCCTGTCTCTTTTGCCGCTGTTCGTCTAAATATCCAGCATCCAAGACAACCAAGTCCTCGAATTTTTTATCTTTTCACTCATTACTCAGTACTCATCACTCATTACTTCTTTACTGCTTGTCGATAATCTCCCCGCACTTCTTGCAGGCCCGGTAGTATTTCTGCTCAACCAGCTTCTTGGCCACGCGGGTCGGCTGATTGCACTTGCTGCAGACCAGCATCACGTTGGAACCGGCGATCGGGGCCTCTTTCTCCACGATCCCCCCCTGCGGCAGCGAACGGGTAGGGCGGCTGTGACGCTTGGCGACGTTTACCCCCTCGACGATCACCCGCTGGGTGGCAGGATAGACCTGGATCACCTTTCCCCGCTTGCCTGCGCTCTTCCCGGCCAGCACCAGCACTGTATCTCCCTTACGCACATGAACCTTGCGCTGCATCATCTATTCCTTTCACCTCCGCCTACGCTGCTGCTCTTGCTAAAGCACCTCAGGCGCCAGAGAGACGATCTTCATGAAATCCTTTTCCCGGAGTTCCCGTGCCACCGGACCGAAGATGCGCGTCCCACGAGGGTTTTTCTGGTCGTTGATAAGTACTGCCGCATTCTCGCTGAATTTGATGTATGAACCGTCCGGACGGCGGATCTCCTTGCGCGTCCTGACCACCACCGCCGTCACCACCTCGCCCTTCTTGACCATACCACCGGGGCTGGCCTCCTTCACGGAGGCGATGATGATGTCGCCGACCGAGGCATACCGGCGCAGGGACCCCCCCATCACCCGGATGCACATCAGCCTCTTGGCGCCGGTGTTGTCCCCGGCCCTAAGTATTGTCTGTGGCTGTATCATTTACTCCGGCCTCCTTTCTGGCTACGCTCCTGTCTGCAGACCTGGCCAGAACCTCGGCCACCCGCCACCGCTTCTCCTTGCTCAAGGGGCGCGTCTCCATGATCCGCACCTTGTCCCCCATCTTGCAGGCATTGGTCCCGTCATGGGCCTTGAACTTCTTCGATCTGGTCATTGTCCGCCCGTAAAGAGGATGCCGGACCCTGGTTTCCACCAGCACGACCACGGTTTTATCCATCTTGTCGCTGACTACAGTTCCGATGCGTGTCTTGCGCTGTGCTCGCTCGTTCAACTGCCTGTGCCCCCTATCAGCCTTGACTTACCTGAACATCTCCGGCGTGCAAAGCGCTCTGCCGGTTCTCTCTTTCCCGGGCGATCTCTCTCTCCCGGATGATCGTCATGGTGCGGGCAAACGCCTTGCGCACCTCCCGGATCCGCATCGGGTTCTCCAGTTGCTGTGTCGCCATTTGGAAGCGAAGCCGCCACAGTTCATCCTTCAAATCGAGCAGTTTTCTTTCCAACTCGTCATCTGTCAGGTCCCGCAGATCCTTAACCTTCTGTACCGGCATCACTACCACCCGCTTCCTGCCGTTTTATAAACCTGCTCTTGATCGGAAGCTTGTGACCCGCCAGGCGCATCGCCTCCCGGGCTGTCTCTTCCGGCACGCCGGCCAGTTCGAACAGCACCCGGCCCGGCTTGACCACGGCCACCCAGAAATCGGGCGCTCCCTTGCCGCTCCCCATTCTGGTCTCTGCCGGCTTGGCAGTGACCGGCTGGTCAGGGAAGATGTCAATCCAGACCTTACCGCCCCTTTTGACGTACCGGGTCATAGCAATACGGGCGGCCTCGATCTGGCGGGCACTGATCCAACCAGCCTGTAAGGCCTGCAGGCCGTACTCCCCGAAGGTAATCTCGAAGCCCCGGTTGATCTTGCCGGTCGGCCAGCGCAGGTGCTGCTTGCGATAGATCACCCTTTTGGGCATCAACATGGTTAACCCTCGCCCCTTTCAGCACCGGCCGCGCCCGCAAGCGGGCTCCCGCTGGGCCCGGCGCCGCCGCCGGATACCCGCTCTGCCGGGCGCCGCGCCCGGTCCACCGGACCTGTCCCTGCCGACGCTTTTGCGGGCGCCGCCGCCTCAACGGGCTCGGAGCGCTTTTTCTTCTCAGGCAGGATCTCACCCCGATAAATTTTCACCTTGACCCCGATCTTGCCGTAGGTGGTACTGGCCTCCGCAAAACCGTAATCGATGTCGGCGCGCAGGGTCTGGAGGGGCACCTTGCCTTCGCTGTGCCATTCGCTGCGGGCCATTTCCGCACCGGCCAGCCGTCCGCCCACGCCAATCCTGATGCCTTGGGCGCCCATACGCATCGAGCGGGAGACCGCCTGCTTCATCGCCCGGCGAAAGGCGATGCGCTTCTCCAACTGGGCAGCCACGCTTTCTGCCACCAGTTGGGCTTCCAGTTCCGGGCGCTTGATTTCGACGATATTGACGCTGACCTGCTTGCCGGTAATCCGCTCCAGGTCCTTCCGCAGCAGTTCCACCTCGGTCCCGCCGCGCCCGATGACGATGCCCGGTTTGGCGGTATGGATAGTGAGGCGCACGCGGTTGGCCGCCCTTTCGATCTCGATCCTGGAAACGCCGGCCGCGAACAGCTTCTTCTTGATGTAGTTGCGCAGGGCAATATCCTCATGCAGCAGGTCGCGATAGTTTCTGCCTGCATACCACTTGGAATCCCAGTCCCTGATGATCCCCAGCCTGAAGCCGATCGGGTTTACCTTCTGTCCCACTGCCTACCCCTCCTTTCCATCAGCTACCACCACTGTTATGTGACAAGTCCTCCGTCGTTTCACGTCAGCCCGGCCTCGGGCACGAGCCTGGAAGCGTTTGAGTATCGGCCCCTCGTCGACGCAGATCGCCTTGATGAAGAGTTCCTCCGCATCCATGCTGTGGTTGTGCTCGGCATTGGCCTGCGCCGAACGCACCACCTTGGAGATCGGCTGTGCCGCTCTCTGGGGGGCGAAACGCAGGATGGCCAACGCATCATTGACCCCCTTGCCGCGCACCAGGTCGGCCACCAGGCGCACCTTGCGCGGCCCTATCCAGATGTAGCGCGCTACGGCCCTTGTTTCCACGGCTGTTCAACCCCTTTCCTTGATTGTTCCCCAGCGCAGAAAGTGCTGGGGAACGAGGCCCACCCCGTGCTCCGCATGCATGCACGGGGTTTTATTTCAGTGATGTTGAGCGTTCTGTATGGGCGCCGTGGCCGCGGAACAGCCGTGTCGGCGCAAATTCGCCCAGTTTGTGGCCCACCATGTCTTCGCTTACGTAGATGGGGACATGCCGCCGTCCGTCGTGCACGGCAATGGTGTGCCCCACCATCTCCGGAAAAACGGTAGAACGTCGCGACCAGGTCTTGATGACCCTTTTGGCGCCCTTCTCGTTCATCTTGTTGATCCGGTCCAACAGTCTCTGTTCGCAGTACGGTCCCTTTTTGAGAGAACGACCCACTACTTGCTCCCTCCTATCAAGTCGGAAGTCGGATGCCGGAAGTCGGATGTCAGACTTACTTAAGCTGTTATCGGCTTTTTCCGACCTCTGACTTCTTGCCTCTGACTTCTTATTTACGCCGCTTGACGATCATTTTATCTGAAGCCTTTTTCTTGTGGCGCGTCTTGGCGCCCAGCGCCGGTTTGCCCCATGGGGTTACCGGGTTGCGCCCGATCGGCGAGCGGCCTTCGCCGCCGCCGTGTGGGTGGTCGACCGGGTTCATCGCCGAGCCGCGCACTGTCGGCCTGATCCCCATCCAGCGCTTGCGGCCCGCCTTGCCGATGCTGACGTTCTCATGATCCAGGTTGCCGATCTGACCGATGGTCGCCCGGCAGTTCAAGTGGACCAGCCGCACCTCTCCCGATGGCATCCGGATGTGGGCGTAATCCCCCTCCTTGGCCATCAGTTGGGCGGAACCTCCCGCCGAACGCACCATCTGGCCGCCACGCCCGGGGTGGAGTTCGATATTGTGCAACAGCGTGCCGGTAGGAATATTTCTCACAGGCAGCGTGTTGCCCGGCTTGATGTCCACCTCCGTCCCCGAGATCACCGTGTCCCCCACCGACAGTCCGAGGGGCGCCAGGATGTAGCGCTTCTCCCCATCGGCGTAGTACAGCAGGGCGATGTTCGCCGAACGGTTGGGGTCGTACTCCAGGGTCGCTACCTTGGCCGGAACACCGTCCTTGTTCCGCTTGAAATCGATCACCCGGTAAAAGCGCTTCTGCCCCCCGCCCCGGTGGCGTACCGAGATGCGGCCCATATTGTTGCGCCCGGCCTTCTTGCGATTCGGCTCCAGCAGCGACCGTTCCGGCTTGTCGGTAGTCAGATCCTCAAAGTTCAGGACGGCCATCTGGCGCCGGCCGGGGGACGTGGGCTTATATTTCTTGATGGGCATGCTTGTTCCTCCTTAGAACAACCCTTCAAAGATCTCGATCTTATCGCCGGGGCTTAGAGAGACGACCGCCTTCTTACGATCCGGCCGGAAGCCTGCCGGGGAACGCCCGACCTTCTTCTTCTTCCCCTTGATGTTGGCGGTGTTCACGCCCAGCACATGCACCTTGAACAGGTTCTGCACCGCCGTCTTGATCTCGATCTTGTTCGATTTCGGGTTGACGTAAAAGGTGTACTTGTTCATGCTCCTGGCCATTTCGACGGACTTCTCCGTCACCACCGGTTTGAGCAATGTGTCTTGAGGACTACGCATCGGCCAGCACCTCCCCCAGCCGGTCCAGGGCGCCCCGGGTGAAGATGATCTTCTCTGCCGCCAGGAGATCGTAAGCATTGAGGTGATCGGCCAGGATACACCACACTCCCGGCAGGTTGTTGGTAACACGCTCCAGCAGCGGCTGGCGGTCGCCGGTCACCAGCAGGGCGCCGGCGCCGGCCTCGATCGCCCTGAGCAGGCTGGCGATGGTCTTGGTTTTCGGTTCGGTGATCGCAAACTCCTCAATCACGATCACGTCTCCCTCTCCGGCCCGGGCTGACAGGGCGGATTTCAGGGCCAGCCGGCGCATTTTCTTGGGCAGCGCCTGGGTATACTTGCGCGGGTGCGGCCCGAACACGATCCCGCCGCTGCGCCACAGGGGCGAGCGGAAGCTGCCGGCCCGGGCGCGCCCGGTTCCTTTCTGGCGCCAGGGCTTGCGGTTCGTTCCCTGTACCTCGCCCCTGGTCTTGGTATCGGCGGTGCCCAGGCGCCGGTTGGCCAGGTGGCGCACCACGGCCTGGTGCAAAACCGGTTCGTTCACGGTTGCCCCAAACGCCTGATCGCTCAGGTCGAGGTCTCCGACCCTGTCTCCGTTGGCATTGTATAATGCAGCTTTAGGCATGGTCATTAGCTCCTTACCTTGATTGTGACCCAGCACTGAAAGTGCTGGGGAACGAGGCCCACCCCGCGCCCCGCATGCATGCGCGGGGCCTGTGCGCCGGCGGGCTTTCAGCCGACCTGTGCTCCGCATTCTTCAGGCCGGGCGTAAGCCCGGATGCGGAGGGCAAAGCCTCGAGCCGGCGTTCCGGCTAGCGCAGCGAATCCCTGATCAGGAGCAGTCCGGCTCTGACACCCGGTACTGCGCCCCTGAGCAGCAAGAGGTTGCGGCCCGGGTCCACCTTCACGACTTTCAGATGCTGAACGGAAACCTTCTCGCCGCCCATCCTGCCGGGCAGCTTGCGCCCCTTGAAAACCCGGGCGGGGCCTTTGGCGCCCAGAGAGCCCGGCCGGCGGTGGTACTTGGAGCCGTGCTTCATGGGGCCGCGGTGCATGCCGTGCCTCTTGATGGCGCCGGCAAAGCCCTTGCCCTTGGAAGTGCCGCGGACATCCACGTAGTCCCCGGCGTTGAACACATCAACCTTGATCTCCTGACCGACGGCAAACTCGGTGAGGTCTGACGCCTCCACCCGAATCTCTCTCAAAAAGCGCTGCGGCTTTACTTTTCCTTTTGTAAACTGGCCGCGCAGGGGACGATTCAACCGATCGCCGCGCACTTCTTCATGACCAAGCTGCAGGGCGGCATAGCCATCCCGCTCCGGGGTCCTGATGTTCACGACGACGCAGGGACCGGCCTCGATCACCGTTACCGGGACCGCCTTGCCCTCCTCGTCGAAGACCTGCGTCATGCCAACCTTTCTCCCGAGCAATCCTTTGCGCAACTATTTCACCTCACAACTGAGAGGTGAGAGGTGAGAGGTGTGAGACGAGATTCTTGTTGGCATTGGCGGAGCCAATGCCTTCTCTTCCCACTCATCACTCATCACTCATCACTCATTACTATTTAGAGCTTGATCTCGATGTCAACCCCCGCCGGAAGGTCAAGGCGCATCAGCGCATCGATCGTCTTCGGGGTCGGTTCCAGGATGTCGATCAGCCGCTTATGGGTACGCATCTCGAACTGTTCCCGGGAATCTTTGTTCACGTGCGGAGAGCGCAACACCGTGATGATGCTCTTCTCCGTCGGCAGCGGAACCGGCCCCGAGATCGAGGCCCCAGTCCGCTGGGCTGTTTCCACTATCTTCTGGGCCGACTGGTCGAGTATTTTATGGTCAAAGGCCTTCAATCTGATCCGGATCTTCTGACGCGCCATGTACATTCCTCCTCACTAACGCCGCAATGGGCTACGGCCCCGATGTGTGAGGCACCGCGCCCGCAAGCGGGCACCCGCTCACATCACATTTAGGCAATACCGGTGACCACGCCGGAGCCAACGGTGCGGCCGCCCTCACGGATAGCAAACCGCAGCCCCTCCTCGATGGCGATCGGGGTGATCAGTTCCACGTCCATGTTGATATTGTCGCCGGGCATTACCATCTCCACTCCTTCCGGGAGCTTGATGATACCGGTGACGTCGGTGGTCCGGAAGTAGAACTGCGGGCGATATCCCTGGAAGAACGGCGTGTGGCGCCCTCCCTCTTCCTTGGTCAGGACGTAGACCTGCGCCTTGAACTTGGTGTGCGGCTTGATGGAGCCCGGTTTGGCGATGACCATGCCGCGCTCCACGTCTTTGCGGTCGACGCCTCTCAGCAGCACGCCGATGTTGTCTCCGGCTATGCCCTGATCCAGAATTTTGCGGAACATCTCCACGCCGGTGACGATTACCTTGCGGGATTCTTCATGCAGGCCGATCATCTCCACCTCGTCCTGCACCTTGACAGTCCCGCGCTCCACTCTCCCAGTGACCACGGTGCCGCGTCCGGTGATGGTGAAGACGTCCTCTACCGGCATCAGCAGCGGCTTGTCGGTATCACGTACCGGGGTCGGGATGTACTCGTCAACGGCATCCAGGAGCTTGAGAATGGGGCCGCAGGCCTCGCACTCAGGCTTGCCGCAGCCGCACTCCATGGCTTTCAGGGCGCTGCCGGCGATGATCGGAATCTCATCGCCGGGGAACTCGTACATGCTGAGGAGTTCACGGACTTCCAGTTCCACCAACTCCATGAGTTCGGGGTCATCTACCATGTCCGCCTTGTTCAGGAAGACCACGATATAGGGAACGTTGACCTGGCGGGCCAGCAAGACATGTTCACGAGTCTGAGGCATGGGGCCATCGGCGGCGGAGACCACCAGGATCGCCCCGTCCATCTGGGCGGCGCCGGTGATCATGTTCTTGATGTAGTCGGCATGGCCGGGGCAGTCAACGTGGGCGTAGTGCCGCTTCCCGGTCTCGTACTCGACATGGGCGATAGCGATGGTAATGCCGCGCTCCCGCTCCTCCGGGGCTTTGTCGATCTCTCCGTAGGCGGTGGCGTGCGCCCAGCCCTTCTTGCTCAGGCAGATGGTGATCGCCGAAGTAAGGGTGGTCTTGCCATGGTCGATGTGGCCGATCGTACCGACGTTCACATGCGGCTTGGTGCGCTCGAACTTCTTTTTAGCCATTTCAGTTCATTCCTTCCTTAGTCTTAAGACATGAGATTTTTTTACTGCTGGTATTCAGAATTCAGTAGTCAGAATTCAGAATTCTTCTCCGAAACGATAAACTGTTCTCTCTTCAAGACGATAAACCGTTCTCTTCTATTCTGACTCCTGACTCCTGACTCCTGACTCCTGAGTTAGATGCTCATGCAATCCCCGCGCCGCATCGCCTCGGATGCGACAGGAGGCGCCTGCTCGTAATGGGAGTACTGCATCACGTAATTGCCCCGGCCCTGGGTCAACGACCGCAGGTCGGTGGAGTAGCCGAACATGGCGGCCAGGGGCACGAAACCCCGGACTGCCAGCACGGCGCCCCTCATCTCGGTGGCCTCGACCCGCCCGCGCCGGGCGTTGAGGTCGCCGATCACCTCGCCCATGTAAGACTCCGGAACGACGATCTCGATGCTCATGACCGGCTCCAGCAGCACCGGAGCGCCCTTTTCGGCGGCTGAGCGGAAGCCCAGGGCGCCGGCGATCTTGAAGGCAATCTCCGAGGAGTCCACCTCGTGGTAGGAACCCCCGGTCAGCACCGCCTTGATGTCCACCATCCGGTATCCGGACAGCACGCCGTTCTCCATGGCTTCTTTGATTCCGGCGTCGACAGCAGGAATGAACTCTTTGGGGATCACCCCTCCGGTGGTGGCATCCACGAACTCGTAGCCGGCCCCTGAGGGTAGCGGCTCCAACTCCAGCAGTACGTGACCATACTGGCCATGGCCACCGGTCTGGCGGATGAACCGGCCCTCGCCCCTGCATCTGCGGGTGATGGTCTCCTTGTACGCCACCTGGGGCTTGCCCACATAGGCGTCCACGTTGAACTCCCGGAGCAGGCGGTCCTCAATTATTTCCAGGTGCAACTCGCCCATGCCGGAGATCAGGGTCTGGCCGGTCTCCTTATCGATATAGGTACGGAAGGTGGGATCCTCTTCTGCAAGGCGGTATAGGGCGGCGCCCATCTTGTCCTGGTCAGCCTTGGTCTTGGGCTCGATGGCGATGGAGATGACAGGCTCCGGAAAGCGTATCTGCTCCAAGATCACCGGCCGGTCCTCGCTGCACAGGGTGTCCCCGGTGACCGCCTCTTTGAGCCCGACTGCCACGGCGATCTCTCCTGAGAAGACCTCCTGCACATCCTCCCGGTGGTTGGCGTGCATTTTCACCAATCGCCCGATCCGCTCCCGCCTGCCCTTGGTAGCGTTGTAGACCGCCTTTCCGGACTGCAGCGTCCCGGCATAGACCCGGATATACACCAGCTTGCCGGAGTAAGGGTCGGACTGCACCTTGAAGGCCAGAGCGGTCAGCGGGTGGCCATCTCCCGGCTGCCGCTCCACTGTCTCGCCCGTCCTGGGGTCGATCCCCCGGACCGGCGGCACATCCAGCGGTGACGGCAGATAGTCCACCACGGCATTGAGCAGCGGCTGGACGCCCTTGTTCCGCCGCGAAGACCCACAGAGGACCGGCACAAACCGGCAGGTCAGGGTACCCTTGCGTATCGCCGCCCGGATCTCCTGCTCGCTGATCGGATCGCCGTTCAGGTACTTCTCCATCAGGGCCTCGTCCAACTCCGCCAGTGCCTCCAACAGCTTCTCCCGGCTGCGCCGCTTGGCGTTCACATAATCCGGGGGAACGTCGATGGTATCCGGCACTTCCCCCAATTCGTCGCGATAGATGATTGCCTTATTCGTCACCAGGTCAATAATGCCCTGAAAGGAGTCCTCGCTCCCGATGGGAAGCTGAACCGGCACCGCATTCGCTCCCAGGCGCTCCCGGATGCTTTTGGTAGAGCGGAAAAAATCGGCGCCCACCCGGTCCATCTTATTCAGGTAGGCGATGCGGGGAATGTGGTAGTCGTCCGCCTGCCGCCAGACCGTTTCGGACTGGGGCTCGACACCGGCGACGGCGTCAAAAACGGCGATCGCCCCGTCAAGCACGCGCAGGCAGCGCTCTACTTCCGCTGTAAAGTCCACGTGGCCGGGCGTGTCGATCAGGTTAATAATAAAATCGCGCCAAAAGCATGTTGTAGCAGCAGAAGTGATGGTGATACCCCGCTCCTGCTCCTGGATCATCCAGTCCATGGTGGCAGACCCCTCGTCAACCTCCCCGATCCGGCAGACCCGTCCGGTATAGTAGAGGATCCGCTCCGTGGTAGTAGTCTTGCCGGCGTCGATGTGCGCCATGATCCCGATGTTGCGGATGCGTTCCAGCAGAACCTCACGCGCCATGCAGTTATCCCTCCTTCCATCAAAGACATAAGTGATGAGTGATGAGTGATGAGTGATGAGTTTTAAAAGCACCTTGTCTCTTTTGCTGATGTTCGCCTAAATGTCCAGCATCCAGGGCAACCAAATCCTAATTTTTCTTTATCTTTTACTCATTACTCGTTACCCATTACTCATTACTTCTTTTTATGATGAGTCATGAGTGATGAGTTTTAAAAGCATCCAGTGTTCAGGCAACCAAGCCCTCAAATTTCCCTACCTTTTCGCAACTACCTAGGGCAGTCCATCGCGGTACTTTCGGATACTGTTTTTAGACCCATAAGACAGGCTGAATAGTTACATCTTTTCACTCATTACTCATTACTCGTTACTCATTACTGGTTCTTATTACCAGCGGTAATGGGCAAAGGCCTTGTTGGCCTCGGCCATCTTGTGCGTGTCTTCCCGTTTCTTTACGGTGCTGCCGATACCATTGGCCGCATCCATGATCTCCGCCGCCAGCTTCTCTTCCATGCTCTTGCCGGAGCGGATGCGGGCAAAGCCGACCAGCCACCTGATCCCCAGGGTCATCCGCCGGTCCGAGCGCACTTCGATGGGAACCTGGTAGTTGGCCCCTCCGACGCGCCGAGCCTTGACTTCAAGCACAGGCATGATGTTTTTCATCGCCTGCTCGAAGATCTCCACTGGTTCGCGCCTCGTCTTTTCCTTGACAATCTTCAAGGCGTCGTAACAGATCCGCTCGGCGATGCTCCTCTTGCCATCCCACATCACCTTGTTGACCAGCTTGGTGAAGACCCTGCTGCCATATACCGGATCTGCCGGCGTCTCCCGTTTTCCTGTATAACCACGGCGTGGCAAAAACATCCCTCCCTACTTGAGTGATGAGTGATGAGTTGTAATACGTCCTGTCTCTAAATACCCGGCATCCAAAGCAACCAGGCCCCCGAATTTCTTGATCTTTTTACTCATTACTCATTACTTTTTACTCATCACTTCTGTTATGCTTTGGCTGCTTTCGGCCGTTTGGCGCCATACTTCGACCGGCCCCGGTTCCTGTTCTGGGTACCCCCGGTATCCAGGGTCCCTCTGATGATGTGATAGCGCACACCGGGTAGGTCTTTCACCCGTCCGCCCCTGACCATCACCACCGAGTGTTCCTGGAGATTATGGCCAATGCCCGGGATGTAGGCTGTGACCTCGATACCGTTGGTGAGGCGAACCCGGGCCACCTTGCGGAGGGCAGAGTTCGGCTTCTTCGGCGTGGTCGTATAAACACGAGTGCACACACCCCGCCTCTGGGCGCAACCCTTCAACGCCGGTGCGGTGGACTTCTTTTTGGACACCTGGCGACCTTTGCGCACTAACTGATTCAATGTTGGCACCTTGCCACCTCCCTTGCTTCTAACCTCAAACTTCAGAGAGGGCTGCCGCAGCAGCCGCTCCTACCTTGATGCCACAGGCTTTGCCCAGTTCGGACATGGAATCGACCAGCACCAGTTCCAGGCTCTTCTCTTCGCATAACCTGATGATCAGAGAGACGATTCGCTCCTCTGCATCTCTGGCCACGTATACCACCTGGGTCTGGTCCTTCTCGATCGCCTTCTGGGTCTGCTTGGTCCCTACCACTTTAATCCGGGTGTTCTTCAGCCTTTCCATCGCTCTCCCCCATTGAGAGGTGAGGCGCATCCCACTCTCATATCACATATGGCCGAATAGCCGCGCACAAAATTAATTCTAACATCTTTCCAATTTTGCTGTCAATGCTACAACCAGTTATTTACTCACAAATTTTACTGGGCGACTTCGTCTCCGCGCCCGCGCCCAGAGGGCACCCGGGGCACCCGCGGCTCCAAGGATTCCTCAACTGAGCCGGCCTCGCCCTGT